>ERZ778496.2173-NODE-2173-length-12092-cov-11.956135_pt1 | contig 12092 bp, 13 predicted proteins | sample MGYA00433099_ERZ778496 | MGnify/ENA primary metagenome ERZ778496 (study PRJEB29527, sample SAMN07138962) | mouse gut metagenome | material: feces | host: mouse | place: China:Nanjing | collected 2016-01-25 ... | reverse complement strand
TCGGCCTTGCTTAACAGTCCGCTAACGTCCGGCAACTCGGTCTTGAGCGCGTACTGGTCTGCAGCTTCGGCCTTGCTTAACAGTCCGCTAACGTCCGGCAACTCGGTCTTGAGCGCGTACTTGTTCAAGTCATCCAGCGTAGCGAAAGTGTCGGCGGCATCACTGGACTTCAGAAACTCCGAAAAGTCGGGTAACTCTGAGAGTTTAGCATATTTGTCAAACTCGTCATAAACGGCCTGCCGTAAGCTCTCTAGTTGCTCCTGAGTGGCCTTTTGGTTCAATTCCGCCTGCAGCTGCTGCAAGTCCTCGGGTCTTGCATAGTCCTGCAATGTGCTTTGCAAGGCATCATACGTTACATAGTTTTCCAGAGTGGTTGCTAGATAGCTAATCATATCTTTCGTTTTAATATAGGCTGCTAGCTTCTGGTCAACGTCATTTGTTAAGGCATAGTCCGCAAGCTCCGCATCCACCGCCGCTTTGGTGATATAATCCATAAGCCGCTGCTCCAGCTCTGCCGGGGTGACGTATTCGCCGTTGTAATAAAAGGCAGGCCTTTCCCATTTGCGGATTTTAAGCAACCAGTAACTGGCAATGCTGTACAGAATAGCATTGTAGTTATACTTCTCCTTATATTCACCCGCCGTTATTTCCAGTTGCTTATATTCCCCCGCCTTGATACAGCCGTTGTACTCGCTGAACACGTCGAACATATGCCGCAGCACAAATTGGACGTCTTCTTCTTCTCCGGTTATCGGGTCAATAGCTCCAATGTCTGCAGCGGTAAGGTTGCTAATACGTTCATTCAGCAACCGCACCTGCTCCATAATGTTGTTATTTATGGAAACTAATTGTTGCTGCACCCACTCCTTATGCTGGTTGATTTTCTGCTCCACCCTGTCTTCGAACTCGCTAACCTCAGAGTTTACATCCTGCTTAAAGCTGTCCATTTCGGCCTGTATCTGCTGCTGCCACTCAGCCATATCACTTTTAAGCTGCGCAATTTTGGCATTCAACGCGTTCACTTGTAGTTCAAGCTTTAGGTTAGTAGCCGCTATTTCGTCATTCAGAAAATGCAGCTGCTGCTCCACGTACCCCCTAAGCTCTGCATCCAGCCGGTCGGCATAAGCTTTGGCGTTAGCCTCGGCCTCTGTAATACTTTCTGCAAAGCTATTAATAAGTTGGATTAGCCGCTCATAAGCGTCGTGCTCCCAGGTCTCAATAGCTGCATTGGTAGTTGTTACATACTCAGAAAAACGGGTGTTTAGGGTGTTTTGAGCCTGCTGCTGCCAGGCCGCATTTTGGGCGGTAAAAGTCTGTTTCCAACTTTCATTCGCCTGTGTTATTTGAGTTTGCAAACGGCTCATTTCGGTTTGCAATTCGGCTTTCCATTGGTTATAATTCTCTTGAGTGAGGTTTCTTACTATATCCTGAATATTATCATAGCTCTCCTTTAGGCTCTTTACCTCGGGAATAAGCACGTGAAAAATCCAGTCCATATTAAGTTCAGAGAAGTTTATATATGGCCAGCCGCCTCCAGTGTACATTGCTATCACCTCCTAATAAATTAAAAGCATAAATTCATCAACGAACTCTTCGGAAATAACATCGTAAAGGTTGAACATTACTATGTCGCGTTGCTGCTGGATGAGCTCCTGCGTTGAAGTCACACCGATATTGCCATAGGCGTAAAGCTCGCGGTCATTCTGCCAGTCTTCTTTGCGGTTGACTGTTTCGGTGTCCTGTGCCGTCTGCTGCTCGTTGGCTGTGGTGTCTACAGTTCCCTGCGTATCCTCGTGGCCGGTTGTTGCCCGCTCCAGCGTCTGTTTATCAAACGGGGCATTACTGCCCGCTGTGTTAAAGCCGCCCACGTCCGTCACATCGTTACCATTTTGGCTGCCGGTGTTGTCGGTGCTACCAGTCGATACTTGCTTACCAGTATTATCGGTAGTGCGTGTATGGCCGGCCTCCGTATCGTCTTTATATGTGCCGTCCTGAATAGTTTGCTCGGTCTCGTGCCGGTCATAGTTGTGAATAGGCGTATAATCATAATGCCGCGTTTTCTCCAGCTCTTCCCAGACTTCCAGGCGGGACTTGCTCCAAATACCAATAGCCGCCTGAAAATAGGGCCCATCCGGGTATAAGGGGCGCAAGTTGTTACAGCGCATACAAATTCGGCCTATCATTGTATCCCTGTCCAGTGTTGCCGGAATTTGCAAGTCATCGAAAAGGCTAGGCTGCCCTGCTAGAATTCCCCTTAGGGTTATTGTCGCGTCTGTCATTTTCTGCCTCCTCTCCCCGGCTGTCTTGCAGCGGATTATATTTCCACTCAATACTCATATCCAGTCCAAACATCTTATTGGCTTTATCAAAGCCGCGCTTCATATTCTCCAACCACATTCCGGCCATTGCAGCTGTAGTCACGTTATTAGCGTTGACCTCATCGGTAATTAACCGCTCTCGCTTTGAAGTGTTGGCGTTAGGTAAGCCCACATCTGTAGCAAACTTATTTTCAATAGTCGCCCACGCATCCAGCAGCTTATCCACGATATAATTTCCACCCACATTCTGTTCAAATAATTGCCAGGTAGGTTCGCCATTATTCCCCAGCAGATTCTTGTCTATTACATTGGCAATATGGCCCTTTGAAATATTTTCAGCTAATAGCTTCATTGCCTCCGCGCTGTTTCTGTCCTTTACAGCAAAAACATAAGACAAGCGAGAGTTGAACAGGTTGATAGTTGTGGTTTGGCCCACAAGGGCCAGCAGCCCAGCATAATAATTGATAAGGTCGGATATGCCCGCCCAGTCTGGCGTTAGCTGCACCACCACGCAATCCCGGTCAATTTCTAACCGTACTGGCGTATCTAGCCCCAAAAGTGAATTTGTTACGGTTACATAATAGGGATTGTAATTAATATCAAAGCCGCCGGGGTTGCACTGCTGCATTATAACACCAAATTTCCTTGTGCGGAACACGACAAAATAACCAAATTGAAAAAGGCAATACCAAAAATAATTAAAGGCCCAGTCCCTAAAAACAACTTCGTTTGCTTTAGGTAGTTTCACCTTGAACACACCCATTATTTTTTGCAACAAAAACCGGGCAAAATACTGGCCCAGCCAATTTCTGGACAGGTTAATATTATTCGGTGTTAGGCCCTGTTCAATGTTCTGCCGTGTCATCATAAAAGGTGGATTTTGCACGTTGCACCTCCTTTCTTATACATTTCGGAATGCCTGATATTGTCTTTTTTTACGGCCTGCCACATAGTAAAGCCACCACATCTTCCCTTTCCAGCTCTGCCCGGTGATATACTCATACCAGCGGGCCGCTCGCTTCCAACGCCAAGGCTGCCACGCGTTCTGTGGCCGCTCATAGCAAGTAGTAAAGACTTGCGCCAGATAATAGGGGTCATCATTGGAATGAATCCATACACTCCAATCTAAACCCGGAATTTTATAATACAGCAAGCCCCCATCATCGTCATAGACCGGAAACCGGTCAACGGTTATCCACTGCAGCCCATTATCGTATTCATATTTTATTCGCGCGCATTGTGCATAACCGTCACCGGGTGATACTCCAGGCCCATAGGTTTCTTGTACCCAATTTATAATTTTGGAAAACGGATCCCACTGAACTATGCCAAAAGCAGGCCCAACGCCAACCGCCCCGTTTTGCCAGCGCCCCGGGTTGATAGTACTTTCTGCATGCATATTTGCAAGCATTCCGGCTATAGCATTATCTGACCAGCCCAAGTCGTGAAAATGCTTATATACCATTGACGCATTAACTTCCATTTGTTCCTGCGTCAATGCCGAATTTGTACTAATCCAACCCACGCCGCTGCCTCCTACTCCAAGAAAATGCCACTAGTCAATGCCGATTTGATAGCTTCGTTTTCTTCTTTTGTTCCTGCAATAGATATGTCTGCGTCTGCACATAGCACGTACCCCTCTAGCTCGCCCAGGCGGCGCACTTTCATCAGAGGGCGCCCCCGGTTCGCGTTGTCCTCTGCAGCAGTATAATTAAACTGCGCATAAAGCCGCGGCTTAATGCCAAGGCAGGCCTTGCTGCCGTTTGTGCCGCCAGTTTCCAGCATTGGCGCAATGCAGGCCGCCGCGCTGGCAATGCCGGGCGCTGTCATCCGCTGGCTAGGAGCCAGGCTTTGCCCGGCGGTTCTAGCCGCAGACAGTCCTCTGCCAGTTGCATCGGAACCGGAAAGCAAGCCGCCAATTCCAGCCCCCACGCCCTCGGAAATAGCTGCCCCCAACTCTGATACTGGAGCCACCGCGTTTGCTGCATAGTTTAGCCAGTTTGTGCCCACCTGCGCAAGCTGGACAGGGCTGCCAACCTGCGCCGTCTGAAGTACAAAGTTTGCGCCGCCGTCCGGCGGAACAAATTCAGAGGCTAAAAACAACGTCCCCTGCCCAGTCACCAGGTCTGTCCTAATCTTACCCTGCAGCGTATCGCACCCAACCAGGGAAAGGCTGTCCAGGTGTATTCGCCCCCAGGGCCAAATATCCAGGGCGTAACGGCTGTAGGGCTCTAAGTTAAGATATTTGCCTCGGGCCGCCGCCTCCGGGTGCTTTGGTACTGAAACGGTAAAGTTGTGCTCCACGTACTCCAGCGGAACAATATGCCACGCCGGTGTGATTATTGGCAGAGTCCACCAGCCAAAAGGAATCATCGGCACGGGTGATATGCCGGTCATTTCAAATGGAAAGTACATGCAACTAGTCATATACTGCATAGGATTGAATATGGCCTTAAATACGTCCTGCTGAATATCTACCCAATCGGACGTTATCCAGTCGGCATTTTTAAAAAGCGCTTGCTGCAAGTCCTGCAGCGCCTTGCGGGTTAGTACATAATAAGAGACTGCTCCAGTTCCTTGCGTGTCGCCATTAATCACGCCAATAACATAGCTCCCGCCGCCCACTTCTGTAGTCCAGGGCCAGTCTTGACTCTGCGTTAGGTTCTGTTTTTGTTTGGCTATTAGCGGGTACATTGTATCAACCACTTCGCCGTCAAACTCTCCAGCGGCCCGCAACACATATTCCTCTTGGTTAAATATTTCCTGACGCCAAGAGGCAAGTGCATCAGTTAGCATGTCGGCTTCCCATACACCTTTGACGTTTGTCCACTCTCCTATGTTGTAATACCTGCCAAAGGCCTCAATATACGCATAGTTATATTGATAAGGGGCTTCATTATCTGCTAGCCTCAAGCGAATGTGAGGGCGTAAAATTCCGCATTCCGTATTCAGCGTGCCAGTGACGGGGAAAACCCCGTCGTCGGCTGCTGGTATTTTTGTACTGTTTGCCCTCTTGCGGAACTTGTAAAGGTTAATCGTAAACATTTGTTTAGTCCATAAACAGAATTACAACATTCTCGGTTAAATCATTATAGAATTTCTTCGTATAATGATAGTACTCGCTCCAAGCCTCCAAATGCGGGTCGTAAGGAGTAGGAGCCGCGCTTTGATGAATGAACGCCGCACCAGCTGCCTCCACGTCCATAATAACGCCAAAAACGTTATTCAATGTTTGCTGCGTACCCGTAATTTTGTGGCCTGCTGCATCAATGGTGGACGGGGTAACAATAATCTGATCCGGCTTGCCCGGGGACTGCCAATAAGGAATAACCTCGCTGTCAAAAATGTGCAGCTTTTCGCCGTCAAACAGCGTTGGCAACACTCTGTTTTCAACGTTTCGGCTCCACTTGCTCAAAGTGTACATCCTCGCCATATTCCGCGGGGTATGCCGGTTCAGTTTCAGATTTTTACCAAGGTCAGGACTTACGTGGTAACCCTCGCCATAGATTGCCAGCATATCATATAAAGTTTGAATACGGGCCATTACCCAAAGCACAAAAGAAACATAATTGTCCGGGTGCATTACGGAAACACTATCCAGAGTGGTTCCGTTTTCTGCATTATATTCAGAAATAAGGTGAATTTTTTGCTCCGGCCTACCGGTCTGGTTGACTGCGGCGATAAGGTTGTTGACCGTAAAGCGGCCTAACGCCTCCGCCTCTTGCGCCATACCGTTCTTAAACTTTGACACATACATTTGCGTAAAGCGGGCAAAATCTTCCGGCCCGCGAAGGCCAGTCCTGTAAGCTGTAGATGAAAAGCTGATAATTTTCTCATAGGTACCTCCGCCAACAATTACTGTACGCAAGATTTCCGGCAAAACAAGAACCCAATCACCCAGCTTGTCGCCTGTCTGAATCTCATAAGCCGGATTGTCATAAGCAATGTAATCATATGCCGAATATTTCTCGGTAATTGCACCCCATTCCTCTTCAGTCTTCATTAAGCCGCTGAAAATTGGAGTATAAGGCCGTGAAGAAAAAATCCGGCGGGTCAATGTTGCACTCAGCGCTTCAATCGCTTGATTGTTCAGCAACTTTGCAAAGGTGTCTGCTTGTGCCACAAAGCTGCTAGTGTCAACTGCTACAGGCACGTTTTGCCCGCGGGCCTGCCTGACCAGTTCATTCAAGATACTGGACACTTGTGTAAAGGTGAGTTTGGTTCCGCCGATTGTGCTTTCAGCTCTAGCGTTTGCTGGAGCCGCACTTGCATTCAGCGGCATTGTCTTATTAGCCAATTAGCGCACCCCCTCGCTCTGCATAAGCCCTGCAATCGCTTCACTAGCAATATCTTCCACTGTTCTAGGCTGATAGTCCTGCCCGATGGCTGCCGCTTGCGCAATCTGTTTTTCGTACAAGTCACCCATTCGGTTAATAGCTGCCTCCAATCGGTCTAGTTGTGTAGGCTGCTGCTGCTGCTGTGGTTGCTGCTGAAGCTGCTGCTGCTGTGGTTGCTGCTGGAACTGCTGCTGCTGTGGTTGCTGCTGGAGCTGCTGCTGCTGTGGTGCAGCAAAACCACCAAGGCAAGCAGACACTTCCTGCAATGTTTTCAGACTTGCACCTTTTTGAATTAATGTTGTTAAGATGTCCAAAAGTTTAACTTCCTTTCTTTAATTATTTTTTTATAGTCTTTTTGACAACGGTTTTTATCTACATTGCCAACAATTCCGGGTATTTTGCCTTTGCTGGTATATTGCCAAATATCCCAATCGCAAGCTGGCTCCTTATTGCTATATTTAGCCACCCAGCGGGCCCAGTTAAGGTCGGGCGCAATATTCTCCATATTCACCCGCTTATACAAAACCTGTTCGCTTCCGTACAACCCCGGATACATTCCTCTGTTGGTCATTTGAGTTATAAAGTAGTTCAAAGGCCTCTCCAGAGACTGCCAATTTTGTTCGCCCTCAACATCCAGAAAAAGAGGGTATTCCGGTTTATACAGGCGGGCAAAGTCTTCCAGTTTCTCCACGATATTGTTTACCTGTTTAAGGGACGCCAAAGGCTCCGGCGCATACCAATACAGGCCTACCGGAAGACCTGCCCTTTTAGCCTCTGTTAAATTTCGGTGTGCGAACTGGTCAATGGTTCGGCCGGAGCCGCCATATCCGGCCCGCACAATAACGCTTAAAAAGCCACCGGGAGCGAGATAAGTTTTAAGCTGGTCAAAATCTACTTGCCCTTGCCATTTACTAATGTCAATAATAGTGTGCATAAGTTAATCGTCACGCAAACTGTCATCATCTTTTGCGCTCTCCTCTCTCTCAGTTTCTTCTTTGCTGCTGCCAAATTCGTTGATTTTTGGCACTGTCCTGTTTACAATAATGAACATACAAACCAGACAGCCAATGCAAACCATAGTCTCCAAGCCGTCCAGCCCCGCCAAAAGATTCGCAAAGATTTCAGTCTCCATAATTACCCCCCCCCCTCATAAAAAAAATAGGCGAACTAGATATTATGCTGCCTCCAGCGTGGCCCCGGCTCTGCCGGTTCGGTTTGCCATATCTTTTTGTTCGCCTATATATATATTCAACATAAATGGAAATATTCCTGCAATAAACTTTCCGCCATTTCTTCAGAAAATATAATTCGCTCCCACCAGTATTGGACGATAAACTCTCCCCGCTGTTTCCTAAACTTTTCGATAGCAATAGGGCTTGCTTCATATACTTGCGGCTGTCCGCCCGGATTTTGCAGACTTACATACCAACCGCCGGACTTTATCGCGCTGATGTAGAGGTCTCCCAACTTGTATTTTGGCAACAGCTCCTTATGCGATATTTTCCGAATCCGTGAGAAGTGATCATCCGTAAAATCGTTAGATACAGCCATATCAGCATATTTAGACTTGCGATTTTTATAAACCGCTTGTGTTGCCTTAAAATTAGATATAGGGCTATCATCCATCAATATCAAAAGTTCATTCTTATTAACAATTCTTGAAGTTTCCTCCTTGTTCTTCATGTCAATTAAATGTGGGATATAACCGAATTCAATGGTGTAAGGGGTTGCCACCTTGTTGCTATTTCCGTAAGCTATTTGTAACAAGGGCGGATTACCGTGCTTTTCTCGGTTTCTATTAATCGTTTCATAAATTGACCAATAGGCCTGCCCCTCGTTTTTTAACAAGCTTTCGTTAGCGTCCGGCACAAACTCATCGCTTACCCAAACCCGGATTTTGCTGCCGTCAAACCCCTTTAAGCCTGCTCCAGTCGACAAGGGAACTAGCAGCCCCAGGCATTTCCCTTGCATATTCCGGGTGCGCTTCTTGCCCTCTTTATCATATTCGGCTTCAAAGCAACCATAAAAATCGCGACTAACTTTTGTTGCCATAAAATCCGTGCCCAAATTGTCGTTTACGGCATTCAGCGGCGACAGCTCCGGGCTCGCGATATTGGCTATTTGCCAGGCGTATCGTCTACTATAAGCAAAGTATTCCCCGCTTTTAAGCAGATACATCAACGTGCCAATAGTTTTGCCAGTCCCCCGTCCACCAATAACGGAACACCTACAAATGCCCCTCTCCAAGCACCAGGGTATCAAAGCGGCAGGGGTAAAATACCCCTGCGCGTCATACAGCCTTTTTGTATCAAATGGTTTCATAACAGCACATTAAAATGGCAGGTCAATCCCTTGCATATCGCCAAAATAATCCTGCGCAGTTCTGCCCTGCGCCAAGTGCTCACCCTCGGCTTCTTTTAGTACGGCCCGCAAGCCATAGGCAATACCGGTATAGTTCCGGCCTTTTTCGCGGTACTGATAGCGATACGGCGCTACTACAACTGAGCCAATGCAGCCAGAATAAATATCCTCGCTAACATTCGGTACATAAGCCTTTACGGGTTCATACTGCGTTTTGGCATTAAGAAGTTGGCCACCATCCAGACACTCCTTTTCTTTTACAGACAAGTCACTGTTGCTTAACGCAGCTTTGATTTTTTGCGATTCTTCTTCAGTCAATTCCACAGCCAAGCGAAAAAGGCCATCTTTGTCAGCTTCATTAATGTAAGCATAGTTAATCACCTTATGCTCCAGCCTAATTTCAATTTTGCCGTTACTTTCGTTTTTATTAATTTTCATTTTTTTTATTCTCCTTTTCTTTTGTTTCACGTGAAACATTTCATTAATTAGCATACAAGACAAAATCTTGCTTCGAAAACATTTCTTTGATTGTGGCTACCTGCCCAATCGTATAATCGCAGACAGTATCATAAGTGTTGCTAGGGACATATTTAACCTTGCCGTCAATCCGCTGCCAGCCCAGGCAAGTATCATTGTATTGCCTAACAATACCACCGCACGATAACAGAACCAGCCCCGGATTAAACGCGCTTAAACCTCCTTTCTCTATCAACTGCTTTGTCGCTGGCTCCTTTTGACAGCCAGATAAAACTAAGTCTAACGAATCTCCAATTTTTGCGCAATACCTTTTAGGCCCTAGCATTTTAAACTCGGACGCTGTCGGCTCTTCCCTCCACCCTCCCAAAATTGATTTATACCCCTCCATTTCATAACTTATTTCGTGCAAGTCTGCTATAGGCTCCGGCGTGTAGTCGCCTATAGCCTTGATGCAATCTGTATCGGCGTATATAAAATTCGCCCCAGCAAGCTCAATTTCATGTTGCAGCCAATATCTAACGTGAGCAGAAACCCAAACACCCCATTGATAAGGCAATACTGCCATCTTATTCAAATAGCCCTCAATCTGCTCTTCCTCGCTCCGTCTCGCTATTCGAACGCTTACCGTGTCCGGATCCGGCATATACTCCTCATACGTAGGAGTGAAAAGGCTTTGGACACATATTCCAAAAATCGCGTTTGCTAGTGATTTTCTATATTCCTTGTCTGGAGCATTTGTCGCTTTAGCCTCTTCCTTATCAAAAAAAAGGTCGAGCACCAAATCGGTAATATCAACGGGCAAAAAACTATATTCAGACTGGTAACAATCAAGAAACTCAAAGCTTTCCCATTGGTATTGCCTTTCTATTATTTTATAATCTATATCTGTAATATAGATTATAGCTTCAGAGGCCCCCACAACACGGCCGTTGATTGTATAAGGGTTGACCCATTTCTGCCTACGCCCCATTGCTAAATATGGAGCGGGCTCCAGGTACCTCTTTAATAGCAACCCTTTTATTTTTACTTTCGCAACCCAAGCCATATTTTGCCAAGGTTCTTTTGTCCTCTCAAATTTGGCTGTGGGGTATTTGCAAAAATACATTGCAGCAAGATATGCTGATGTAATATCCCAGGAATGAACGTTTTCAATTACGGCCCCCATTCTCCAGTGGTTGCAAATAGTATTTCCACCTCGAAAGGCAAAATACATATACTTCAATAACGTGTTATCATCCATTAATTCCTTTGCACGCCGCTGGTTCTCTGCCGTCTTTAACTTTCGTCGCAAGTAACCCGTTTTAGTTAAGGGTAAGCTGCGCACACTTCGGGGCCCCGCCTCGCATTTGACAGCCCGCCACAAAGCTTCGCTGGCTGGCAGGCCTGCAGCCTGTGCGCCCAGATTCTGCTTTATCAATAAAGCTGCGTCCTCACCACTGAGTAAAGCTGCGCTTCTGAATACAGCCTTGCCCATTTTGAAAAACAACACTTCCCTGTTTCGAATATAAAAGACTTCCTCAATCTTATAGGTTGTTTTGAAGAACTGATACAGTTGCGTCAAATCTTCCGTATAGATATAACTTTCTTCTTCTTTTATATTTTCCAACCACTCCCCTAGTTCTTCCCAGCTATTACCGTATATTATAGGCAACTGTGCCCCAGTACATACTTCCCAGTATTTCAAGAACCCCATCTTTAGCTGACTATCGTTTTCTACTCTTATCAAGATTGTGTATAGCCGTTCAACGCGCGCCACTGCCGAAAGTCCTCCCGAATAAAGTCCATTGCTTCTTCATCCCATTTTGATTGCATGCTAGTTTTGCCCTCCATATAATCAATATATTCTTGAGCCTCAGCACTAGCCTGCTGATAGTATTGATAAAACAGCCTGCCCCCATCTTCTTGCATCAATTCTGCAAAAAGCGGTAGAGTTTTTTTTAACTCTCTCAGCAAGGCGGCGGCGTGTAGTCGCAACTTTTTCAACGTGGTAGACTCTACTTCAAGAAAGCTTTTTGCCTCTAAAATGAGGCGTTCAAACACTTGCGGGTTGGCGCGGTCCTCAGCGGACAGCTGTCTAATAGCCGGCAGGCGGTAATACGCACTAGCAATGCCGGGAGTCCAACCTAAACCGGCGGCGAAAGCGCGTTTAACGCGCTTCATCGCCGCACTTCTTAATTTTGTATATTCGCCCCTAAGCAGAGCGATAGCCAAGGGATTCATATCCCCCCCCACCCCCCTAGATATTTTTTAATATCAAGTCTTTAACCTCTTGCAAGGTCAAAGGCCTTTGCGGGTCATAAGGCCGCAGCTGTATTCTTACCCGTCCGCAAAAGTAAGAAACAGCTGAATGGCGGAGCTCGGGCACAACTCCAAAGGCCACTGATATTTCTTCCCCGGTATCAAGAGCAAAAAGCACCACTCGCTTTTCAGGATAATGCTTCAACTCCCTCCATTTAGACACTATACCTTTTAGGCCCCTAAAACGAATAGGGGCGTCATAGTTTATCACTCCCACCTACCTCCTTTCTGTCTGGTAAGTATTCCGTGCGCATACGCCCGCGCCAGAGTTAAGGAGCTTCCGCGATAACGCACGTGGAGC
>ERZ778496.2171-NODE-2171-length-12099-cov-8.204998_pt1 | contig 12099 bp, 6 predicted proteins | sample MGYA00433099_ERZ778496 | MGnify/ENA primary metagenome ERZ778496 (study PRJEB29527, sample SAMN07138962) | mouse gut metagenome | material: feces | host: mouse | place: China:Nanjing | collected 2016-01-25 ... | reverse complement strand
ATCTTGAAGAAATATCCTGCGCAATCTGAGCACTTATTTTCCTACAATTCCTAACGTCCTGTTGGGATGAAAAATGCGTTTTCCCACATTTTCATTATTGGGATATCTACAATCGTTAATACGACAAAAAGTACCACCAATATTCCGACCAATATCATCAGCTTTTTTTCACGAAAAAGTTTTTCGGGTTTCTGTGCGGCGGAATCGGGTTTATGGGCTATGTACAAATAGTAGCAAAATAAGAAAAACAGCACCGGAATTGCCACAAGATACTCGATTCTGTACTTTAATAAAAATATGCCGATTAGGAATGTAGCGCATAGCCCGTAGAAGAATGACGAACACAGCAATGTTTCCTCGGTATATTTTGCAAACGATTTGCGGTAGGAACCAGCAAGCTTCGGGTCGCCGATCATGCGGTACTCCGCATAGCGTTTTACAGCCATTAAAAATGCACCTGCCATCCAATATCCAACCAGAATGCTGGAAGGCGGGTAAACATTTTCACAGATAATAAACCAGCCTAACAGCAGACGTATCATATTATTTACGGATTCTGACAAAACGTCAAAATATACAATGTCCTTGGTACGAATCGGCTTCACATTGTAGAGCACGCCCATAACCAGCAGCCACACTTCTGTCAATAGAAATGGAATATTAACTGGAAGCGACAATGCCAGCCCCAAGACAATACAAATTGCATACTCTACCATAACAAGCGAAAATTTCATATTTTGACTTACTACCGGACGGTATTTCTTTGTCGGGTGATACTGGTCAAACTCCGCATCCAGCCATTCATTAATCACATAATTTGCCGATGCAATAAAACAAGTTGCAAAAAAGCCCGCCAAAAGCTTTAACACAAAACTTACCATATCCTCTGGTTTTCCAATTAAGATTACTGCCAAAACCAGACCCGGCAGTATAAATACATTTTTTATCCAATGGTCTGGTCTTGCAATCTTAATATAATTCATAATCTGTGCGGTATTTCCCGCCGTATTCTCTACACAATTCTCCTGTTTCCCCATATTTCCTTTCTCCTCATAACAACCTAAGAATGTCCGTGTTTCTTTTTATATTTCTTTTCACACTCAATGTCATTAACTTAAGCCTTCTGCCCCCTGATCAGCATTAGAAAATGTCTGGCAATTCAAGGTTTTGCACAACCAAGTTTCGGTCAGAAATGCCTTAAGTTAATGACATTGTTTCACACCAGCACCCTACACTTGCTGCTTAGTGTCGAAACCAGCGTCAAAATACCTGTTTGGGGCATTTTGTGTGCATCAATTGTAACCTTTTTACGCCCTACACCATTCCTTAATCATCCAGCTTTGGAACATTAAAATATACCATATTTGAATACGCCAGTTGCCGTTTTCAATAAAGTCATTCCAAATCCGCCAAACTTCATCTGCATTTAAAATCCCTTGCTGTATTAGTGTTGCTCGGTCAATTAAAGATTCCGCCCATCCCCGAAGCTCTGGCTCACGCAGCCACTGCGTTATCGGAATCGAAAAACCTTTCTTGGGTCTATCCATTATTTCTTTGGGAACGTAACGATACAGTACATCCCGCAGCACCAGCTTTCCTGATTCCCCCTGCTTCTTATACTCTATAGGAAGTGTCCAAGCAAACTCTACAACGTCTTTGTCAAGCAGTGGAACTCTTGTTTCCAGTGAAACTGCCATTGCCGCCCGATCCACTTTTACTAAAATATCATCTGGATGATAGACTTCCATATCCATTAACATAATGCTGCTCTGCGGATCTTTTAAGTCCCCGTAAGGATTACTGTTATGCTTATATGGATAAACTTCACGTTCCAGCGCGATATTGACATTGGACGCTTCCTGCGCATTGGAAAGTTCATACAGATGTTCTGCACTTTTTGCACCCAGCAGATACGATTTTGTCTGCAAAATTTGATTATTTTTTATCAAAGGGCAATGTATTAGCAAACGGCTGCAAAATTTCCGCAAGCCATAAGGAACTCCTTTCATCTTCCCCCAAATCCGCTGAATGGAAGAATACGAAAGGTATCCACAGAACAGTTCATCCCCTCCGTCGCCGCTAAGCGAAACGGTAACGTGCTCCCGCGTCATTTTGCTGACTAGATACGTTGGTATCTGCGAAGAATCCGCAAACGGCTCTCCGAAAATTCCTGCCAATTTCGGAATTACTGCCTTCGCATCCTGTGCCGTAATATACAGTTCTGTGTGTTCTGTCCCCAGATACTTTGCAATCTCCTTTGCATAAACTGCTTCATTATATTTAGGGTCTTCCATACCGATTGTAAAACTTCTGACCTTATTGGAAGCTTCCGCCTGCATTAACGCAACAATCGTGCTACTATCAATTCCTGCTGACAAAAAAGCACCAACTGGCACATCCGCTACCATCTGCTCCCGAATAGAAGCCCGCAGCAGCCGTTCGAGTTCGTCTGCCGCCTCCTTCTGCGTTCCCTGAAAAGGATGCGCTTCTCCATATTTTGCAATTTCCCGCACCGACCAATAGGTACTGATTTTCGGCTTCTGATAAGGTGCTTCAATTTCCAACATACAGCCTGCATCCAATTTATAAATGTCCTTGTAAATCGAATACGGTGCTGGTATATAACCGTGGATAAAATAAATCTGCAAAACCTTTGTGTCAATTTCGTTATGAAAATCCTCCAATACACGGATACTGCCAATATCCGAAGCAAACACAAAGTTATGATTTACAAATCCGTAATAAAGCGGCTTCTCTCCAATTCTATCACGAATTAAGGTCAGCTTTCCAGTTATTTTGTCAAAAAGTGCAATGGCAAACATTCCCTTGCACATGGCAATCGTTTCCTTTACCCCATACGCCTCGAAGGCTTCCAGCAAAACCTCTGTATCCGAACCACCGCGGAAAGCACGAACTTTTCCCTCCGCAAGCAGCTTGTCTCGTATCTTTTTATAATTGTAAATCTCACCATTAAATACGCACACATATCTTCCGGATGCAGAATGCATCGGTTGTGCTCCGTTCTCCGATAAATCCACAATGGACAACCGCCGATGCCCCAGTACCACCTTCGCATCATCACTTGCCCATATCCCGCCCGCATCTGGCCCTCTGTGATGCATTCTTTCGTTCATTTTTAGGATATTTTTCTCCCAGTTGGTAGGATGATTGCAAAAACCTGCGATTCCGCACATATATTATTGACCTCATTTTCATAAAATCATACTATCAGAAATATAATCCCTTTAGAATGATAACATAGATTTCATATAATTTCTAGTATGTGAACATTTATATTTTTTATAATATTACTTTAGGGTTACTTTTCACACCCACGCCAAAGTAGTGGAAATTATGCACCAAAATGCTTGCTCTTTAGCATTTTGTGTGCAAAATCTGTTACAATTCACACCTCAATAACTTATAATTTGATAAGAATCGGCGTAGGTGTAAATTGTAGCACTTTAGGGGCTGTTAATACCTTGGGGCTGTGGGACTGTCGCAATATATTTGGATTCCATAAAAAATCGAGTAGGAGAATGTTCTCTTTTCCCCTACTCGACACACATCCCATGCTGCGCTTCTACAGCAAATTTACTCCGCACGGGAATCCGTATAAACAACAAATGTACATCTGCTGCCTTTTATTTTGTTATTACTTTTTGTTATTACTATCTTCTAATTCTGGTATCCGCTCTGCACAATTATTGCAATACACGTACAACGATTTCCTTCTTCACTCCAGAACCGTCATTTGTCGTTATTGTAATAATAACATCCTCGGCTCCCCTCTTTTTCGCAGTTAGTTTCCCAGAAGAATTTACAGATACCAACTTTGAATTACTGCTCTTATACGTCAGTTTCTTATTGGTTGCTGTTATCGGATTCACAATCAGCTTGTCCGAAAGCTGCAGCGTCTTTTTATTTTTAATACTCTTTGCATACAGCGTTATCACCTCTCTGCCTTCCGCATCTTTAAATTCCTGAATATCCTTTGTTGTTTCAATGCTTTTAATCAGTTTCCCTACATATACCGTAACTTTGCCTGATTTTTTGCTTCCGTCTGCTGCCGTTGCTGTAATCGTAACTTTTCCGGTTTTCAGTCCTGTTATCGTACAGCTTCCATCCAGATTCGGCGTAACTTCCGCAATACTTGCATTGCTGGTCTTCCATGTTACTTTCTGACTGACACCATATTGATAGGCGTAACTGTTTGTACTGGTTAGGTTTGCTTTCAGTGTAGTCTTTGCGTCATTAGTATCAATATCAATCCCTACAATGGATACATATTCCTTATCGACATTATCCATACGCTCTACTACCTGTACTTTTGTCGCAGGTGCCACGAAGTGAATCCGGAACTCACAAAACGCTTTGCCCCCGTCTGCGGCTCTTGCCGTAATAATAACATTGTTATCGCTGCTCGTATCATAATCTCCGCTGCCAAATGGCTTCTTTACCGTTACTTTTCCATTTTTATTAACCGATACTAAGCTTTTATCTGCACTTTCCCATGTAACCTTTTTTGTTGTCGCAGCCAATGGCTTGTATGCCAGCTTCAATTGTACAGATTTTTTATATCCTACATAGATATCTTGAATACCATCTTCTGGTTCAATTTTCGTTATCTGCTTTGCAATAACAAGTGTTACCTTTGCCTTTTTCCCGCTGCCGTCAGTCGCTGTTGCGGTAATTACTGCTGTACCATTTTTCTTTATCTCAACATTACCGTTTTCATCCACTGTAGCAACCGCCGTTTTACTTGATTTCCATGTTACCCTGTTATCACAAGTATCTGCAACCGATGCATAAAGCGTTAAATTACTATTCCACGTTTTGCCTTCATCCATTGTATATCCCTTAATTAAATCCATGCCTACTTTTGTATTTTTAACAGATACACCATCTACCAAAATATCTACACTTGAAACTGCTGGGCTTACTTCTACATAATAAACATCTGTTTTTTGTGTTCCTTTTGTAGAAGTTGCTGTAATCATTGCCGTTCCTGAAACATTTTTCTTAGCAGTTACTTTACCATTGGCATTAACCGTAGCAAGCGATGGATCTAAAGATGACCATGTAACAGCCACACTGCCTTCTGTGGAAAGCTGTATCTTTTTCCCATTCGCGACTTGCTTAGGGCCTTTTATAACCACATCAGGATCTGTATCAATAATATTCAGCGTATATGAATCTTCTCTGTTAGAACCATCTGTCGTTCGCGCTGTTATCGTTACAGTTCCTTCCTTTTTAATTTGAATTTGCGCCTCACTGTCGTTGTAATTATTTTGAACGGAATAAACCTCCGCAACGGACTTATTGGATGTAATCCATTCAACTTCCTTGTGATATGCACCCTGATCATTAGAACCGCCGCTTAATTCTGCAATAAAGGACACTCTGCGGGAACGATTTTTAATATCTTGAATATTCAACTCGGATTTCTTGCTGGATTCCACAAGACGACCATCAAATTCCGTAATTGCAATTTTATCGCTCTTACCCATTACATAAATGATATGTTCCGCATATTTACCGCTTCCGTCCGCAGCTTCCGCAGTAATTTTTGCCATTGCTTCTCCCGTTCTGCTGACTGCCGTAACCAAGCCGCTGTCATCTACAATAATTGCATTTTTATCACTGCTTTTCCAATTCACACTTTTGTTTGCCGCATCTTTATCCTTCACTTCTGCGTGCAATTGAATGGATTGTCCTGCACTTACATAGTGGCTGCCGCTAATGGAAATACTCCTTACAAGCGTTGCAACATTTACGGTTGTGGTTGCGGTTTTTTGTGTGCCGTCTGTAGTCGTTGCTGTAATAACTGCCTTTCCCAACGATTTCGCTGTAATAATACCTTTTTCATCAACCGTTGCAATCTTTTCGTTGCTGGATTTCCACGAAACAGCTTGGCTTGCTTCTTCGGGCAAAATCCTTGCCGCCAATGTATATGTTTCCATTCCTGCGTCCAGATCGATTCCTACTACTTTGTCTGTAACAATTACATCATCTTCTAAATCGGTATTGCCGTCTGGTATCATTAGGTCAAATGTTTTTACGGGTTCTGTAACCATTATTGCAAATGTTTCAGTGGCACCGCCTCCATCTGCCGCTGTTGCTTTAATAACCACTAACCCCTTCTCAATTCCTGTTACCTCTCCTGTCGTTTTATTTACGGAAGCCCTTGAAGTCATATTTGTTTCCCAGACTACTGCCTGATTTACAGCAGACTTTGGAAAAACTTCTGCCTTTAACTTAATTTTTCCTCCTATAGCTACCTTGTTACTGCCTGTAATAACTATGGAAGATACAAGTGACGAAACATTAACTGTAACAGATGCTGTAACGCCGCTACCATCTGCTGCCGTTGCAATAATATCCGTCTTTCCATACCCATTTACTGTCACAGTACAGCTTCCGTCTTCATGGTCGGTTACTGCCGCAACACTTGTATTTGCAGATTTCCATAAAACAATCTGAGATGCATAATCTGGTTTGTTTTTAACACGAAGTGTAAATGTTTTCCCATCCGTTTCAGGATTCACACCAATTGTTTTCCCATTGACAGGACGCTTCATATCCCTTGTATCATAAATTTCAATAGCTTCTACCTTTGGAATAATTACAAACTCCATCTCGTAAGAAGCGCCGCCACCGTCAAGGGAAGTTGCCGTTAAAGTTACTTTCGTTTCGCTTTTCACATCTTTTGCTGTAATAATCTTCTTCTCTGCATCAATTTCAAGGCAGTTCTTGGGATTCATTTCCCATTTTAATCCTTCGTCTGTAACATCTGTCGGCGTAAACTTTGGAACAAGTCTTACACTACATCCACTGGTCAATAATACCCTGCCCTGAGAGTCCAGCACAACTGGCATATTTTTATCCACCTCTTTTGGCTCTAATACAAAAGACTGTACAATTCGCTTGGTTCTAATCGTTGTCTTTCCTGCCTTGTTGCTGCCATCTTTTGTCATCGCAGTTACTTCTGCCGTTCCGCTGATATTTCCAGTAACCACACCACTTTCTTTGTCTTCAAATTTAACTACAGAAGAATTATTAGACGACCAAGTCACTTTTTGGCTTGCATCACTTGGCGATATCACTGCACTCAGTTCCTCTACAGCCTTATTTAACTTTTTTGTTCCAACAGCAATAAACTTCTTTGTTACCAAATCATAAATAACGGTTTTGTCTGTAACATCTTCATCACCCAGCTTCACTTTTACACCTGTTGCAAGAGGTAACACTGTGACAGAAATACTTTTTACTGATATTTTTTCCCCATCTACAACAGAAAAATTAACTTCAACAGCTCCCCCTGAAGGCGTTGGTTTAATCCCCTCAATCGTAGCTTTGGGATTTCCCCACCCATCTATTTTAGGAACCAATTTAATATATTCATTATTCGTAGGATCCCACTGGACTTTCGCATTCTCTGAAATGCCTTTCATAACGGCTTCCAGTGTAACACTTTCCTTCACTGCAATTTTTAACTTATCAACCTCTACGCCATCATCCGCTTTCCTAATATGTATAATACTATCCTTGTTGGTAACAACTACACTTAGTTTCAGCACCTTTGCCAACGAATTGTCTTTTAAGGTTCCCTTTATCGTTGCCTTACCCGCTGCTTGTGCCTTGATATTTCCTTTATCATCAACCGTTACCACCGATGAATCATCCGAATCCCACACCATTTCCGCATTTTTTGCCTTCTCTGGTGTAAAGCGAACTTTAATTGCATATTCCTCACCGATTATCATTTCGATATTATCCTGAAGCAGTTCCATATCTTCTACAATAATATCATTTTTCCACTTTGCATATAAAATAACAGGCGTTTTTATTTGTGTACTAAAGTCATAGGAAACATTTAATCCTGTATCACTACACCAGCCTTGAAACTCTGCGTAATTCTTTGTCGGATCTTCAGGCTTGTTCGCCGTACTATCCTGATTTATCAGTTCAAAATATGTATTTCCTGCGTAACCACCATTTAACTCGTAAACTACTGGATAACGATAACTAGGTTCTGCTTGTCCATTCAGTATAGGATATCCTTCATTAATATAGCCGCCGCTGTCTGAAGAAAAGCTTCCCCCAAGAATTGCCAATATATCTTGTGATTTTAAATCGCTGGTCGTCTTTGCCATCTCTACATCTGAAACGCCGCCCTCCTCTCTAAAGAAAGCAATTGTGCGCTCGTTGCCGACATATAGGCAGTTTGCATAGGAAGTATCTTCCTCTTTGCCCAAAAAGCCCACAAGCATTGCAGCATAAGAACCATCATCACCCGTTACATTCCCTGCATTATAACAGTTTAAAATAGTGCCTTTATAAATAACTCCTGCAATACCGCCAAGATACTGTGTCGCTTTTGTGGCACGAATATTTCCTGTATTATAGCAATTATCGATCGGAACTTTATACCCCTCTCCAGTGCTTCCTAAAATACCACCAATTCCCACTGCTTTAATGGTTCTGCCATTGCCATTAATATTTCCTTGATTGAAACATTCGCTAATACTATATTCACGATTTCCATTGTATAAACCAACAATACCGCCAACATTTGCTAAACCCGTTACTGAACCATTGTTTCCACACTTTGTAATCACTCCCGAAGTCGTTGCCGCAATACCACCGATATTTTTATCCTCTCCGCTAACATTCGCATAATTATAACAGTCGCTAATCGTTCCTAATTTATTCTGCGCAGCAATACCGCCCGCTTCGCCGACTTCCTGGGCATTATTTTTCTGACGGATTGTTCCATAGTTCGTACATCCTACGACATCCCCCTCATTGATGCCAACAATACCCGCTATCGTGTATGCCCCTTCTATGCTCATATAGTTGGCACAGTTTTTAATACTCTCTGATTCTCGTGAGGTATTTGTTCCTGCAATTCCAGCTACAACTGCCGCCTTTGTATTAATACTGCCTACCGCATAACAGCTTTGAACCACCCCATTATTTCTTCCGACAATGCCTGCAATATCTTTTTCTGCATCCACAGTCCCTGCCGCCGCTGTAATTCTTCCAGCGAAAACACAATTTTCTACATTTCCCTCATTTGTACCAACAATACCAGCAGTAAAATCCATATCATTGGAAGCTTCCAGATTTCCTGTCACCACACATTTTATAATCGTACCATCATTACGCCCTGCAATCACACCTGCAGAACGTTTCCCTGTCATTGACGCATTACTGATATGTAAATTTTTCACAGTTGCCCCAGACTGAATCACTGGAAATAGCCCCTGTTCAACTTTCAAATTCTGAATCGAATATCCATTACCGTCAAAAGTCCCTGCAAACCTTCCGCCAAAAGCCGCTTCCTCTGATTTCATATCAATATTGCAGGCAAGCGTTACAGTACAGCCATCATAGTCCATCTTACCAGTAAGAAACCCAAAAAACTGATCGCGGTTTTCTATCCGATATTCATTCGTTGTAATTTCCACAGGGTCTTGCGCAGACGCATATGCTCTCGGTGCTACGACACGGAACAAGGACAACGCCTTTTTTGCTTTAAAGATATGCACAGACGCATCCACCTCCGGTATAGGAACTGACGTTTCCTCTTCCGTCGTTTCGCTTTCTGTTGTTTCTTCTTCCGTCGTTTCACCTTCTGTTGCTTCGTTTTCTGTCGTTTCACCTTCTGCCGTTTCTAAATCTGTAATATCCTCTGTTCCTGCTGTTTCTGTTTCCATATCCTCTGTACTTGTAGAATTGCCCTCACTTTCTTCTTCTGTTTTACTTTCGTTTGTTTCAGAAGTTTCTGTTTCTGGCGTTTCTGTTTCTGATGTATTTGTACTTGATGTTTCTGTTTCCGAATTTTCTACATCTGGATTCTCTGTATTTGATGTTTCTGTTTTTGAATCCTCTACATCTGGATTCTCTGTATTTGATGTTTCTGTTTTTGAATCCTCTACATCTGGATTCTCTGTATTTGATGTTTCTGTTTTTGAGTCCTCTGTTTCTGAACTCTCTGTATTCAATGTTTCTGAATTCTCTGCCTCTGAACTCTCTGTATTCAATGCTTCTGAACTCTCTGCATTCGATGTTTCTGTTTTTGAGTCCTCTGCCTCTGAATTCTCTGCATTCGATGTTTCTGTTTTTGTATTTTCTGTTTTTGAATCCTCTGCCTCTGAACTCTCTGCATTCGATGTTTCTGTTTTTGTATTTTCTGTTTTTGAATCCCCTGCCTCTGAACTCTCTGCATTCGATGTTTTTGTATTTGAGTCCTCTGCATTCTCCACATTCGATGTTACTGTTTTTGAGTTCCCCGCCTCTGAACTCTCCACATTCGATGTTTCTGCTTTTAAATCCCCTGCATTTGAACTCTTTGCCCTTGATGTTTCTGTTTTTAAATCCCCTGCATTTGAACTCTTTGCCCTTGATGTTTCTGTTTTTAAATTCTCTGATTTTAACGTTTCTGTTTCTAAATTCTCTGTAACTTCACTCAAAGCTGCTTCATCCAAAATATTCTCGTTATCGCTAACCTGTGCTGCCAACGTAGTCGTTGCCGTCTGCGGCTGGGCGGTTATTATCAATGCCGCCGACACGATAGCAGCAACGACACGTTTCATGTTTTTTAACCTTCTGTATTGCATTTCCAACCTCCATACATCACAAAAAACTATTTATCACAATATACCCTCAAATTATAGTACAATATTTTTCCAAATATTTCTACTGAAATATTGTAAAAAAAATGTAACTTGACAATAAAAATCGTTTTTTCGCTATGTAATACGGTTAAAAAACTTCTAATCCCCAAAACGATACTCCTTTATTCTCGCATAAAACTTCCAAAAGCGAAACTTCACCACACAAATTATTAATATAAGCTTCCCCCAACAAACCATATAATCGCCTGCTGGCAAAATCTGGCGCAAAAAAGCTGTTAACGTCAGCATCGGATACTCTCCTTTACGATAAACAAGTTCTTCCAATCCCACTTCATACAACTGCATCAAAGCAAGTAAGTTATCCGCCTGCGGATAGCATCTGCCCTCCTCCCATTTATAAATTGCCTGCTGTGAACCTATCTGCAAATATTCCCGAACCTCCTCAATGGAAATGTTTTTCGCAACACGTAATTCCCTTAAATTCTCACCAATTACCTTCTTGTCATATTCTAATCTGTCTTTTATCATACATCATCTCCAATCATTCTTTTATTTTTATTTAAACAATTTGCTTTAAAATATGATAAATTGCCCTGCCCTCCGTGCGTCCAAACCGCCGAAGTGCGTCCATGTATAATGCCCTTAATGATTCTGGCGTATCTCCCTGAACCAGTTCCATTATCTGCTCTGTCAGTCCCTCGTAACAAGTGCCTGCAAAAGCAGCTCTCAATTTCATCCGAAATTCATTCTGCTGACTAAATTTCACATATTCCTCCCCTAAATCCAGCATTTTTGCTTTGTACGCCAGCGCTGCTCTGCGCTTTTTATCATTAGGGTCATTCAGATTCATCAACCCCGTTGCAATATTTGACGCTGTAACTACACACCCCTCCCGAAATTCCTCTTTCACTTTGCAGAAATCCGCTACCGCCGAAAATCCCTTATCATTTGAGATAATCGCAATATTCACGCCCCTGTCCTTCTCAAAACACGCCCCAACCTGCGTAGCAATATAAAAATCCAAAGCATTTTTCCCCACGTTCAAAAGTTTATAAGCATAAAATTGACAACCGCTTTCACGAATCGCATAGAGATCATCTGCCCGAATTTTCGCACAGCATTGTGAATAAAAAATATATAATGTATCCCGCTTCGTCAGATATTCCACCCCATGCATCCCATGCGCAGCACCAACATTTTCATAGTCAACCATTATAACAGCCATATCCTTTCCCTTTCATCTTTGCATATGCAAAACAATTGTTCTCTTTTGATATTACTATCATATCAGAAATTTTGGGAAATTGCATTTAACTTGTGGTTTAAAAACTTGTATTTATTAATTGGATTCATAAAAATGATTTGATTATTATTTAGGAATTGTAGGAAAATAAGTGCTCCGATTGCGCAGGATATTTCTTCAAGATTGTAGGAGAAAAAACGTAGGCGTAGCGGG
>ERZ778496.2164-NODE-2164-length-12124-cov-4.246831_pt1 | contig 12124 bp, 9 predicted proteins | sample MGYA00433099_ERZ778496 | MGnify/ENA primary metagenome ERZ778496 (study PRJEB29527, sample SAMN07138962) | mouse gut metagenome | material: feces | host: mouse | place: China:Nanjing | collected 2016-01-25 ... | reverse complement strand
AAAACGAAGAAGATGATACAGAAGATTATAAAGCTATCTTTGAGGGATTAGAGTTAGGAACTGAAGCAACAAGAACAGGAATCATTGATAATGCCAAAAAGTCAGAATATATTGCTTTAAAAAAAGACGTTTATACAATTTTACCAGCAGGAGAATATTTAATTGAATCCCTACTTCAGATGGATATTTCTATGGATAAGTATAAAACCAGTGAATTAGGTCAAGCTTTAAAAAAAGTTTATCGAAAAGAAATCACTGTTGATGATTCAGTTAAACTTGCTTGTGATGAAATATTAGAAGTTTTTAAAAAGAAAAATTTATCAGTTGAAAAAGACAAAGATACTGGTTTCTATGGAGACATCATCGGAAAGTGCCCATTATGTGGTAACGACGTTATTAAAAATAGATATGCTTATGGATGTAAAAATTATACGGAATGCAAGTTTAAAATAAATACGAGAATCTGTAATAGAACTATTTCCAAAAGTAATGCTGAATTGCTTCTAAAAAATGGCGAAACTTCTAAAATAGAAGGTTTTGTTTCAAAAAATGGAAAAAGCTTTGACGCAAAATTAAAATTAGATAAAGACAAAGTTGTTTTCGACTTTAGTTAAACATAAAAATTTTAAGTCTATAATATTGACAAAAATCACATATTTATTTATAATAAAGTTACTTAGTATAATACAGTTGTAGTTAACGATTATTTTATCATATAATTACGTATACTTTTATTTAATAAAACTATACATCATGTAATTATTTGTTCCTATAAGGAACAACTTAAAGTGTTATAAACACTAACTCAAAGTTAACTATGCAAAGACTAAATATTAACTAGTTTTCGATTCGTGGTACATGTTATCTCGATAGATTACCAGAGTTAATAATCAAAGTCTTTTGACGCGAATATCAATAGATTAGAACTGCGGCTAAGTATACACGTGTGTTGGAGAGAGAAAACTCTAAAAGTTCTAGAGTTATGAGATTTACTGATAATAAGTCTTATAATTTATTCTAAACTCAAAAAAGCATTAGGTTATCAGACTAATGTTTTTTTGTGTTATTTTTTTCTCTGTAAAATCTTGTCTAATAGTTATAAAAAAACTGAAAGAAAAAATATTATAGATTATAATTAATTATAGGAGAGTGATATTGTGAATGATACTTGGAAGGGATTTAAAGAAGGCCTTTGGAATAATAAAATAGATGTCTCAAATTTTATAGATTTAAATTATAATCCATATTTAGGAGACGAAGCTTTTTTAAGTGGACCAACAAATAAAACAAAAAATGTATGGAAAAAATGTGAGGAATTACTTAAAGAAGAATTAACAAAACATGTTCTTGATATAGATACAGAAAATTTTTCAGGGATAAATTCTTTTTCTCCAGGGTGGATAGACAAAGAAAATGAGGTAATAGTAGGGCTTCAAACAGATGCTCCATTAAAAAGAATGATGAATCCGTTTGGTGGAATAAGATTAGTTGAAAAAGAACTTGAAGTTTATAATTATAAAGCCAAAGAAGGATTACTTGAAAATTTTAAAAAGGTAAGAAAAACTCACAATGATGGTGTTTTTGATGCATATGACGAAGATATAAGAGTAGCACGCCATTGCGGACTTTTAACCGGCTTACCTGATGCTTATGGTAGAGGTAGAATAATCGGTGATTATAGACGAGTAGCCCTTTACGGAATAGACTTTTTAATGGAACAAAAAAAGTTAGAATGGGATAACATTTTTGTTGGAGCAATGGATGAAAATCTAATTCGTACTCGTGAAGAAATAAGCATGCAATATAGAGCATTAGAAGAAATGAAGAAAATGGCTTTATCATATGGCTTTGATATATCGAAGCCAGCTAAGAATTCTTTTGAAGCTGTCGAATGGACATACTTAGGATATTTAGCAGCTGTTAAAGAAAATAATGGAGCAGCAATGAGTTTAGGACGAGTAGATGCTTTCTTAGATATTTATTTCGAAAGAGATTTGAACAATAAAGAAATAACTGAAGAAGAAATTCAAGAATTAATAGATCAATTCATTATAAAGCTAAGACTTGTACGTCATTTAAGAACTCCAGAGTATGATGAATTATTTTCTGGCGATCCAACTTGGGTGACAGCATCAATTGGTGGAATGAAAGATGAAACAACAACACTTGTAACTAAAACAAGTTATCGTATCTTAAATACTCTTACTAATCTAGATACTTCACCAGAACCAAATATGACTGTTTTATGGAGTAAACACTTACCTATAAACTTTAAGAAATATACATCCATGATGAGTATAAAAAGTGATGCTATCCAATATGAAAACGATGATTTAATGCGACCTATTTATGGCCATGATTATGCCATTGCTTGCTGTGTATCTGCCATGAGAGTTGGTAAAGATATGCAATTTTTTGGAGCAAGATGTAACTTAGCAAAATCACTTCTATATTCTATAAATGGTGGAATTGATGAAATGAAAAATATTAAAGTAATAGATGATATACCATTAATGGAAGACGAGTATTTAGATTATGAAAAAGTTTTAAAACATTACAAAAATGTTTTAAGTAAAGTTGCTTATATTTATTCTAACGCTATGAACATAATTCATTACATGCATGATAAATATGCTTATGAAGCAGGACAGATGGCTTTACATGATACTAGTGTCCATCGTTATATGGCTTATGGTATAGCTGGATTATCAGTTGTAGCAGATTCACTTTCAGCAATAAAATATGCGAAAGTAAAACCAATAAGAAATGACGATGGTCTAGCAATTAATTTTGAAATAGAAGGTGAATTCCCTAAGTATGGAAACGATGATGATAGAGTAGATAACATTGCAAAAGATATAACTGAATATTTTTCTAGCGAACTAAAAAAACATAAAACATATCGAGATGCTGAAGTAACAATGTCAGTACTTACCATAACTTCTAATGTTGTATATGGATCAAAAACTGGTGCAACTCCTGATGGAAGAAAAGCTGGAGTTGCTTTCGCCCCTGGAGCAAATCCAATGCATGGAAGAGATGCATCAGGAGCTATAGCATCTTTAAACAGTGTAGCTAAACTTGACTATAAATGTGCTTGTAAAGATGGGATTTCTAATACTTTCTCAATAACACCTAATAGTTTAGGAAAAACTGAAGAAGAACAAATTAATAATTTAGTAAGTCTAATGGATGGCTATTTTCAAAGTGGAGCTCATCACTTGAATGTAAATGTCTTAAATCGTGAAATGCTAATAGATGCTATGGAAAATCCTTCGAAATATCCTCTTCTTACTATAAGAGTTTCTGGATATGCTGTTAGATTTAATCGATTAACAAGAAAGCAACAAGAGGAAGTTATTTCAAGAACCTTCCATGAGAAGATATAATGCAAGCAAGTATAAACTCTATTGAATCTTGTGGTACTGTTGACGGACCAGGGATTAGGACAGTCATATTCTTTAATAAATGTCTATTAAGATGCAAGTATTGTCATAATCCAGAATGTTTTAATATGCAAGGATTAAATTATACATGTGATGATTTAATAGAAAAGATTAAAAGATATAAACCGTATTATGGAGAAACAGGAGGAGTAACACTTTCTGGTGGCGAACCATTATTACAGGCTGAATTTGTAATTTCTTTTATAAAAAAGTTAAAAAAAGAAAATATTCACATTGCTCTAGATACAGCTGGAATAACTGACAAACCATATCAAGAAATTGTTGATAACGTTGATTTAATAATCTACGATATAAAAGATATTACAGAAAAAAGATATAGAGATTTAACTGGTGGAGATATAAATAAAACTTGGGAATTTTTAAATTATGCTACATCAAAACGTAAAAAGTTTTGGATAAGACAAGTAATTGTGCCAGATTTACACGATAACTTAGAGTATATTAAATTACTAAGCGATTATTTACATAATCACTTTAATGAAGAAGATATTGAGAAAATAGAGTTTATTCCCTACCATAAATTAGGAAGTGAAAAGTATACTTCTCTAAACTTAAAAAACTTCTATGAAAATAAAAAAGAGATGGATGTTCTGGAGTGTGATAAACTTTATAAATCATTTCTTGAAATACATCAAAAGACATAAATTTTTTGTCTTTTTTCTTTTGCTAAAATACGACTTAATTTGATATAATTATATTATTAATGGAGGATTTTATGGAAAAAACACAAAATTTTAATACATCAAAAAATCTTATGGAATATTATAAAACTAACATTGATGTTCATTTAGATTATCTACAAGCATTAAATACAACAATGCCGATATCTAAAAGTGGGTATATGGAATTGTCACAAGAATTAGAACTAGTTAGAAAGCTAATGTATGAGGAACTAACTACATTTGAACAATTACCAACAGATGCTGAATCAATAAATGAAAAGATAATTACCGAACTATGCAGAATTTTAGAAATTAAAAATATTTCTGAAATAAAAGAATATATAGCTTATAATTTAGATAAAGAAACAATTTTTGATTTAGTAATAGCTAAAACATTAAATAAAATTTTTAGAAAAACTTCTTCTATAAAAGTAGAAGATGAATTAGATCAAACTATTGCCAATATTTTAAATGATTTAAAAAGAACTTTACTTTCTTTATCTTTAAAAATTGAAGGTGTTGAAAATTATACTATAGCTTATTTTTTAGAAAGACTTTCAATCCATTATGACGAAGAAAATTCTGTTACCAAATATATATATGATTATATTGCTAGAATAAAGATGATTACTAATTTATTAAAACATAAAAATTGCAATATTGATAACGATTTTGCTAATAATATATATAATTCTTTTGAAGAAACATTACATGTACATGATATAAATGAATTAGATCAAGCAATTGATTCTATATTATTATCTATCGCTAATCTAAATGAAAAACATTTTGCAAAGCATTTATAATATGTTAAAATAAATTGACTTAAAAAGGAAGTGAAGTGTATGAGCTTAATAACTGATACAGAAAAATACTTAACAAAAACAATTAATGAATTAGGATATAAAACTGATTACGTAAAATTAGAAAAATCAAAAATGCCAGAATTCGGTCAATATCAAATCAACTGTGCTATGCAGTTTGCTAAAAGTTATGGTAAGAACCCAAGAGAAATAGCTGAAGAAATAGTGTCTTCTCTTGATTTAAGATTCACTAATGTCAATATTCAAGGACCTGGATTTATCAATGTTACATTCTCTAATCAAATACTGATAGAAAGTTTAAATAAAGCAATTGATAATTTTGATGAATTTGTAGATAAAGATGATACAAAAAAAACAATAATCTTAGATTATGGTGGTGCTAATATTGCTAAGGAATTACATGTAGGTCATCTACGTTGCAATATAGGAGAGTCTATTCGTCGTCTTGCTAAAGTGTTTGGAGATAACCCAATAAGTGATGTTCACTGGGGAGACTGGGGAACACCAATTGGTCTAGTTATTCGTGAGATAGCAGAAACAATGCCAGATTTACCTTATTTTGATGAAAATTATAAAGGAGAATATCCTAAAATTTCTCCTGTTACAAATGAAGAGTTAGGTGAAATATATCCTAAAGCAAGTCTTAGAAAAAAAGAAGATGAGAAATATGCTTTAGAAGCTAATAATTATACAGAGCAGTTTCAAAAAGGAGTACCAGGGGTTAGGGCGCTTTGGAAGCATATTGTTGATACTAGTAAGCCAGATTGCCAAGCTGTATATGACTTTTTAAATTGTAAGTTTGATTTATCTTACGGAGAGAGCGATGCTAATCCTTATGCTGAACCTGTAATTAAATTCTTAAGCGATAAGGGTTTAACTGAAATGAGCGATGGCTTATTAATTATGCATGTTGCTAAAGAGGATGACAATAAAGAAATGCCTCCACTTCTTTTGAAAAAATCTGATGGAGCAGTACTTTATGATACAACAGACTTAGCAACAATTATGCAAAGAATGCAAGATTTTAATCCTGATGCAATTTGGTATTTTGTTGATGAAAGACAAAGTCTTCATTTTGAACAAACATTTAGAGGTTGTAGAATTTCTGGCTTAGTACCAGATAATGTTGATCTAAAATTTTATGGCTTTGGTACAATAAACGGTAATGATGGAAAACCATTTAAGACTCGTGATGGTGGTGTTATGAGTTTAAAAGGTTTAATAAAGATGGTTTATGAAAAGATTGAACCTAAGATTAAAGAAGAAATAACTGGGGAAGAAAGAGAAGAAGTCGCTAAAAAATTAACAGTTGCAACTTTAAAGTATGCTGATCTTTTACCTTATCGTAAAACGGATTATATTTTTGACATTGACAAATTTACATCTTTTGAAGGAAAAACAGGTATTTATGCCGTTTATACAGCAACTCGTATGAAATCCATTTTAAATAAATTTAGTACAGGAACGGAAGTATTAAAAGAAATAGATAATTCAGATGTTTTAGACATTATTGTAAAGTTAACTGAGTTACCTAAAAATTTAAAATCTGCGTATCAAGATGTCACGACATCTTACATCGCTGAATTTATTTATGAATTAGCAAGTTTATATAACAAATTTTATACAAACAATAATATTCAAACTGAACAAAACAGCAATCTAAAAGAAACATTTATAGCATTAACTAGACTAGCATATAATACATTAACAAATCTTTTAGACATACTAGCTATAGAAATCGTAGATAAAATGTAGAGACTTCAAAGTCTCTTTTTTTGACACACCATTTTATATGTTAAACTCAAATAAATAACATCTTATCATTTATGTTCGATGCCTCATTTAAAACAATATTCAAGAAGCACTCTTAGAAGTTTTAACTGTAGGAATAGCATTAATATCTTTTAGAAATAGTACTGGGAAAGACAAATAATTATTACTTAATTTTATCTTTATTTTAGGATTGGTCCACTATTAGTACAGGTCCTCAAAAAAGAAAGAACTAGAAAAGATTAATAAATAAACATTGAAAAAAATAGTATTTATAATATATAATTGTATATGAAAGCGAGTGAATCTAATGGGAAGAGCATATGAAGTAAGAAAAGCAAGTATTCAAAAAACTGGAGCAGCTAAAGCTAAGTTATATTCCACATTTGCAAAAGAAATAACTAAAGCAGCCAAAGGTAATCCAGAAATAGATACTAATATTACTTTAAAAAGAGTTGTTGAAAAAGCTAAACATCAACAAGTACCAAGTGATATTATTAATCGAGCTATTGAAAAAGCAAAAGGTGGAAATGGAGATGATTATCAAGAACTTTCCTATGAAGGTTTTGGCCCGGGTCAATCCACTTTAATTGTTAAATGTTTAACTGATAATGTTAATAGAACTGTTTCTTTTGTAAGGGAAGCTTTTAATAAGTGTCATAAAAGTCTAGGTGTAACTAATTCAGTTGCATATAATTATGATTATTTAGCAATAATTGGTTTTGCATCTGATAATGGAGATGATGTTATGATGAGTCTTCTTGATAAAGGAATTGAAATAATCGATTTAGAAAGTGAAGAAGGAGAAGTAGTTATAACAGCTAAACCATCTGATGCATCAAGTGTTAAAGATGTTGTTGAAGGCATGATTCCAAATGTTGTTTACACAATCGATGAAGTTGGTTGGTATGCCAAAGAAAAGTGTACTTTAGAAGGTGAAGACAAAGAGGTATTTGAACGTCTACTTTCTCTTCTTGAAAATATAGATGATGTAGATTATGTTTACCATAATGTTGATTTAGGATAAAAGAGCATCCAGTTAAAAGATGTTCTTTTTCTTTTATTTTTCACAAAATTAAGTTAATATATTGGGTAGTAGGTGATTATATGCACATTTTAATTGTTGACGATGAAGAACTAATAAGAAGCGTTATAAAAGACTATATAGAAGAAGAACATTACACATGTGATGAAGCTGGTGATGGAAAGTGTGCCATTGAACTGGTTGAAAAAAATAATTATGATTTAGTAATTATGGATATAATGATGCCACATATGGACGGATATCATGCTATAAAAGAAATCAAAGAAATAAAAAATATTCCTGTAATTATGTTGTCTGCACGAACAGAAGAAATAGATAAATTACAAGGATTTTCTTTAGGTATCGATGATTATGTTACAAAACCTTTTTCTCCAAAAGAGTTAATTGCTAGAATAAAAGCTGTAACTAAACGAAATGGTAGTGAAGACATTTTAATAGTAGGACATATTGAATTAAATAATAATACTCGTGAGGTAAAAATAGATGATAATTTAGTAGAACTTACACACACACAGTTTGAATTATTAAAGTTGTTTTTAACAAATATTAATATAGCATTATCTAGAGATAAAATAATTGAGTCTATTTGGGGATATGATTATGAGGCTGATGATAGAACTATTGATGCTCATATTAAATTATTAAGAAGTAAACTAGGAAAATATAGAAAATCAATCAAGACTATTAGAAAAGTAGGATATAGATTCGTTTATGAAGAATAGAAACCTAACTATAAAAACACTTATGTATTTTAGTGTTTTCATTGCTGTTAATTTGCTTGCTTTGTGGGCTATTCAAATTCAATTTCTTCAAGTTTTTTATGAGAGAAATGTTATCGAGAAAATCGATTCAGTAGCTTATGAAATAAAAAATAATCAAAACAATCTTGAAACATTACTTCAAGAATATGCATATTCTAACGACATGTGCATTGAATATTATCACGATACTGTAGAAATAGATTTCAATTTAAAAAAGAACAATTGTGTTTTAAGGGATTATAGTTACGAAATTGCTAAATATAAAGCTGAGCTAATAAATAATAAAAAAGATTATATGATTCTTTACGCTCCTAAAACCAATATTAAAAGTATCTTGTATGCTATTAATTTAGATAACAATAATTATGTTTTTCTAAATACGACACTTGAAGATATGAATTCAGCAACAGCCCTTTTAAAAAAGCAACTTATCTACTTAATATTAATTTTAATAGTTGCTGCTTGTATTATGGCAATATTCGTATCGCGTAGATTAAATCGCCCTATACTAAAGATTATTTCAACGGCTAGAGAAATGGGAAAAGGAAACTTTAATGTTAAGTTTGAAAAAAGTAATGTTGAAGAACTTGATGAACTATGTGATGTTTTAACTGTGGCTGCCTCCGAAATGAATAAAACAGAAGAATTAAAAAGAGACTTACTTGCCAATGTTTCACATGATTTAAAAACCCCACTTACAATGATTAAAGCATATGCTGAAAAGGTAAAAGATATCACTTATAAAGATCCTGAAAAAAGAGAAAAAGATTTAAATATAATAATAGATGAAACTGATCGACTTAACGCTTTAGTAAATGACTTATTAGATTTATCTAAAATGCAAGCTGGAGAATGCGAACTTAATATAAGTGAATATGATATAGTAAAAAATATTAAAGAAATTATTAAAAGATATGATATAGTTATTGAAAAAGAAGGATATATTTTTGAACTAGATATGCCTAATTCGGCTAAAGTAAAATCAGATAAAGCTAAAATTGAACAAGTAATATATAATTTAATAAATAATGCAATCGAACATACTGGTGATAATTTAACAATAAAAATAGCTGTAAAAAAACAAATAGATGGTGTTTTAATCTCTATAACAGATTCTGGTAAGGGATTAACAGAAGAAGAAAAACGTCTTGTTTGGAATAGATATTACAAAAAAGAAAAAAGACATAAACGAAATATGATTGGTTCTGGTATTGGTTTATCTATAGTAAAAGGTATATTAGAAAGTCATAAATGTGAATATGGAATTGACTCTAAATTAGGTGAATATACAACATTTTACTTTAAACTAAAAAAATAAATATAAAATTCACATATATTTCATACTTCTTTGTTAAGATGATTAAGAAAAAGGAAAACAAAATCCTATACAACGATAAACATATAAACTCAAACTCACACTATAAACTTTATTATTTCCTTTTTCACTTTTTGTAAACGATACTCATTTTTGAGTATCTTTTTTTATAAAAATATTTATCATTTTTATTGTATATTGTTGGAATATTTGTTAAAATTTACTTGTAGGGTAAGAAATGAAGGAGACATGATACTATGAACAGCGGAAAAGGTAATATGGTGCTTTTAACAGTTATGTCTATAGCAACATTATTGGTAGCAGTTGTCGGAGCAACTTTTGCATACTTTGGTGCATTAATAAAAGGCGGAGATGCTTCACCAACTTTTGAAATAACAAGTGGAACATTATCAACAGAGTACAACGGAAACTCAATGATTGAAGCAGGATATGTTAATACAGGAGAAGCTATCGGAAGTAAAGAAATAGCAATCACTGGAATAGTAACTGGCTCAAACAATTATAAATATGAAGTTACTTTGGATGTAAAAGATAATACTTATCTTGATGGAGAACTATTTTATACTATAACAAGTATAAATGAATCTAGTAATGGACAAACAATTGCATCTACTACTGAACCTATCGCAATTCCAACTGGAACCAACACAATCGCTATAGGTACTGGAGTGTTTGCAGGACCAACTACATCTGGGTTAAAGCATAATTATACAATTAATATTATAAGAAATGCAGCTGTAGATCAAAATATGGATAGAACTTTTAATGCAAAATTCTATGTGGCACAATCTGCATCTCAATCAAAAAAGTAAAGGCTATGTTTAAAAGCCTTTTTTCTTTTGCTAAATTAGATATAATTTTATATAATTAAAATAGGTGACTGAAGAATGAATAAGGGTTTCAAAGTGGTACTATCTAAAGTAATGAATTTTTTATCATATATATGTCTAGTAATTCTTTTTTTTATTGCTGCTTTTTTACTATACTTTATTATATCTAACCAATTAGCTAAAACAACTGGTTCAAAGCCATTAATTAGCTTATATACCATAGTTAGCCCAAGCATGGAACCAACTATAATGGTTTATGATGTTATAATTGATACAAGAGTAACAAAAGATGAAGATTTAAAAATTGGAGATATCATAACTTTTTATTCAAATACCATTGATACAGGTGGCTATACTGTAACACATAGAATTGAAGATATTTATGAAAGTAATGGGATAAAATATTATACAACCAAGGGTGATAATAATATTGATGCTGATTCAGGAATTATCACTATTGATAACATTGTTGGTAAATGTCGTTTTATCATTCCTTCTATTGGAAAAATGCAGATGTTTATAACCTCAAGAGCTGGATGGGTTTTAATTATCCTTATCCCTGCACTAGGAATAATTATTATTGACATAAAAAAATTAATAAAAATATTTAGAATTAAAGAACAAATAGAAGATATCCCACAAATTAAAGAAGTTGAGCTTATTAGAGAAAAAGAAGAAAATAAAAAACTTCGTGCAGTAGTTGAAGAAGCAAATCGTTTAAATAAGGGTAAAAAGAAATGAAAAAAATAGAGAATAATATTCTTGATAAAGTTGAATTATATCTTGAACAATATAAAGATGATAACTCAATTTACTATCAAGAATTAAAAAAATCTTATAATGAGTACAAACATATTGATTTAAAAGATAAAGTAACTAATGACCTTTACATTAAACACCTAAACGAATTATGTGATTTCATAAAGAGCAAAAAACATGCTAATAGAATAATATTTATGCTTATTGTTTCGTCCATATTCATAATAATATTATCATGTTTTACAACACTTAAATATTATGAACTATCTCGTAATCTTGAATCAAATGTATTGCTTCGAAATGGCTCAACCAACTTAAATATAAATTATGGTAATATGGAAAAATTTAATGTTAACTCCTTAAGTGATGAATATAATTTTATGAATTTAGAACCTTTAACAATAACCATCTTACCTTATAATAAAACTAATAAGCAACAACCTTTTCACTATGATGTTTATCTTGTAGAAGAAAATAATGATATAGAAAATGATAATTTTCTTTCAAAAGACGCTTTCTTATACAATATTTCTACTAGCAATAAAGAAAGCGGAATTAAATATTTAAAAAATGCAACAGAAAGAAAAAAGAGACTTTTAATATTTAGTGGAGAAACACTAACAAATCAAGAAGAGGAAATAGAATTACGAATGTGGATAGATTCTAATAC
>ERZ778496.2155-NODE-2155-length-12158-cov-4.401058_pt1 | contig 12158 bp, 10 predicted proteins | sample MGYA00433099_ERZ778496 | MGnify/ENA primary metagenome ERZ778496 (study PRJEB29527, sample SAMN07138962) | mouse gut metagenome | material: feces | host: mouse | place: China:Nanjing | collected 2016-01-25 ... | reverse complement strand
GAAATGGCTGCTTCTTACGGCTGCGACATTTCCAAGCCCGCATCCAACGTACAGGAAGCGATTCAGGCTACTTACTTTGGCTACCTTTGCTCCGTAAAAGAGCAGAACGGCGCTGCAATGTCCCTCGGACGTACATCTACTTTCCTTGATGTATATGCAGAGCGTGACCTTGCTAACGGCACCTTCACAGAGCAGCAGATTCAGGAGTTCGTTGACCACTTCATTATGAAGTTAAGATGCGTGAAGTTCGCACGTACACCTGAGTACAACCAGATTTTCGCAGGCGATCCGGTATGGGTAACCGAGTCCCTCGGCGGTGTCGGCGTTGACGGCCGTCACATGGTAACGAAGATGAGCTTCCGTTATCTGCACACCCTGACCAACCTTGGTCCTTCTCCCGAGCCGAACCTGACCGTTCTCTGGTCCACCAGACTTCCGGAAAGCTGGAAGAAGTACTGTGCGAAGATGTCCATCCAGACCTCTTCCATCCAGTACGAGAACGACGATCTGATGAGAGTGACACACGGCGACGACTACGGTATCGCATGCTGCGTATCTTCCATGGTTATCGGTAAGGAGATGCAGTTCTTCGGCGCACGTGCTAACGTTGCCAAGTGCCTGCTGTACGCATTGAACGGCGGTATCGACGAAGTTACCAAGAAACAGGTTGGTCCGAAGTATCGTCCTGTTACCGGCGACGTGCTGGATTACGACGATGTTATGGATAAGTTCATTGACATGCTTGAGTGGCAGGCTGACGTGTATGTAAATACACTGAACATCATCCACTACATGCATGACAAATACTGCTATGAGAGAGCAGAGATGGCTCTCCATGACAGAGACGTGAAGCGTTACTTCGCAACAGGTGTTGCAGGCCTCTCCATCGTGGCTGACTCCCTTTCCGCTATCAAGTATGCGAAGGTTGAGCCGATCAGAGATGAGGACGGCATCATCGTTGACTTCAAGACAACCGGTGAGTTCCCGAAATATGGTAACGACGATGACCGCGTAGATGAGATCGCTCAGGAGGTCGTTCACAAGTTTATGACCGCGATCAGAAGACATCACACCTATAGAAACGGTGTTCCTACAACCTCTATCCTTACCATTACTTCCAACGTAACCTACGGTAAGGCTACCGGTAACACACCTGACGGACGTAAGAAAGGCCAGCCTTTCGCTCCCGGCGCTAACCCGATGCACGGCCGTGATACCCACGGTGCCGTTGCTTCCTTATCTTCTGTATCCAAGCTTCCGTTCAACGATGCGCAGGATGGTATCTCCAATACCTTCACCATCATCCCGGGTGCACTTGGTAAAGAGGATCAGGTATTCGCAGGCGATATCGAGGTAGACCTCAGCAAATAACCGTGGTAAATTCCTGCGGAATTAACCACACGAGCAAGCTCGATTGCGAGCACTGCTTCGCAGGCTCAGCATAATATAATTATGTAATAGAAGGAGTTGTTGATTATGGATGATAAACAAATGATAGATGATTTTATCAAGATGATGGATTCCGGAATGGCGCAGGGTGTCGGTCATGTGAACGTGGACGTTGACGCCAATGCCGACAACTCTAAAAATGTGCAGACCATGGGGTGCACGGATTGCTCACGCACCCCGCTGGCCTGCAGCGTTCCCACCCTCCACGATGGGTTGGACGGGTTGGAGGATTTTAAGTAAACATTGAGTCATGCGGATTGATGGCAGAACAGACAGATGGATGTACTGGCAGAAATCCATCGGGTGAAAGCCCGTAAATAAGCAAGCGGAAGCTGCGAAGCAGCGTGTTTGCGAATGTGTATGGATCAATACAGAAAAATATATCAATATAGGAGGACAATACAATGGCAACAGCAAATGCTCAGGTAGATAACTTAGTAAACTTATTGGATGGCTATGCAACAAAAGGCGGTCATCACCTCAACGTAAACGTGCTCAACAGAGATACCTTACTGGATGCACAGAAGCATCCTGAGAATTATCCTCAGTTGACCATCCGCGTGTCCGGCTATGCAGTTAACTTCATCAAGCTGACACCCGAACAGCAGGCGGACGTAATCTCCCGTACTTTCCACGAGAGCATCTAATCGCGTCAGAGTCAAAGAATACAGGAAGCCTTGCGATATGTCGCAGGGCTTCTTTTTTCTGGATTTTCTCCACTGACTATGCTATCATATAAGTAATCTTATGAAACCGAATAACCCATAAACAAAGTGCAAACAATTAATTATAGAAGGGTTGATGTTTATATGCCAAGCGCAGCGGATATTATCAGAGATTCCATTGCAGAGTTTTCTAGGGTGCAAAACTGGATGCTAGCGATTGAAGACAAAGGCTCGGCTGTCTATCAGTCCATGTATGACATATACTCAGTATTGAAAATTACACTGACATCTTTAGGTGTTAATCTTTCTAAATTTGACAAAATAGAAGCATAATATAAAAGAGAAAGGTGTAACTGCAAAGAAGCTGAACAGTTACAGAAGGACATGACTATGCAGGGACGAATCCATTCTTTAGAAAGTTTTGGTACGGTAGACGGACCGGGAACCCGGTTTGTGGTGTTTGTACAGGGATGCCCGATGCGGTGCGCCTACTGCCACAATCCCGACACGTGGGAGATGAACGGCGGCACACTGATGGAGCCGGAATATATTTTTGAACAATATAAGAGAAACGAAGCGTTTTATCACGGCGGCGGTATCACCGTCACAGGCGGAGAACCGCTGATGCAGGTGGACTTTCTGATTGACCTGTTTACCATCGCAAAGAAAAACAACGTGCACACCTGTATCGACTCCTCGGGCATCGCCTACAAGAAAAACGCGAACCCCGAATGGCTCGCGAAATTAGACAGATTAATGGAATTGACTGATCTGGTGATGCTGGACATCAAGCACATTGATCCGGAGAAGCACAAGGAGCTTACCTCCCAGCCCAACGAGGGCATTCTCGCATTTGCGGAATACCTGAACGAAAAACATGTGGACATGTGGATCCGCCACGTCATTGTTCCGGGTATTACAGATGACGACAAGTATTTGCACCAGCTCGGTTATTTTATCGGCGCATTCACGAATCTGAAGGCGCTGGACGCGCTTCCTTATCACACCATGGGCGAGTCCAAGTATGAGAAGCTGGGCCTGGAATACAAGCTCAAAGGCGTGCCAGCCATGGACAAAGATAAGTTGATCGAGAAAAAGAAGGTCATTCTGGATGGTATACGCAAACGCCGGGAGGAGCTGGGCATATAGGCATCATAAATTGAAAGGCTTGTGCAATCGAGTAGGGAAGAGCTATCTTTCCCTACTCGCCGCGCGGCCCGCATACTGTGAAACAGCAAACTTCCATATGCGGGCCTGCGCATTAAAGAGGACAGAGTCAAAACCGACACTGTCCTTTTTTCTTTGCCATCATGGCACAGGAATCGCTCTGCTTTTATCTACGCCGTCAAAGCAGCGCCTATACTCGGGCGAAGTTTAATTTTTGATCCACTTCTTCAATGCTTCCTCCAGCCTCTCAATATCCACGGGCTTGGAAATATGGCCGTTCATTCCCGCTTCTTCCGCTCTCTTTATATCATCCGCAAAGGCATCCGCCGTCATGGCTATAATAGGGATTTCTTCCATATCCTTACGTCCGGAAGCGCGGATCGCCTTTGCCGCCTCGTAGCCGTTCATAACCGGCATCTGAATATCCATAAAGATCAAATCAAAATACCCTGGCTCCTTCTCCTTTACAGCGTCCACAGCCAACTGTCCGTTCGTTGCCATCTCCACCTGTATGCCCACCATGCCGAGAAGCTCCTTGGCTACCTCGATATTTATCTCATTATCCTCTACGAGCAGTACCCGCCTGCCTGAAAAATCCTCTTGGCTGAATGTTTCAAGCGGCGATACCTTTTCCTCGTGATCCAGTCCCAGCGCCTCTCTGAGCACTCGCACTAAGCGGGATTTAAACAACGGTTTCCCGATAAAAGCATTCACACCGGCATCAAGCGCCTCCGCCTCGATATCCGCCCAATCGTATGCGGATTGAATAATAATGTAAATATCCTCCCCAACCATCTTACGAATGCCTTTCGCCGTCGCAAGTCCGTCCATGCCCGGCATTTTCCAATCAAGAATTACCACGGAAAAACGTTTCCCATCCTCTGCGGAAATACGCTGTAAAGCCGCTTCTCCGCTTAACACGTACTCGGCTTCCATACCAAGGCTTTGAAGCATCTCACAGGAGCTTTCACAAGCCGTCTGTTCATCATCCACCACTAACACAGGCAGACCATTATATACCGCCAGATCAGAGGCAGTCAGGTCATCCAGTTTCAAATACACTATAACTGTAAATTTGGAGCCTTTCCCCAGCTCGCTTTCCACCTTGATATCGCCCTTCATCATACGGGCAATGTTAACCGCAATCGACATACCGAGCCCTGTGCCCTCGATCTTTCCCGTCCGGGAATCCGCCGCGCGGGAAAACGGCTCAAAAATTTTCTGTATGTAATCCGGGGCCATGCCGATACCGGTATCCTCAAAGGTAAACTCATAACAGCCATAACCGTCGAATTGAGAGGACTTCTCCTCGATATGAATGCTGATCATTCCGCCGGAGGGTGTGAATTTCACCGCATTACCCATAATATTCATAAAAATCTGCTGCAGATGCTGCTCGTCCCCGACTACATTCTCGTGATCCAGCTTGGCAATGCCCGCCTTCAGTGCGAGGCCTTTGATATCCATCTGCGAGCGGAAAACTGTCAGAAGGCTCTCGATTGTGTCGGAGATATTGAAAGAGCTTTCCGTCAAACTTACCTTGCCACTCTCAATCCGGCTCATATCCAGCACTTCATTGATCAGACCGAGCAGATGCTTGCCTGAAACCGTAATCTTTTCAAGCGCATCCAGCACACGCTCCTTCTCGTCGATATGCATGGTCGCAACGGAAGTCATGCCCAGAATCGCATTCATGGGTGTACGAATATCATGACTCATCCGGGAAAGGAAATCACTTTTGGCATGATTGGCTGCCTCGGCGCGCTCAACCGCCTGCTCCAGCATCTCTTTCTGCTGCTCTTCACGACGTATCATATCCTCAATGCAGCGGATTGCCATTGTGATTGTGGATAACTCCCCATTCTCCTTCTCGGCAACCGTGATGGCAATAGAGCACCATTCATATTCGTCTGTGTCCGCTTTCTTTCTCTCAAACTGCAGCTCAATATGATCTCTTTCGGAAAGCCGATTCCGGATATTGTCCACATCCAGAAATTCCTTAACCAGCTCCGAGTGCTCCTCCGACACAATACCTTCTCTTATGCTCTTCTCAACTCTGACGTCAAAAGCCTCTCTTGCAGATCCGTTCTCGCTATAAGGATATACCGTATCGCATGTATTCCCATTTAAATTAATATAATAAATTGCCCTACAGGCGCGCGCCGTGCTGTCCATAGCATTTCGATAAATTCGTGTCTGCACAGCCATTCTGTCATTTTCTTCCTGAAGCGCCTGATTATATTTCTGATTGGCATATTCCCTGACAAGCTGAAAGAGAAAAACGGCGGCTCCCAGCACAATCAACACGGTGCAGATATAATAGAACGTATCAGAACCGGAAAGGATCTTATCCCGCGGTATGGTTAGAAGCCCTGTCCATCCATTATCTAAATGATGGAAATAAACATTGCGGACAATTCCGTCCATCGGCGTCAGGTTTTCCAATACATGGCTGCTATTATTGCAGTTTGCGCTTTCTATATAACTGTTTACCAATTCCTGAAACTCGTCTCGCTCATAATCCCAGCAAGACTTGTAATATAACAGGTTTTTGTTCTCGTCTACCAGATAGTAGGAAGAATCATCCGGCAACAGCAGATTTTCATTCGCAAGATCAAAAAAAGAAAGTTTCAGGTCAATCGCAAGATAACTGCCGGTTGCAGGGATCACTTTACACATGGTGATCACCGGCAGCTCTGTCACATAATCTATATAGACCGGCGAAATATAGACCTCTCCTCCCGCATCCACGGCCTCCTGATAGTATCCCGCCTCAAGAAAGTTATACTTGGACAGCTCTCCAAGCTTCGGATCATTTGATACGATCTCCGAGGCGTCAAAGGCTTTGCCGTAAATCTGGATATTTTCTTCACCATATACTTCGTTAAGTCCGTCCATAAAGGGATAGAGCCCTTCTCGAAGTTCTGTGATTGAAATATCCTCCTTCTCTCTCTGCTCAATATAATTCACGCTGATTTCCAGAATAGCTTCACAGGTTCGGATACCGCTTTCCTCCGACGAGGTATAGTTTTCTACCAGAGCCAAGCCCATCTGGTTGGTGTTGCTCCAAAGAGTTTCGCGCAAAACTATGGTACAGAACACAACGACCAGAATAAAGGCGCCAAGCACCAAAATATTATTCCGCATTTTTCTAAGTAACGACTTTTTTTTCATTCCACTCATTATAGCACTCTCATCCTATACTGTATTTTACAAAACAGGTCTTTTAACCGTCCTGCATTTCTATCCAATTTTATTCTACTCAGCGTCGGCACGAAAATCAAGACATATCCGCACAAAACCTATATTTTTGTAAGCTAAACTATTACACATTTTTCTACTTGTATATTGGTTCCTTTTATATTAAAATAAGAGAGTGACAACTTGCTAATGCTGTCAATTATTTTTATAACATAAGGAGGATATGGTCATGGCATTCGTAATCAGCGACTCTTGTGTAGCTTGTGGGGCTTGTGAGGCTCAGTGCCCGGTTGGCGCGATCAGCATGGGCGACGGTAAGTTCGAGATCGATCCCGCTAAGTGCATCGACTGCGGCTCCTGCGCAGGCGCGTGCCCGACAGGCGCTATTTCTCAGGGCTAATGGAAATTTACGCAAATGATTGAGGGGGCCTTCTCCCGGAGATGGGTATTCATTTCTGGGGGAGTGGCTCCTTCTTTTTGCCTCTGCCAAACTTTTCTCCGGGACGACGTCTTTGACTTATCATTTCGTCAATTTTACGGTAATGCTCCTCATCCAGTTTTCTGCGCTCTTCGTCCCGTTCTTCCTGCTGCCGGAACTGATAATCCAGCTCCTTTAAAATACTTTCCTTGATTTCCGTACACATTTCCTGATTGGCGCTTTTAACCGCATCAGTCACCATATGCTGCAAAAGATACTGCAGACGCTTCGCCTTTTTCTCCTTCTCTTCATCTAACGGCTCCTCGTACTCTTTCAACTCCTGACCTTCCTCCGGCATTTCCAGAACCGTCTCCTTTCCCTTTGACATTGTAACCATATATTTCTTTGCTTTCTTCATAACCATATCCTCCAGCTTTTCTTCTATCTTCTCCTTTTTTCCATATAAATTTTCTGGCGCTTTCCTATCGACTTCCTCTGATCTGCCGTTCAACGGTTCCTGCCCCTTTTTCTCCGTTCCACCGTCCGCCGCTTTTGCATCCGGCATCTGTCTTGTTTCATCACCATCTTTTTCATCCGCTGCTTGTATTTCCACTCCACTGTCTGCGGGCTTGTTCGTCGGATACATCGTGCCGTACAGCCCCTGCCCGCCGCCCTGCAGCACCACACGAATCGCCCTCAGCTGCAACCCCTGCTCCTTGAGCTGCTTGATGCGGCGCATCGTCTCAATATCCTTTTCCTTGTAACAACGGTGTCCCATCTCGTTGCGCTCAATCGGCAGTTTCAACTCGTCCTCCCAATAGCGGAGTACATGCGGCTCCACATCTACCTTCTTCGAGGCCTCCGAGATATAGTAAACGGTATCATTCATGTATGCTCCTCCCTTTCTTTTGCGGACAATCTGAAAATGCCCCTGTACGCACAAAGAGACGCCCCTGTTATGGGTCGTCTCTTTTGTAAGTTTAATCACTATTTAGCTAAATTCGCAAATTTGGTATAATCCGGCAGCCAGACCAGCTCTACGGTACCGATCGGACCGTTTCTCTGCTTCGCGATGATGATCTCCGCAATACCTTTCCTCTCTGTATCTTTATTGTAATAGTCGTCGCGGTATATGAACATCACCACGTCAGCGTCCTGCTCGATCGCTCCGGACTCGCGCAGGTCAGAGAGCATAGGTCTGTGGTCGGGCCGCTGCTCCACCGCACGGGAAAGCTGCGAGAGCGCCACCACGGGCACATGCAGTTCTCTGGCAAGCGCTTTCAGAGAACGGGAAATATCGGAAATTTCCTGCTGCCTGGAATCCGTGGAACGCCCACTCCCCGACATTAACTGCAGATAGTCAATAATGACCATTTCCAGATTGTGTTCCAGCTTATATTTACGGCATTTAGAGCGCAGCTCCGAAATGCTGATGCCCGGCGTATCGTCTATGATGAGGTTGGACTTTCCGATCTGCGCCGCGCTCTCAATCAATTGCTCCCACTCCGCGTCCGACAGATTGCCCGTCCTCAGATGCTGGGAATCCACATGGGACTCCATGGAAAACAGACGGTTCACAAGCTGCTCCTTGGACATTTCCAGACTAAATATCGCCACCGTTTGATTCTGCTTGAAAGCTACATATTCGGCTACATTCAGGACGAAAGCCGTCTTTCCCATGGAAGGTCTGGCCGCAACCAGAATCAGGTCTGACGGCTGCAAACCGGCAGTCTTATAGTCCAGATCCAGAAAGCCTGTGGCCACGCCCGTCACATTTCCCTTATTGTGGGAAGCGCGCTCGATATTCTCCATGGCGTTCATCACGATCTGACGAATGGGAACAAAATCATCCGCACCACGCCGCTGCACCAGATCGAACACCCGCTTCTCGGTGTCCTCCAGAATGGTGTCAAGGCTTTCCTTGCCCACATAACAATCGTTGGCAATCTCTTCATTCAGGCGGATCAATCGTCTGAGCACCGCTTTGTCAGCAACAATACCCGCGTAATATTTTACATTCGCTGAGGTGGGCACCGCCGTAATCAGATCTCTGATAAATTCAGGGCTGCTGACCTCCGGGGGCACATCCTTTTCCCGCAGCCGATCCTGCAAAGTCACCAGATCCACAGGTTTCCCTTCGTCGTTCAGCTCCACCATCGTATCAAACAGCACACCGTACTGTTTGTTGTAAAAGTCCTCCCCCAGCACAATCTCCGAGGCCGCTACAATAGCTTCCCTGTCCATAATCATGGATCCGACGACGGACTGTTCCGCTTCCATGCTGTGAGGCAGTACCCTTTTTAATATCGCTTCCTCTGCCAAAACCGACCTCCATAACTCCAGTCACACGGAGAATGCCGCATTTTGGCATTCTCCTATGCGAAACTTAGAAGTTCTCCGCGAAATGCCCTCTGGCATGAACGGCTAGCACTTCTTTTCGCATTAGGCTTCCTCTACCTTTACCTTGAGCTTCCCCGTCACCTTCGGGTGCAACTTTACTGCCACCTCATAAACGCCCAGCGCCTTGATCGGCTCAGGGAGCTGTATCTTTTTCTTATCTAATTCCAGGCCGCACTGTTCCTTCGCCGCCTGCGCGATTTCTTTCGAGGAAACCGAGCCGAAAGCTCTGCCGCCCTCGCCGGATTTCATTTTCAGGGTGACTTCCTTTGTCTCAAGCACCCCGGCCAGCTCCTTCGCCGCCTCAAGCTGCTCTTTCGCCATTTTGTCCGCGTTGGCCTTCTGGAGCTTTAAGTCATTTTTATTTTTTGCGTTCGCCTCCACGCCCAGCTTCTTCGGCAGCACAAAATTTCTTGCATAGCCGTCGCTGACGTTGACAATCTCGCCTTTTTTTCCAAGTGTCTTCACATCTTCCAGTAATATAATCTGCATGATCTTTCGTTTCCTTTCCTGCATTTCGCGAATGCGGCAGGCACATCCCTGCATGTCCGCCCGCGCTGTTTTCTGTCACGCTTTATCTGCATTTTTATACATTTAATCTGCGCTGAGTTCCCCTTCCGCTATCATGGCATCCAACGTCCGTTTGATGCTCTCAATGCCCTCCTCGATAGAGCCGTTTTCAAGCTGCGCCCCGGCAATATTCAGATGGCCGCCGCCGCCCATTCTCTCCATAATAACCTGCACGTTCACCTCGTCGATGGAGCGCGCGCTGATGTAGATAATCCCATTATATTTTGTCAAAATAAAGCTGGCCCGAATACCCTTGATATTGAGCAGCTCGTTGGCCGCCTGCGCCCCCACCACGGTGGGACTGGCAACATCCTCGCCCGTACAGACAGATATCGCATAAAAGCGCCTGTAAATTTCCGCCTGGCTGACCGCATCCGCCTTCGCCTTATACTCCGCCGCATCGTCACGGAATAATTTCCTGACGCGTGTCACATCTGCACCGTTTCTGCGCAGGAATGCCGCCGCCTCGAAAGTCCTGACACCTGTCTTCGTCATAAAATTGTTGGTGTCTATCATTATGCCCGAGTACATGCAGTCCGCTTCCTCCGACCGAAGCCGCAGATCGTCGCTGATGTACTGCAGAATCTCCGAAACCATTTCGCAGGCCGAGGACGCATAGGCCTCCACATAGGAAAGCGTCGCGTTCTCAATGATTTCCGTGCCCTGTCTGTGGTGATCCAGCACCACAATGGATTTACAGCGTTTCAACAGCTCCGGGCACTCCGTAATGCTCGGCTTGTTCACGTCCACCACCACAAGCACCGCATTGTTGCCCACCGTCTCCAGCGCAAGCTGGCTGTTGATAATCATGTCCTCCGCATAGTCTTCATTGTCCCGGAACATCTCCACCATGGGCTGCATGGAAGAGGTCACATCGTTCAGGACAATGTGCGCCTTTTTATCCAGCGCTTCCGCAATGCGATAGATCCCCACGGACGCACCAAAACTATCCACATCGCCCATGCGGTGGCCCATCACATAGACCTCATCTTTGACTGAAATAATCTCGCGCAGGGCGTGAGCCTTCACTCTGGCCTTGACACGGGTGCTCTTCTCAACCTGCTGACTCTTTCCGCCGTAATAAATCACATTCTCCGGCACCTTCACCACCGCCTGATCGCCGCCGCGGCCCAAGGCAATGTCTATGGCGTTTCTCGCGAACTCGTAATTCTGCGCGTAGGACAAACCGCTTAAGCCCATGCCGATACTGATGGTGACGGCCATTTCATTGCCGATATTGACAGTCTTTACATCATCCAAAAGATCAAAACGGCTTTCCTGCAGGTGAGTCGCCGCCTCCTTGCGCATAATGACCAGATACTTGTCCTTCTCCAGCTTTTTGCAGATACCGTCCAGCGCGGCAATGTATTTGTTTACCTTTCTGTCGATCAGCGCGATCAGCAGAGAACGTCTGACCTCCTCCACGCTCTCCAGCGCTTCCTCGTAGTTGTCCAGATAAATAAGGGCCACCGCGAGGGACTGGTCGTCCACTTCCTTTAACGCGATCTGCAGCGCCGTCTCGTCAAACAGATACAGCGCGATCAGATAGCCGTCATAGCCCTGCGCTTCTATGATATCACTGTTTTCCGCCATTTCCTTTAAAGAAATTTTTTTCAGCTTCGCAACATAGTTACCGTTCTCGTATTCCACCCGGCACTCTATATCGTCCTCCGTATCCCGCCCCGGAAGGTTGTCCTTCGTAATCGTGGGGAAAAGGGTGGTAACCGACTTCCGATAGCCCTTCTCCTGATGAGTAAGCTTCTCAAACGCGATGTTCGTCCAGATAATTTTCCCCGCATCATCTAAAAGGGCATGCGGCAACTCAAGATCCCGCAAAAGCCGCCTCTGAATCTGGCCATACTGCGTCGCAAAACTGATAAGCTCATTCATGATGACCGGCTTATTATAGAACATCATTGACAGTACAATGGCAAAATAAAAAATTAAAAAAGCGGTCACCACAAGCCCGGCGCGGTAATCCAGCATATAGACTAAAACATCCACAACCGCAAGCAAAAATCCCAGATATAAGGAGGACTGCAGATACGACTTCATCCTCCCCTTTAACTTGACTGTATTTTTCATTATAATCCTCTTGAAATTGCGTCCATTCACTCACGAAGAATGCCGCTTTTTGCCATTCTCCTATGCGAGACATAGCACTTCTTGGCGAGGCAGCCTCTGCTGCCGAGTTTTAGAAGTGCTTCTCGCCCCAGCAGAGAATGCCGCTTTTTGGCATTCTCCTATGCGAGACATAGCACTTCTTGGCGAGGCAGCCTCTGCTGCCGAGT
>ERZ778496.2142-NODE-2142-length-12222-cov-3.805375_pt1 | contig 12222 bp, 9 predicted proteins | sample MGYA00433099_ERZ778496 | MGnify/ENA primary metagenome ERZ778496 (study PRJEB29527, sample SAMN07138962) | mouse gut metagenome | material: feces | host: mouse | place: China:Nanjing | collected 2016-01-25 ... | reverse complement strand
GAGTATGGATTTTCAGCTTTGAGTCTTACTTATTAACTTTGTGGTCGGAAACACAACGACAACGACCCCCGCAGTAAACCCCCACGGGTAGCTGATGGGTCTGATATTTGAGAGTTACTTACAGATCATGATATACCCCGATAGATTCGAACACAAGATAGGATTTGCGGCCGTCCGCCAGCGTGTGGCCGAGCTGTGTGCCTGCGATGCCTCGCGTGCAATGGTCGAGGATATGGCATTCTCGGCTTCGGCCGATGAGGTGCGTGCCCGTCTGCAGCCTGCCCACGAGATGCTGCGGCTGCTCCGCGCAGGCGAGATGCCGCCGCTCGACGGGCTCGGAAATCCGGACGAGGTGCTCAAGGCCATACGCCTGCCGGGCACGTTTGCGCCGGCGGCCGAGATGCTGTCGCTCCGCAGGGCGCTTGCCGTAGTGGCCGATACGGCCGATTTCTTCGCCGCCAGGCGCGACGAGGAGGGGCGATCGCCCCTCCCTGCGCTCGATGCCATCGCATGCCGGATAGGCACCGTCAGAAACGAGGCTGCGGCGATCGACCGTGTGATGGACCGCTACGGGGAGATTCTCGACAATGCTTCGCCGGAGCTGGCGGCCATACGACGGCAGTTGTCGGCAATGTCGGGGTCGGTCAACTCGGCCATGCGAAGGGTCATGGCCAGGGCGGTGGCCGACGGGGTGTTGGAGGCCGATGCGGCTCCGGCCATGCGCGACGGACGTCTGGTCATACCTGTCGCGCCGATGAACAAGCGACGTATCTCAGGCATAGTCCACGATGAGAGTGCCTCGGGCAAGACGGTGTTCATAGAGCCGGCCGAGGTGGTGGAGGCCAACAACCGCATACGGGAGCTGCAGATGGAGGAGCGCCGCGAGATCACACGCATACTCATCCGTCTGGCCGATGAGCTGAGGCCGTCGATCCCCTCCATAGAGGAGTCGGTCGAGGTGGTGGCAAGGCTCGATTTCGTGAGAGCCAAGGCGCGCTACGCGGTAGAGACCGACGCCTGTATGCCGTCGCTCTCCGACGGGCCGGAACTGGAATGGTATCATGCGTGTCATCCCGAACTGCTGCTGTCGCTGCGGCGTCAGGGGCGCGAGATTGTGCCGCTCGACATTGTGCTGACTCCCGGAGCGCGTCTGCTGGTGATATCGGGACCCAACGCGGGCGGCAAGTCGGTGTGTCTGAAGACGGTCGGAGTGTTGCAGTACATGCTGCAGTGCGGACTGCTTCCGCCGGTTCACGACAATTCGCATTTCGGCATTTTTTCCGACATCTTCGTGGATATCGGCGACGACCAGTCGATAGAGGACGATCTGTCGACCTACAGTTCGCATCTGCGCAACATGAAGACCATCGTCGGCAACGGACGTCCCGGATCGCTGGTGCTCATCGACGAGTTCGGAGGGGGCACAGAGCCGCAGATCGGAGGAGCGATCGCACAGGCGATACTCCACCGTTTCGTCGATCTCGGACTTTGGGGCGTGGTGACCACCCATTATCAGAATCTCAAGCACTTCGCCGAGGATACCGACGGACTTGTCAACGGCTCGATGCTCTACGACCGTCATCTGATGCAGCCGCTGTTCAGGCTCTCTATCGGCAATCCCGGCAGCTCGTTCGCTGTGGAGATCGCGCGCAAGACCGGACTGCCGCAGGAGATCATCCGCGAAGCCGAGGAGATAGTGGGCAGCGACTATGTGAATCTCGACAAATATCTGCTCGATATTGCGCGCGACAGAAAATACTGGGAAAACAAGCGCATGGCCATCCGCCAGAAGGAGAAGAAGCTTGAGGAAACCCTGAGGCGTTACGAGGAGGAGGCCGAAACGCTCCGCTCGCAGCGGCGCGAGATCATTGGCGAGGCGCGTCAGGAGGCCAGAAAGATACTCGAAGGAAGCAATGCGGCCATAGAGCGCACCATACGCACGATCCGCGAGGCGCAGGCCGACAGGGAGCGGACGCAGGAGGCTCGCCGCAAGCTTGAGCAGGAGCGACGTCAGATGGAGTCGGCCAAGGGCGTCGGATCGGGCGGCAACGAGCTGCTGCGGCGAGCGCCAAAGGCTAAGAAGCCGAAGCCTGAGGCTCCGCCGGCCGGCGCTGCCTCGCGGCCGATAGCCGTGGGCGACGCCGTGAAGCTCGATGGAGAGGGCACGCCCGGACGTGTGCTCGAAGTGTCGGGAAAGCGTGCCACGGTGGTGTTCGGTATGCTTAAGACCACGGTCGACACGGCGCGTCTGCGCCACACGGCGGCCGATCCCGACCGCGCCCCGTCACGCCCGGCGTCGTTCGTCAGCACCGCCACGGCCGACGATCTCCGCGACCGTCAGCTCAGCTTCAAGCGCGACATCGATGTCAGGGGAATGCGTGTCGACGAGGCGCTCCAGGCCATAACCTACTTTATCGACGATGCAGTGCAGTTCTCGGCCGGACGGGTGCGCATACTCCACGGCACCGGCACCGGAGCGTTGCGTCAGGCCATACGCCGCTATCTCGACACTGTGGCCGGAGTGGCTTCGTACCGCGATGAGCACGTGCAGTTTGGCGGCACCGGCATCACGGTGGTGGATCTCGCCTGAGGCGTGCGTCATCGGTTTGCGATTGTAAGGAAAAAGCCGGGGGGTAGACAGGCTGCGCGCCCGCCGGATCAAAGTCGTGGTGATGCAGGGTGTTAGGTGTGCGGCGTGCGGGTGTGCGGTGTGCTGTGACTGATCTGTGAGAATTCATGAGGCCGTCACCGCAGCCTCCTTCGGCCATCGCCCCATGGGGGGCGATTATAATCGTTGGGGTTTTCGACGATCGCCTCCGGCGCGCGCAGCCTTGCTTGTCCCCCCCCCGGCTATGGGGCGGTTCAGTCAAGCTCTATGGTCCAGTTGAGCGACTGTATTCTGATCTCGAGCTCGCGCAGCTGCTTCGACAGCGCGTCGCACTCCTTGCGCAGCGCCGCCACGTCGACCGTGCTCACCACGCGTATCTCCGTCAGAGTGTGGCGCGGAGTCAGATCGCTCGCCGCGTTGAGAAATCCTCGCATTATGTCGGCATGGCGCCGCAGCGTCTCGCGGCGGGCGAGCAGCGCCGTCATTGTGGTAGTGTAGTCTATCTGGCGGCTGTTGGCCAGATTGATCCTCACGGTGATGTCGTCGAGCTCGTCGAGCAGACGGCGCAGCTCCTCGAGCAGCCGCGCAGGCTCTTCGGCCGGCATCGATCCCTCCTGCACTTTGGCATTGTTGGCGAGCCTCATGGGCATCTGCGCTATGCGGCGCTGCAGGTCGGCGCGTATCTGTAGGGCTTCGGCAAGTTTCATGACTGTTTACGTTGATATGACCGCCGGCAACGATGCCGGCGGTCATAAAAGTCAACGCCGACAGGCGTCGATATGTTCAGAGCCCCCCGTCAGTAGACCATCTCGAAATCCTCTATCCACGAGGCAAGCGTCAGAGAGTCGACATTTTCTCCGATCCCCACCTCCTCGGGGGCGGATGGTATATAAAAGGAAACGCCGTGTCAAGAGCCGATGGGGCTGACACGGCGTTGTCGTTCATGAGGCTGTCGGTCAGCTGTGGGCGTCGATGACGCGCCCCTTGCCGCTGATGACAAACTCTTTGTGACAGGCAGGCATGAGCGCGCTCTCGCCGCGACGGAGGCTGACGCTGCAGCCGTTGGAGTCCGTCACGGTCATCTCTCCCTCGATACATGTCAGTGTGGAGAAGGAGTCGACTACCGGCCTGAAAACGTGCTCGCCGTCGATGGTCAGGGCGTAGACTGTGAAGTGGTCGCACTGCACAAGCTCTTCGATGCCGTTGCCAAGATCGGTGGGTGTGGAGGTGTACGACGGGTAGACTTTGTAGTCGATAGCGTCCTTGGCCTCTTCGACATGGAGCTGCCTCGGTTTTCCGGTGGTGGCGTCGATGCGTCCGTAGTCGTAGATGCGGTAGGTGACGTCGGATGTTTCCTGCACCTCCACGAGCAGGTTGCCCGCTCCGATGGCGTGTATGCGTCCTGCGGGCAGGAAGAATACGTCGCCGGGATGGGAGGTGTGGTGAGCCACTACGTCGAGCAGCGTGTTGTCGGCCACTTTTGCCGCATATTCGTCGGGGGTGATCTCCGCCGAGAGTCCGCTTACGATGGCGGCGTCGGGGTCGGTGTCGACTATATACCACATCTCGGTCTTGCCGAGCGAGTTGTGGCGGCGGCGTGCAAGCTCGTCGTCGGGATGAACCGGCAGGGAGAGATCGCCGGCGGCATCGATGATCTTGATGAGCAGCGGGAATGTGTTGCCGAATCGCTTGTAGACGTGGCTGCCTACGAGGTCGGCTCCGTACTTCTCGATCATCCGGGTGAGGGTCAGGCCGGCATCGGGTCCGTTGACTACAACGGACTCGTTGCCTCTGACGCCTGATATCTCCCAGCTTTCGCCGATGTTTTTCTGGTCGGTGACGATCCCTTTGAACGGGGCTATCTTTTCGCCTCCCCACACCACGCTTTTCAGTATCGGCGTGAATTTCAGGGGCGGAATGTTGACGTTGTCCATCTTAGACCGGTCTTTGGCTGGTTATCGTTATGACTGAATTATTTGTCGAGATGCTCGTAGTGGAGTGTGAGAGTGGGCTGATCGCATACTTCGGCGGGACCGAAATACTGGATCGGGCCGGGGAACACGTACTGGGTGTTGATGGCCCAGTCGTCGCGCTTGGCGGCAAAACGCTGGAACGGAGTGCCGTCGAGGCGCACGAGCGCTTTCTGTATCACGGGCTTCATCTCTCCGTGACGGCGCTCCATGTTGAACATCATCGAGATGGGCACACCGCCGGCAAGCCACTGCACGGAGGGCTTGGTGAGGTTGCGGAGGCTGGAGATGTAGCCGGTGACGCCTGCGTTGATGAGGCATGCGGCGTTATAGCCGAGTGCGTAGCAGTAGTCGGCGTCGAAGTTGGAGGGAGCCGCGCAGCGTCCTTCGTAGCCGAAGAAGTGGTGGAGGGCAGAGAATTTGCCGTCGTAGCTGCCTTCGGCCTTCATCTTGGCGAGACGGCGTCCGACCATCTCGGAGAGGAGCTTCTCGGTTTCGATGAGCGACACCTGTACGTTGCCGTGGGGGTCGCGGTCGAGTGTGAGCTGGCGTGCCACGCCTTCGGGCAGCGAGATGAATGTTTCGGCGTTGGCCTTCGAGAGGTTGGCCGAGAGGAATTCGCGCTGTTCGGCAGTGGTCTTCTGGGCGAAGTCGGGTGTCTTGGCGAGCAGGTCGTTGAGCTCGGCAATGAGGCTCTTCATGGCGGGGATGAACTCGATGAGTCCCTCGGGAATGAGGACTGTGCCGAAGTTGTTGCCCTGCTTTGCGCGTGCGGCGACGATGCCGGCTATATAGTCTACCACATCCTGAAGGGTCTGGTTTTTGGCCTCGACCTCCTCGGAGATGATGCAGACGTTGGGCTGTGTCTGAAGTGCGCATTCGAGAGCGATGTGCGATGCGGAGCGACCCATGAGTTTGATGAAGTGCCAGTATTTCTTGGCCGAGAAGCAGTCGCGCTGTATGTTGCCGATAAGCTCGGAATACACTTTGGTGGCGGTGTCGAATCCGAACGATGCCTCTACGACTTCGTTCTTGAGGTCGCCGTCGATGGTCTTGGGGCAGCCGATCACCTGCACTCCGGCGCCGATGTTCTTGTAGTATTCGGCAAGCACGGCGGCATTGGTGTTGGAGTCGTCGCCGCCGATGATCACGAGAGCCTTGATGTCGAGCTGCTTGAGTATTTCAAGGCCTTTGTCGAACTGCTCTTTCTTTTCGAGCTTGGTGCGGCCTGAGCCGATGATGTCGAATCCGCCGGTGTTGCGATATTCGTCGATGATGTCGGATGTCAGTTCCTTGTACTGGTGGTCGACGAGTCCGCCGGGACCCATGAGGAAACCGTAAAGACGGCTGTCTTTGTTGATCTTCTTGATGCCGTCGAAAAGGCCGCAGATGACGTTGTGGCCGCCGGGAGCCTGTCCGCCGGAGAGTATCACTCCCACGTTGAACGGTTTGCCGGGGGCGGGGGCGGGGTTCTTCTCAAATCGAAGCTCCGGCATTCCGTATGTGTTGGGGAACAGTTTTTTGATGTCGTCCTGATCGGCTACCGACTGGGTGGGTGCGCCTTCTACGGCTTTGACTGCGCCGGTGAGTGTGACGGGCAGTTTGGGTTGATAAGCCGCGCGGGCTATCTGCAATGCACTTTTCTTCATATTGTATTGTGAGATTATTGGTTTTTGTAGCGTTGAAGAATTCAATGTGCAAATATCGCAAATATTTTTCAAAATCGGTCGTTGTCGGGCTGTGTTTTTTGCCCCACAGGGATATTTGTGGGTTTTAGAGCGTGGCGCAGAGCGTGCTCTTAAGACGGATGCGACTGTTAAAAAAGTGATATGCTGCTTTGGCGCAGGGCAGCCTGCGGTGTCGGGTGTTGGAAAAAATTATTATCTTTGCGTCGTTTTGAAAAATAGATGAAACCGTCGACCCTACATAATATGCGCTGGCTTGTGGCCGCTGCTGCAGCTTCGGTCATGGCTGCCTGTGCCAGTATGGGCAGGCCGCAGGGCGGTCCGCGCGATGTGGATCCGCCGGTGTTTGTGAGCAGCATCCCTGCTCCGGGCGAGGTCAATGTGAGCCGTTCCAAGATCTCGATACTGTTTGACGAGAACGTGCAGGTGACCGACCCGATGAGCAAGGTGGTCATATCGCCGGCGCAGCGTACTACGCCGCTGGTGATGGCTGCCGGACGACGAATCGATGTGGAGCTTCGCGACTCAATGAAGTCCAACACTACCTACACGGTGGAGTTCTCCGATGCGATATCTGATCTCAACGAGGGAAATCCCATCGATGGTTTCTCGTTTGCATTCTCGACAGGCCCGCATATCGACACTCTGCAGATCTCCGGCATGGTGTTGTGTGCCGAAAACCTCGAGCCGGCTCAGGGAATGCTCGTGGGCGCATACGCTAATCTGTCGGATACGGCTATAATGACACTCCCGTTTGACCGCATCACGAAGACCAATCAGCTCGGACAGTTTACAATCCGCAATCTGGCTCCGGGATCGTATCGCGTATATGCCGTCAACGACAACAACCGCGACTATCACTGGGACCGTTCCGAGGATGTCGCCTTCCTGTCGGAGGTGATCGTGCCGAGTGTCAGCGAGGGAGTGGCAGCCGACACTCTTGAGGCTGCCGACGGGTCGGATTCGATAGTGATGCGTCCGGCGGCGGTCTATGCTCCCGACGATGTGTTGCTGACATGGTTTAACGAGAATTACAGGCCGCAGTATCTCGTGAAGAACGAGCGCCCCGACCGTCACCTGATCGAGCTTGAGATGGGGGCGCACGCCGATGCCCTGCCCGAATTGACGGTGATAAACGGGCCTTATGCCGGACGAAAGCTGGCCGATATGGCTGTGATCAACGGTTCGGCCACACTCGATACGCTCCAATACTGGCTTAAGGATTCGACACTGATCATGCAGGACACGATAGCATTGAGGGCTACATATCTGCGCACTGATTCGCTCGATCAGCTGTCGCCGCAGACCGACACTCTTCAGCTGATGGTCAGAGGGCTGCGGCAGAGGCTTCGCCGGGAGGAGCAGGAGCGCAAAAAGCAGCTCAAGGAGTGGGAAGAGCGCCGTAAGCGCGGCGAGGAAGTGGACACGACTCCCAAGCCGGTGTTCCTGACTGTCAGGATGAACAGCTCGTCGGTCTACGATGTGTTCCAGCCTATCGGGCTTACGTTTTCGCAGCCGCTTGAGTCGCTGGATATGAATGGCGTGCATCTGCTTGTGAAGGACAATGACACCACTTGGGTGGAGGTGGAGCCGCCGATGTTTGACCGCGACGGCGATCTGCGTCCGATGCAATATGTGGCTTCCTATGAATGGGAGCCTGGGGCTACTTATAAACTTGAGATAGACTCGCTTGCGGCCATGGGCGTGTACAAGCAGGGCAATGCTCCGTTCAGCCAGACGTTCAGTGTCAGGAAAGAGAGCGATTATTCGACCATCACGTTCAATGTGGCAGGTCTTGATTCCGTGCCGGCGGTGGTGGAGTTGCTGTCGTCGGCCGACAAGCCGTTGCGGCGACGTCCCGTGGCGGATGGCAAGGCAGTGTTTGACCATATGCTGCCCAATACGTATTATGCGCGTCTGTTTATAGACAGTAATGGCAACGGACAGTACGACAGCGGTTCGCTCACCGAGGGAGTGCAACCTGAAGAGGTGTACTATTTCCCGAAAAAACTGCCTCTGAAGCAGCGCTGGGATATGGTGCAGAACTGGAACGTGTATGAGCTTCCGCTGGATGCGCAGAAGCCTCTTGATATAAAGAAAAACAAGCCGAAGCCGAAACCCGGAGAGAAAAACAGCCGGGAAGATGAGGAGGACGACGAATATGATGAGTATGATTCGTCATCAGGCGGCGTGAACCGCAATACGGGAGTGAGGCGCAACAGCGGATTGAACAACAGCCGCCTGCGCCGCAACAGCGATCGCACAGCTTATTGATACTGACTATGGCCGATACAAGAATAGTTTCATCCCACGATGTGCTGCCGGAGCCGACATTGAGCCGTCTGCCATGGTATCTTGCCTACGTCAGTCTGCTTAAGGTGAGGCGAGTGGCCTATGTCAGTTCGACGGCCATAGCCCGAGGCATACATCTCGACGCGTCGATGGTGGCGAAGGATCTGTCGTTTGTCAACGTGCGCGGCAAGACGCGCATAGGCTACGAGGTGGTGGAGCTGGAGCGCGAACTGAGGAGTTTTCTGGGGTTTGACCGACAGCACAATGCCGTCATAGCTGGAGTGGGGTCGCTTGGGGCGGCGCTTATCGCCGATTCTGGACTGCAGCGCTACGGGCTCGATATCGTGGCCGGTTTCGATGTGGAGCGCTCCATTATCGGGACGATTATATCGGGTGTGCCGGTGTTTGACATTACGCAGGCGGCGGAGGTGCGCGCCGACATGCAGGCCGAGATCGGTGTGATAGCGGTGCCGGTGGAACAGGCTCAGGCTGTGGCCGACACTCTGATCGATGCCGGAGTGAGCGCGCTGTGGAATTTCACCCCATGCCGTCTGCTGGCTCCTGAGAATATTGTGATACAGAACACGTCGATCTATGCTCATCTGGCGGTGATGTATAATCGTATAAATGCAAATAATCCAGACTTGACACGATGAAGGCTATTGCTGTTTTACGCCATCCGGGCGATTGCGTGGAAACCGCGCCGCGGATGCAGCTTATCGCAGACTCGGCGATGGTGGGGGCGGGGCGCCCCTTGTTTCTGCCCGATTTCGCACCGTCGTGGCGGGCACGAATCGGGCTTACGTTCAGAATATCGCGTCTGGGCAAGGATATAGCTCCGCGTTTTGTGGGGCGATACGTCGATGCGTTTTGTCTATGCGTGCAGCTGATGCCTGAGGGAGCGGCTGGAGATGAGGCGTGGGGCGGGCTGTTTGACAACTGTATGGCTCTCGGAACGTGGCGTCCGGTGCCCGATGGTGAGGCGATAGGGATCAAGATGGAAGATTCGGTGTGCGATGTCAGGCTTGGCGAGATAGATATGGAGCAGACTGTCGCTGCCGTGAGCCGCTATGCCACTTTGAAGACTGGAGATGTGATAGTCGCAGCGTTTCTGCCGTGGGTCGTAGGCGTGAAGGCCGGTGATGACCTGAGAGTGGACGTGGATGAAGGGCCGGCGCTGTCTGTGAGAGTGCGGTGATAATGACAGCCGGCTCACACAATAAAACGCCTTCCGGAAAGTTATTCATAATATGAATCACTTGCATTTTATATCGGCAGCTGTCGCAGTCATGACAGCTATGGCTACCGCTGCCGCACAGGATAAGAATGATTTCAATCCGGTGCAGACCGGTGTCAATTCGCTCGCTATAGCACCGGATGCGCGTGGAGCCTCGATGGGCGACCTCGGCGCGGCGACAGAGCCCGACGCCAACTCGCAGTTCTGGAATCCGTCGAAATATGCGTTTGCTTATAGTCAAGCAGGGGCTTCGGCCAGCTACACTCCGTGGCTCCGCAAGATAGTAAACGATATATTCCTTGCCAATCTTTCGGGCTACTGGAAGATCGGGCGCGACGACAATCAGGCTGTCAGCGCCACGTTGCGCTACTTCTCGCTCGGAGAGGTTACCACCGGATCGGAAGTGACCGGATCGGCTCAGACGCTTAATCCCTACGAGATGTCGGTGGATGTGGGCTATTCCCGCAAACTGTCGGAGAAGTTTTCAATGGGCGTGGTGCTGAGATACATATATTCCGACCTTGGATTCTCGTCGTCATATTCAGGTGATCTGTCGACCGGAGCGTCGGCTTTTTCGGCCGATATATCGGGCTACTACACCACATATCCTGTGATAGGCCGTAATGAGTGTCAGTGGTCGTGGGGATGGAATGTTTCCAATATAGGCACGAAGGTGTCGTATGATCACGGCAACGATCCGGCTTTTCTTCCGACAAATCTGCGACTTGGCACTGCGTTCACCTTTCCGCTGGCCGACTATCATAATCTGACGTTAGGTCTTGATCTTAACAAACTGCTGGTGCCGACACGCCCGCGTGAGGCCGACTATGACACGTCGACGCCCGACGGACAGCGCGAATACCTCGACGCTCTGGAGCGATGGGAGAATATGTCGCCGATCACGGGCATTTTCAAGTCGTTTTCCGACGCGCCCGGCGGTTTTAGCGAGGAGCTGAAGGAGATCAACTGGTCGCTCGGAGCCGAATATGCCTACAATCAGCAGTTTTTTCTTCGTGCAGGGTATTTCCATGAGCACGCAATGAAGGGTAACCGTCAGTATTTCGGCATGGGCGCGGGTTTCTCGTTCAATGTGCTGCGCATAGATGCATCGTATATGATAGCTACGGCTCAGACATCGCCGCTCGATCAGACGCTTCGTTTCACTCTGACCTTTGATATGGACGGCCTGCGGGAGATATTCGGACGCCGCTGATCGCGATCATTGGCTTGCAAGTCAGCCACGGGTTAATGATGTTTATGATTTCAACCAAACAGGAGATTTTACTTTATGCAACAACTGCCTGATATACGTAGCGGACTGGGCTATGATGTCCACGCTTTTGCCGAAGGACGCAAGCTGATTTTATGCGGCGTGGAGATACCTCACGAAAAGGGGCTTCTCGGACACAGCGATGCCGACGTTGCGCTCCATGCGCTTGCCGATGCTCTGCTCGGAGCGGCCGCTATGCGCGACATCGGTTATCATTTCCCCGACAATGACCAGAGTTATGCCGGAGCTGACTCACGTGTGCTGCTGCGCAGGGTGGTGGAGATTATCGGTGCCGAACGTTATTCTGTATCGAATGTCGATATCACGATTATAGCTCAGGCTCCGAAATTGTCGCCCTGTATAGAGCAGATGCGTCGCAATGTGGCAGAAGATCTGGGTGTTGATATTGATAGAGTTTCGGTCAAAGCCACTACTACCGAGCGGCTCGGTTTTACCGGGCGCAAAGAAGGAATTGCCGCCATGGTCACGGCTCTGATAGTTCGCTGATGTTCAGGATTATATCGCGCTTGCGTTGTGTCGGCGTTATGCTGATATTATGCGGACTTTGCGACTTCTGGCTGGCGCGATTTTTGCTATAGCAATAGCGTCGCTATGTAAGAACCACGTCAAAATATAATGCTGCTTAACGGTTGCCCGACTGTGCGCTTCATCTAATGCATACTCTAATGCTTCCCTCAATCATCTTCTAATGCGATCCCTAATGCATTCCCGTCGCAGTGATTGTGTGCGACTATATGCCTTGTGAACTATAGTGCATTCTGATCTGGATGATTGTGCGTGGTTATATGCTTGGTGCCCATTAAATCATTCACTGTTTCAGTGATTATGTACGACTATATGCTTCGGTGAGTGTCTTTGATTGTGATGTTAGCATTTTCGGTGTGATGATCTGCTTGCTTAGGCAATTGTCTTCGGCGGTGGTTTATGAGGGTATGTTTGCTTCGATAATTGATTTATATTGCACTGTATATGTGTGGATTATATCGTTTTGTTGAAGCGTATTGAATTCGAATGATTGCATAGATTGTTGTTGTGTTACTGATTTTTTTTTTTTTCTTTTCGGTAAAAAAAGACAAAATCATATATTTTTTACAAATATAATAAGTTTCACCTTTTTTACGAAAAAGGGCTTGTCATTT
>ERZ778496.2140-NODE-2140-length-12227-cov-4.388104_pt1 | contig 12227 bp, 8 predicted proteins | sample MGYA00433099_ERZ778496 | MGnify/ENA primary metagenome ERZ778496 (study PRJEB29527, sample SAMN07138962) | mouse gut metagenome | material: feces | host: mouse | place: China:Nanjing | collected 2016-01-25 ... | reverse complement strand
ACCGTCAGTTCCTTATCATAACTGTTGATCCATCCGTCAGGAATTTCATGCCGGTGCTCCGCCCACACTTCATGGTCTTCATCGGGATAGAAAGCCAGGATTCTCACCTGCTTCATGATGCGGGGGCTGTTCAGCACGGCGGAAGCCCTCATTGCCGCCAGTGTCTCGGCACAACCGTGGCAATCCGGATTATAGAATAATAGCAAAGTGTAGGGACTGCGGATATCATGCATACGTTTCTGCGCTCCCGAAGGCAGTGTATAGGTAAAATCGGCGGCAATACTGCCGGGCCTGTTCATGGCAATCAACCGCAAGTCATGCCTGGCCCGGCTCCGGGCAGCCTCATCGGCCAGCGGAGAATCAGCCAGGAAACGGCAGACGGGCTCATAAAGCTCCTCATTCCGGAGAGGGGAGTTGGGATCAAACAAATATCTGCGGAAAGTTTCCACAAAATAATCCCCTATTTTCTTCTCCTGCGAGGCCTGCCGCATCGTCCGGATCAGACAGCTGTCCGACAAAGAAGATGGTACACGGCCCAACAAGTCCATGTAATCTACCAAAGCCTGTTCCGTGACATCCGGCACATGAATACAGGCGGTATCCTTGAAATCAAAATGATCCCAGTAATGCTGTACCACAAAGTTCAGCCGGTCTTCCGGAGCCTGCAACATGACAGGGACTTCCGGCAAAGTGAAAGTGAAAGGCTTGTCAGTACCGGCTGCCGGCCGGGCTTCTTGCTTCCTGCCGTTGCAAGCGGCAAAAAGAAGAAAAAGACAACACAAAACTCCTATCCATCCATCCGTTCTTCTCATAGACTTTCTTTATTTAGATATAAAAACCACATAAAACCAGTGACAAAGGTAACAGGTATTCCCCAAAACACAAAATTACACCGGACTTGTTTTTTATGGCATATACCATTAATTTGCCGGACAAACCAGAGCGATTTTCATTTGTAATTGTTATCTTTGTAAAACAGTAGAACAACTAAAAAAAAAGAAAGAATTATGGGAAGTGAAGGGTTACATGAACGATACATAAATCCATATACCGATTTCGCATTCAAACTGCTTTTCGGTACGGAGCTGAACAAGGAACTGCTCATCAGCTTCCTGAACGCATTATTGCATGGCGAAGAACACATCAAGGAGATTACCTATCTGAATAGCGAGCATTTGGGGACTCAAGAACGTGACCGCCGTGCCGTTTTCGATATTTACTGTGAGAATGAACAGGGTGAGAAATTTCTGGTAGAGATGCAGAAAGGGGAACAAGCTTTTTTCAAGGACCGAAGCATCTATTACGCCACTTTTCCTATAAGGGAACAAGCAATAAAAGGGAGTGAATGGAATTATCAGCTGAAAGCCGTATATACAGTCGCCATTCTGAATTTTGTTTTCGACGATAAGGACGACGATTACTTCCATCACGAAGTGAAGCTGGTAGATATGCGTACAAAGAAAGTATTCTATGACAAATTGACCTTCATCTACCTGGAGATGCCCAAGTTCAACAAAACGGAATATGAGCTGGAGACGATGTTTGACAAATGGATGTTTGTCCTACGCAATCTATCCCGGTTGATGGAACGGCCTGTAGCCCTTCAGGAAAGAGTATTCGAACGCCTGTTCAAAGCGGCCGAAATAGCCAACTTTGACAGAAAGGAGCTGATAGAATACGAAGACAGCTTGAAAAACTACCGCGATTGGTATAGCGTGGTCTCCACTGCTGAACAGAAAGGGATACAAAAAGGGATACAGGAAGGAATAGAAAAAGGGATACAGAAAGGGATACAGGAAGGCGAGAAGAAAAAACAATATGAGATAGCCCGCAACCTAAAATCCCTTGGAATAGCCCCCGACATCATAGCAAAGACCACAGAAATGACATTGAAAGAGATAGCAGAGCTGAACACATCTCCATCCGGAGATGAATAAAAAAAGAGCAAGAGCTGAAAACAGTGCCATCCACTTTTTGTAAAAAAGTAGAACAACTAAAAAAAAGAAAGAATTATGGGAAGTGAAGGGTTACATGAACGATACATAAATCCATATACCGATTTCGCATTCAAACTGCTTTTCGGTACGGAGCTGAACAAGGAACTGCTCATCAGCTTCCTGAACGCATTATTGCATGGCGAAGAACACATCAAGGAGATTACCTATCTGAATAGCGAGCATTTGGGGACTCAAGAACGTGACCGCCGTGCCGTTTTCGATATTTACTGTGAGAATGAACAGGGTGAGAAATTTCTGGTAGAGATGCAGAAAGGGGAACAAGCTTTTTTCAAGGACCGAAGCATCTATTACGCCACTTTTCCTATAAGGGAACAAGCAATAAAAGGGAGTGAATGGAATTATCAGCTGAAAGCCGTATATACAGTCGCCATTCTGAATTTTGTTTTCGACGATAAGGACGACGATTACTTCCATCACGAAGTGAAGCTGGTAGATATGCGTACAAAGAAAGTATTCTATGACAAATTGACCTTCATCTACCTGGAGATGCCCAAGTTCAACAAAACGGAATATGAGCTGGAGACGATGTTTGACAAATGGATGTTTGTCCTACGCAATCTATCCCGGTTGATGGAACGGCCTGTAGCCCTTCAGGAAAGAGTATTCGAACGCCTGTTCAAAGCGGCCGAAATAGCCAACTTTGACAGAAAGGAGCTGATAGAATACGAAGACAGCTTGAAAAACTACCGCGATTGGTATAGCGTGGTCTCCACTGCTGAACAGAAAGGGATACAAAAAGGGATACAGGAAGGAATAGAAAAAGGGATACAGAAAGGGATACAGGAAGGCGAGAAGAAAAAACAATATGAGATAGCCCGCAACCTAAAATCCCTTGGAATAGCCCCCGACATCATAGCAAAGACCACAGAAATGACATTGAAAGAGATAGCAGAGCTGAACACATCTCCATCCGGAGATGAATAAAAAAAGAGCAAGAGTTGAAAACAGTGTACCATCCACTCTTTCAGCCCTTGCTTATTTTATCGGTTTTGCGTTTACTTTATCTCAGCCAGCCACTCATGGAATCCATCGTACGGGGTATAGTGCAATACATATTCGGACTGGCTATGACTGATGACCTTCTCCTGGGGAATCCGGTTTACATCGACTTCCGCCCTTGCCAGCCACAAAGCATCTTCCATCACATAACGGCCTAAAGAAAGCCCAGGTATCATCCGGCTCAGATAAAAAGCAGACTGCTCATAAGCATACCACTTGCCATCCTCTTCCCGGTAGATATATATCAAACCGTCATTGCTCAGTTCCCTTTCCAACATCATTACCACCTCGCACATAATTCTATAGATTAGTCGTTTTTAATCAGCATCATCTCATCGTCCGAACACAGGGTTACCAACCAAGGCCCGTTCAGCAACTTGTTCAAATCCACTTCCACCTTGTCCAGCATGACACCGTAGAAGGAACACACCTCTTTCAGCTTCAATGCCGCCTCACTGAGTTTCTTCAACAACTGGGCCGAACGATGGTAGGCATACCAGCGGCCACCTTCTTCATACAGGTAAACTTCCGATTTACCGCATGATTCCTTGTCCATGATTTCTAACAGGTTGTTCATAACATCCTCCTTTTATTAAGGTATCAGAATTTGGATTGTTTTCCGGATATTCCCACTATAGATATAAAGGGATACATCTTGTTTGCTTGAATATTGGGCTTTCTCCAAAAAGACCCATGTGGAATTGACTTCTTCTATTTCATCACTCGGTGCAGGCCTCCAACTATCCAATGTCACACTGACACCCTCAGGCAAGGTTTCAATCTGCCAGCCATTCTGATTGTTCGTTACAACCCTGATACGGGCGGTATAATAATTTCCCATTTCGGAAGCTGTGATTTTTCCTGCGGTAACACCTAAATAAATATAGTTGTCCGTCGTGATATCCATGATATCCTTATCATCAATGACAATCATTTCTATTTCGGTCTCACTGATACGATTGTCGGCGTCAGCACTGACAGCCGTATCCAAATCACCATGGCCTGCACCATCCGTCAAATAGTCAATATCAAAGATATACCGATGATTACGTTCGATATCCCCCAACGGCTCATATCGTACACCCGCACCTTCTTCCGTAATGCGCTTGATGAAATCCAAACGATAATATCTTTTGCTGGAAACTCCATCTTTAGAAGTATAGGTACCCCCCATGACAATAAATGTCTCACCTTTTCCATCAGCCCCATTGACACCGGCTATTTCCGGAATATATACGGAACCCGTACTGTTGCCTGCAACTGTTCCCACCACTCTTTCGTCCATGGGCTGATTATTGATAATACTGCCCTGCTTGGCAATGGTTCCGGTGCGATTCACCCGATAAACATACATTTCGTCCAATTGGAAGTTTGAGCCTTCGGTCCGCACTTCCACCTTTGCCATGGCACGAAGCAGGGAGATGTTCCCCTTCGCTCCCAAAGCAACCGCAAACGGAGTGGTCAGTTCGCCATACAGGGGCATATACTGTAAATCGTTGTTTATAAATGTGCCCAATGACGCCTTGGCTGCATCAAACGAAGTACCTACAGCGGGAGTGTCAACTTCTGCATTCGCTACAATCATCAGCGTTACAGCGGTATATTCTTCGGGCAGTATGATATACATCTGTCCTCCACTTGTCCCGTCCCAACTGATTCTAGGCTTTGTTTCCGTGCCCTCTGTGTACGTATCTCCTTTGCTCACCGCTTCCTTAAAGGCCCCGTCATTAAAGACCCACACCACATACTTGTCAATTGCGGCATCATTACTGATAGCGCGGCTGGAAGGAAGACCGGCCGGCGGCACCATGACCTCAAAAGAGACTTGCACATTCTTGCCTTTCCCGGCTATGATTTCCGCCGTTTGCTCATTCGCTTCCGTACATCCCCACAAGGCTGTTACCAGCAAGAGAAAGAATGCTATATTAAATTTCGTTTTCATAAGTAGCATACGTTTTATTGTTCATCTTTTAGTTCACCGTCACAGTCACTTCACGGTCTTCCGTTTCATTGGCGATACGGAATGCCAGTGTAGTACTTGTTCCGCTTGGCATCTCCTTCAGCATTTTCAGGGTGATAGTTGTTCCTCTTCCCTTGTCGGCATTACCGCTGTCCGGTGTTACCTGCAACCAGGGAGCACCCGGGTTCACCAATTCCCATGTGGCATTGACAGATACAATGCTGATGGTGGTGGTGCTGCCTTTCGCACGGCTAATACTTGCCGTTGGAGTCAATGAGTTGATATCCCATTTGGTCTTTGCCCTGTCGCGGACACAACGGACGGCTCCGGCATAATGAGATTCCGCACGAATATTAGATTGAGTCAATCCGTGGATATGGCGCCCACTACCTCCACTACCGATCTCTGCCCCATGCAGGAACATTGCACCCGGAATCCATTTGTTATCCTCACTTCGAATAGAAGAGTTCGTCCACAAAAAACTATTTACGGTAATAGAGGACCCTTGTTCTATTGAAATCGTAGAATTGTTTTGGCCTTTAAAAGTAAATCCCTTTGTCGGATCGTAAGCACCTGTTAAGGGCAACCATGTAATAGGCTGGCCAGCTACGGGATTATAATAATAATCAGCTCTTTTATTTTCATGACTATAGGAACCCTGTTTTTTTTCAGCCGTTAATTTAGGTTCATTCAAACTCTCATAATTCAAATAAAAACCATAATAATCTGCATTGCTTACATAAGATCCATCATATATAGATATTTCATCAGCATTGCTATCTCCCCATTGAATCTTTGTATCGTTCATTTTATTCACAAAATGAGGAACATACATTACATTAAAACGCCAGTTGTCTTTTTCGCTTGTTAATGTTTTCCAATCAATAGAAAGAACTGCCTTATAAACTTCATATTTCTTTGCTGAATCCTTCCCTCCTTTTAATTTACCGTTTTCTTGAAAATCATAATCATCGTCCCACTCATTGTCCTCTGAATCCCATTTTCTATAAAATATAGGCATCCCATAATCCTTAGAATCTTCTTTCTTTAGAGTTATCTCTCCAAGTCTTTCCCCTCGTTTATATTTTTTAACTTCTACTTTTTTACTAAACACGAACGCATCCACCGGCGGCACTCTATATCCAACAGGACACGGGTCATAAATAGTCTTTGAGCCTAAATCTTTTACAGTAGTACTTAACCCATTATTAGTTCCCCACAAATAGCCACCATAACCGGGTATACTGGATAATCCGGTAGGGCTACTATTACCACCACCATACACCAACCGTGTAGGATGCTGGATGGTAGTAGGGATAGCCTGATCATTCATTGCTATCGCAGCGCCACTCTGTACTCCCCAGCCCTCATAATAATGTACTACCGGTAACACACCGGTATCCTTGAAATTATCATTGGAATATCCGGCACCAATAAACGGGTCTTTACGCCCCCATTGGTAAAGCAATCCCATAGATGCCACGCTGCTATTACCCACAGGCTTATTGCTTAACGCACCCAGGTTACGGTCCAATACATCATAGTCATTCAAGGTCCAATTCTCTACCATGTGTTCATGCACTTCCTGTGTACCCGGATCAATCATGTCGGGAGCTACCCATATATGCCATGACCATACCACTTGATTCCGATCATTAAACGCACCGATCAATGCATTACCTCCCGTTACACCGCCAATGCTGGCACCGTTCAAGTTGACAGTATACTTGATGGAATTGGTATTTGGGTCATAATCGGCATAAGTCATTCTTCCATTCGTATTAGAGACATAACGACCCGTTCCAGCATCTCTCAGCTGTATCAGTCCGGCTTCTGTTTCCCAAATGACCCCTATCTTGACCGGTGTCAAGGAAGCGTCACCCTCGCCGGGAACAATGTCGATTCCTTCGGGAGCGATACCATCGTTACCGTTGCCTTTAATGGAGACAATCAACTCGTGTTCGCCTTCGTCCACAATGTAGCAGTTTGCCGTAGGAGGCTGAGGCATAATAACCGTAATTTCCTTCTTGATACTACCTGCCACCACATAAAAACGTGTGGTGCGAGTAATACCTCTGTTCTCAAAATTCGGAGTGACGGATACGGTAGTCGTGCTATTAGCGCTGCCACTCTCCCTGTCTATTGTCAACCAACTCAAATCCTGACCGGCAATAGGTTCTATATACCAGCCGTCGCTATAATCCGTCCAGATGTCCAGTGTTTTTGTCGACACATCATTAAACTTTTTGCAGATAATGACACTTTTGTCGGTAGTCAGTGTATACTGATCGGGGACACCGCGCATGTAATCGTCCGCCCACCTGTCTACAGTAACCGTCAAGGCCACTACATCATTCTCCAACGCCTCATCGGGGGTGGGAGTTCCCGGGTTAACCACCTTTGTAATGTTGAATACATACGAGTGATTGCGGATAATGTCAAAGTCGGCCACTCCACCGCCCTTGTCGTCTTTCATATCGATGCGGTAGTAGTTCATTTTACCGGCTCCTTCTATCCCTTCGCCTTCATAGATACCGCCTACCACTACCTTCAGCTGCTTGTCAGGGTCCATGCCGGCGTTCTTTACCTCGGAAAGGTAAATCTGATTCAAGAACCTCTTACCGGTGACAATATAATCCGTATCCTCACTTTCAGGAACCACATACTTCAATGGATCTGTACGCGGACTTGCCGTTTCCGGTATATCTGTCTCCGAGAACTGGATTTGCATATCGCTACTCGGCTTTTGAGTAGGAGCCGCACAATACCCTTTATCATTCACACGATATACATATATTTCTTTCAATTGGAAATTCGTACAATCCTCATCCACCTGAACACCCATTTTAGCCACACCGCGATAAAGATTGCAACTGGCATCGGTAGTAGAGGAAATTGAAATCACACCGGTAGTTCCCCACATGGGCAGTTTGTTATTTTCCAAATTCCAATTAGCTGTAGGATAAGAATAGATGAGATCCTTGTATATTTCGCTTTGTGCCTGTCCGTTGTAACTGGTAAGCAAATCTTCCGCCGTGATGCTCGCAATGCCCTCCTGCTGATTCAGGTTGGCCAGCACGACCAATTCCGTACGGCCGGGTGCAAAAAGGATATGTCCGGTCAAGGTACGTACTTGAAGGCCGTCAGGTTGTGAAATCGCCAAGTCAGTAATCACATGATACAGCTTGTCATCCACGAACTGCAACACATAAATGTCATTGGCGTCAATAGAGCGCTGTCCTTCTGTCTCAGGATCCAGATTATCCGGATATGCATTCTCCTCATATCCTCCAATCGCGCGACTTGTTCCCGGCAGGGCAATCGTCAGTCTCACCACAGGAGCACCGGTATCCGGACCCTGTCCTTCAAACGTCTCATCGCTGCACGACGAGCAGTAGAAGCCGCAGAGCACCGCCATTACTATATATGATAACCATCTTTTCATAAATTGCTTTTTTAGTTTCGTTATTACATGTCCATGTCATTGAAGCGCACCACCCAGTCATTGATAATGATGCTGGTCTGGATCCATTTCATGCTCTCGTCCAGGAAGAAAGTCATGTTGTATTCGTCCTGACGGTCCAGATACTCCTGGTTGGTCATGTCATGTCCTTCGGCTTCGGTAAGCAGCAGGTATTTCACCAAGGGGATGGAAAGTACAGGTTCTCCGGTTTCCTTGTTGGTGATGGTGAGGCGGGGGTTGTTTTCAACCACCAGACGGCCTACGGTAATCTGTGCGATGGCTACGCTGATGTTGCTGTCCTCCTCCTCTCCATCGGCTCGTGTCCCCATGTCCGTGCCGCCCTGCGTACGGTAATAGGGATAATATGTTAATGTTTCGTCCTCCAGCAGCTTGTTGTCATAGTTCATCAGGCCGTTGTCGTCCGTAATCGTAAATTCAAATTTATCCACCTCCACAGTCACTCCGTCCATTTGCTGGAGAATGATGCGTATGGTGTTGGTGTTCTTCACCAGTGGCACGGTCACTACTTGCGAGGTTGCCGCCCGCGAGAAAGATTGCTTGGTCACTTCGCCGTGCCACAACGAAGAGAGTTTGCTGTTCACCATAGCCGTTCCATCAGCCGCACGGCTGTACAGACGGTCCATCTTGCATTGCAGTTCGTCCAGCGAGGATTCTCCTGCCGTAACCAAAGGTACTGAGAATGAAGCCTCATTATTCAGTCCCGCCCAAGTGATCAGATGGTAGTCACCCGGTTCCAAATCCACTTTCATGGTATATCCTTCTTCTCCCAGCACATCGCCTTCTTCTGTCTTCTGATATACCAACTTGCCGTTATCGTCAAAAGCATAAAGTGTCACAGTCTCCACCTCGCGTGAGAAGGCATCGGCATACTTCATGTTATAATCATACTTGAACTTCACTCTGTACTCCACAGAGCAATCTACCTCTTCTTCACCGAGTATGCTGTCGCACGACACAACGGCGCTTCCCAATGTCATGGCCATCATCAGGCTGAAGGAGAATTGTCGGGCGAATGTTTTTACTGTTTTCATGCTTTTGATCATTTTATAATGTTAGAATATAGAAAGGTATAAAGGGGAAGGAGATGAATCCTCCCCCTGTCTGTTATAGTGTTTGTTCTTAGAACTCAATGTTGTTGAAACGTACAACCCAAGGTGCGATGGTAGTAGTCAATTTCAGGTAAGCACTTTCATCGTCTATGGTAGTACCATCTTCCGGTATAATGGTCGAGCTGCCTATGCCTTTGAAGCTAGTAATTTTCAAAGAATAGATATTGTTACGCATAATGGCATACTGCATATTGTTTTCATCGCCTTTGAAGTGTTCGATCGGAGCGTAGTAGTAACAGTGTCCGTTTGTATAAGTCACCAATTTTTCCGATTCATAATTGGGGACACTCGCTTTCAAAGCATCCATTGAACGGAAAAATAGACCGTCATATTTGTATATCGTACCTACGTTTTTACCAGTAGCATCCAACATCTCACCACGGAATACAATACCGGTCACCATACCTTTCTGTTGTTGAGTCTTCGTAACGACATTTTCAAGGCAGTAAGTCAAAAATACATCCTGTGATTTTGTATTTTCACCAATTTCAGAAACTTCTGTAGGAAGAGCTTTCAAGAACTCAGAGTCATAAATATCCTGTGAAGTCTGCAATTCATTTACTGTATTGAAGAAATAGCTATTGGCATCGTCTCCATCCCACAGTCCGGCTTCAGTCAATACCACATCATTCTTCTCAGTTGACTTCGGATCTACCAGATAGTCATTTCCTGTCAATAAGCCCATCGGAATGATAGTTTTCCAATCATCAACGGTCTTATGTCTTACCGCATAAACCGTCTTCGACAAGTTTACCATCGCGTATTTGTCCAGCTGAACATGCCAAATTTCCTTTGTCCTTTCAATTTTTCCTTCTGCATAGTGGAAAGGTCCAGTCTTGGTTGTATTTACAAATACAGAGGCTGTTGTCTCTTTTCCGTCTACAAAACCTGTATAATCTCCAAGATCGCCCGCTAACTCATAGCGAGCCTTTTCCTCACCATTCTCCAACAAAATCCAGATTTCCTCGTCTCTTTCATCCCGAAAAGCTCGGTTCAACACAGAGATATAATTATATTGGGTATTTCCATTTACCTCTGTTTTCAGCCATCCGGCTTTTATTTCTGTAGCAATAGTAGTAACATCAACATTTACAGGATATTTATTCTTGTTAGCATTCGGAGTGAAAGTGATCTTGGAAACCACACGTTCCACCAATACAGTCTTAGTAGTCGGTCTTTCCGGGTCTTGGTTTGTAATCTCCACTGTTACTTCCTCTTGATTGGCCATCATGAAGTGATTACGGGCATTTCCTTTTTTAGTCACAACATCTACAGAAGCGTCGTTATCAGCTCCGACCTGAATAGAATAATTTGTCACATAGCTATATAGCTCGGAAGCAGGTACACCCTCGATTTGCGCTTTTTCTGCTATATCAGCACAAGGATTCAGAATCACCAATACATTATATTTACCCGTCTGCTTCAGTTGGAAGCTAGGCTCAAAAGCCCCGTTCACTACAGCAACATTCGCATAATATCTCACCAAACCGGTCGCCTGGCTCTCTCCGGCCGGACTGATAACCACTACAGCGTCCTGAATGCTGCCTTCCTCCGCTGTTCCATTCTCGGTATCATCTCCTACCTCAGCGTCAGCGGCACGTCCCGATCCTGTGGAAGTAGATATACTTAATGTCAGATTAGCATTCGCCTTCTCCGGTTGCCCGCCATTGTTGTTTTCCACAATGTCCTCGTTTGTACATGCCACCATTGCAGCGCATGCCAACATTCCTAACAATAACCCCTTAATCTTCATAATCCTAAGTTTTTAAATTATAAACTCTTTTTTGTAATTTCTATTCTTGTTTGTCGACACTGCAAAGGTAAGTGGCAAACCGCATAAGCCTTAATCGGTATTTTCGGCAAAATAGATTGGCGTCTTTGACAAAATGACTTTAGAGCGCCTTTTACAGGGCATTTCCGTCATTCATGAATAAAACGCCCTGCTCATTGAAAGAATCGCCTCTTACATTTCACGCAGAAAAACACAGAGAAAGAACAGAAATAAAATGTATCTTTTTTTTATTTGCCTATCCCGATAAGGCACAGTGGTATTTTCAGCAGGATTCCCCCCTGTAGAGGTCATTTCCATCAGGCAATGAAGAAATGGAAGGCACCCTCTTTTTCTCCACAGATAGCGACAATGGCGTATTGGATGTCATTAACCAATAGAAAGTTGGACGCGAAAATGCCCTCATGCCCTCACTTTTGCTGTAACTTGTTTATAATGACGTGCTTATTAGTGGTGGTAGCATATTCGTTAGTGAGGGCATTGCCCTCACTAACGAATGCCCCAAAATAAAGGATTCCAACTTCGCTACATGCCTTATGCATAGGGTGGATGAATGGTTTATAATTGCTTAGCCACCTTGGTGGTTAAGTCTAACCACAAGGGTAACTAAAGTTAACCACCCAGGTGGTTAGACTTAATCACGTCCGTGGTTAACGGATATTGAACTTTCAATTCATCGAAGAAGAACAGTATAAGCCTGTGAATGAATAGTACCCTATAAAATTCAAAATCCGGGAATAGACTCCTCTACCCCGGATTTTACCTTGCGCTTTTCACAAAGAACAAGTTTCTTCTAACATCTTTTATTGTACTGTTTGTTATAATAGAAAAAAAAAAAAAAATTACTTCATCTTTACGCTTTTCCGCC
>ERZ778496.2138-NODE-2138-length-12232-cov-4.150283_pt1 | contig 12232 bp, 8 predicted proteins | sample MGYA00433099_ERZ778496 | MGnify/ENA primary metagenome ERZ778496 (study PRJEB29527, sample SAMN07138962) | mouse gut metagenome | material: feces | host: mouse | place: China:Nanjing | collected 2016-01-25 ... | reverse complement strand
ACCTGCTTATTTTTAAGCTAAACTTTGCTTTTCTTTGCGACTGTTCCCGATTTTTTAATGAAAAACAAAAATCTTCTGTATTGGAATTATTCCCTCCCATACCATGTTTTTGAAGATAAGGTTCTGTGTTTTTCAGATTTATAGGGAAATGAGTTTTAATGGTTCGGGCTATTTGTGTTGATGAGTTTTTGCTTGATACGTTGAGGGTTGTTTCGGCTGAGGCTTTGACGAAGAAAGCGGAGAAAGGCGGAAGTGCATAGTGGCTGTCAAGGGGGTAAACGGTATAGTCTGTTCCGTTATATACATAGACATATCCGTCCAAAGCAGTGTTTTTTTCTATTTGTGATAACATCAGGGGAGTCGGTAATGGATTTCCGCACAAATACCAGCCGTAGTTTTCTTGATTGTCGGGGGTCATGTGGGTATTTAAAGGGATTGCAATAACTCCTGTATGGGCGAAATTTTGGGGGATGTCGCCGGGACGGGAAGAAAAAGACAAAGTCAGGCTGGTCGCTTTCTCATCTAATGCGATTAGATAACCTTTGTTTTTTTCAAATAAAGGGATATTGTCGGGGCGGATGGGCACGACTTCCCAGTTTCCGGCCGATTGGTTTGAAGCGGCACGCTTATCTCCGTTGTAAGACTGGACATAAAAAAAGTTGCCCCCGTTGTTAGGCGTTGCGTCCTTTTGCTCAAAAAGGGGGGTGATGCCGGAGGGATAGACGTCGAAAGGAAACGAGATAAAATACCATTTGCCGGATTCTTCGAAAGTTTTATGGAAGGTGAAATATTCGGAAAGAAATATTGTTCCTTCTGAATATAGAGAAGCCTTGTTTCCGTATAAGTCCAGGTTTTGTAGGATAAGCCGGTTACCTGGATTGATTTTCAATGATCCGGAATGGATGGCAATATCTTTACAGTAAGTATCTGCCGTTATATTTACATCTCCTTTTATGAGCGCGTTTCTATGACGGAGTGGAGGAAGATGCGACCAAAGGGTTGTATCATTCCAGTTTCCGATACCGGAGAATAGAGAATAGGAAGGGATGCTTCCATAAGCAAGAGTGCTATTGGTCATATAATATCCGTTTTGTGTGTTAGTGCCTTTGCTGGTCGTTATCGTAAAAGAACTTGGATTGTTCCCGATTGTAAGATATTTGTAGCCCATGAAATCTTTTCCTTGTTCCGGTGTGTTTCCGGTTATGAGCTCATCGGTATTGTTGCGATGGACATTAAATAATAAAGATTCGTCAGGTTTTAGGTTGAGTCCGGCAATATGTGATACGATTTTCACATTTGTGTAATTCGTAAGAAGGAAAGGCTGAAAAACTATTCCGGAACCGACAGGTATCTTTATCGTGTACTTCTCTTGGACAAGCGAAGAGTTGCCGGTCAAGGTATATTCCCAATTGTCCTGTTCCGAGTTCCCGAACGTCTGTAATCTGAACGTGTCCGAAACAAGTACATTTGCATCGCTGTCGACAAAACTTTCCCATGAAGACGGATTGGAAACCTGCGCTTGGAGTGGATAGGCGGCACAGGATAATAATATTTTGACAAATGCGTGCTTAATAAAAAGTATGATTCCTTTTTTCATAGTTGAGACTATTTTGGATTGATATTGCTTGACAAATATACGGAAATAATTGAATTTACTATCTTTGTCGCATGAAAGAATTTATTATATCTGAAGCACAGACAGAAAAGGCTGTTCTCGTAGGGCTGATTACTCCTGAACAGAACGAACAGAAAGTGAAAGAATATCTGGACGAACTGGCTTTCCTGGCCGATACGGCAGGGGTTGAGGCGGTGAAGCGTTTTTATCAGAAGCTGGATTATCCGAACTCCGTGACCTTTGTCGGTTCCGGCAAATTGCAGGAGATAAAGGAGTATGTGGTGGAAAATGAGATCGGGCTGGTGATATTCGACGACGAACTCTCTGCCAAACAATTGCGTAACATCGAGAAAGAGCTGCAGGTGAAGATCCTGGATCGTACGAACCTGATTCTGGATATCTTCGCCCGGCGTGCACAGACTGCCCATGCAAAGACGCAGGTGGAATTGGCTCAATATAAATATATGTTGCCCCGCCTGACCCGTTTGTGGACACACTTGGAGCGCCAGCGTGGCGGTGTCGGTATGCGTGGTCCGGGCGAAACTCAGTTGGAAACGGATAAGCGTATTATCTTGGATAAAATATCCAAACTGAAACGGGACTTGGTCGAGATCGATAAGCAGAAAAGCGTGCAACGGAAGAACCGCGGGAAGATGGTCCGCGTGGCTCTGGTCGGTTATACCAATGTCGGAAAGTCCACATTGATGAACCAGCTTAGTAAAAGCGAAGTGTTTGCCGAGAACAAACTGTTCGCGACACTCGATACGACCGTACGCAAGGTGATTGTCGAAAATCTGCCTTTCCTGTTGTCTGACACGGTCGGCTTTATCCGTAAGTTGCCGACCGAACTGGTCGAATCTTTCAAGTCGACTTTGGATGAAGTGCGTGAGGCGGATCTGCTGGTGCATGTCGTCGATATTTCTCATCCGACGTTTGAGGAACAGATCGAGGTGGTGAACCGTACCTTATCGGAAATCGACAAGACGGAGAAACCGATGATTATGGTATTCAATAAGATCGATGCTTTCACCTTTGTCCCCAAGGATGAAGATGATCTGACTCCGCGTACGCGCGAGAATATCGACCTGGACGAACTGAAACGTACCTGGATGAACAAGATGCAGGATAATTGTATCTTCATCTCGGCTAAAGAACGGACGAATATCGATGCGCTCAAAGCTTTACTGTACGAGCGGGTAAAACAGATTCATATTACCCGTTTCCCCTATAATGATTTCCTTTTCCAGCAATATGATGAGGAATGAGTGAAGGGACTTCTGGTATCTGTTTTTTATACCGGCATGTGTAGCTGTTGTCCGAAAGGAACAAGCCGAACTATAGAACGTCTGCTTTAATATCTCGGCTTGCTACGTGGATGATGTTCCAGTATCTCCTTCCGAAGGAACTGGCGGTCGATATGCGTATAGATTTCGGTGGTGGTGATCTTCTCATGTCCTAACATCTCCTGGATAGCGAGCAGGTTGGCTCCACCTTCCAGCAGATGGGTGGCGAAGGAATGGCGGAACGTATGCGGACTTACGTTCTTTTTAATGCCTGCCATTTCCGTCTGCTGCTTGATGATATGGAATACCATGATCCGTGATAAGGCTGTTCCCCTCCGGCTCAGGAACAGGATATCTTCAAATCCCTTTTTTACCGGAACATGATTGCGGTCATACAGGTAGTTCTTGATTTCCCTGATGGCCGTTCCCGAGATGGGGACCAGCCGTTGCTTGTTCCCTTTTCCTTCCACTTTGATGAATCCTTCGTCGAAATAAACATCCGTGAAGCGTAGCGAGACCAGTTCCGATACGCGTAGTCCGCAACTATACAATACTTCAAGCATCGCCCGGTTTCGTTGCCCCTCCGGCAGTGTCAGGTCGATCGTGTCCAAGATGCTGTTTATCTCATTGACGGTTAGAACTTCAGGAAGCTTCAGGCCGATCTTGGGCGATTCTAACAATTCGGTCGGATCAGTTGTTATATAATTGTCTAAGAGCAGGAATCGATAGAAAGATTTGATTCCTGAAATGATCCTTGCCTGTGAGCGCGGGTGGATACCGATATCACGTAAACGGGCAACAAATTGTTGCAGGTCGTCATACGTGACATCCGCATACTTCTTACCCTCGCTTTCGACAAAGTTCGTCAGTTTGTCGAGATCTGTCAGGTAAGCGTCGATAGAGTTGGCAGAGAGCGCTTTCTCTAAACGGAGATAAATTTTGTATCGTTCTATTTTGTCATTCTCCTGATGCATGAAACGGATTATGATTTATTATTTGTGAATTATGACTTACGATTTACAAAGAAGTATGAGGAGCTGGAGGTCCGTCCGGTAAAATCTGCTTATGTAATGGGTTTTACCCTAAAGACTTAGCACCAATTCATAATTCATAAATTATAAATCATAAATCTTTACTATCTTTGTCAAATATTTTCTGCCTTTTCAAGGGTAGTGCAAAGGTAATAAATTACGGCAAAATGAAGAAAATTCAGATTATCAACGGCCCCAATCTTAATTTGTTAGGCAAGCGCGAACCGGCAGTGTACGGAAATGCTTCGTTTGAAGGCTATCTGAGTGAATTGCGCGCAAAGTATCCGCAATGTGAAATTGCTTATTTTCAGAGTAATGTGGAAGGCGAGATGATAAACAAGATCCACGAGGTCGGTTTCGATTACGACGGGATTATTATAAATGCAGGAGCTTATACGCATACATCCGTTGCCCTTCACGATGCGATAAAAGCTGTAACGACTCCGGTTGTGGAGGTACATATTTCAAATGTACATGCCCGTGAATCTTTCCGTCATGTGTCCATGATTTCCGCCGCTTGCAAAGGGGTGATCTTGGGATTCGGACTGGATTCGTACCGGTTGGCGATTGAAGCAATGCTTCAATGTGACAACGGATAGTTGACATTTAGGAAGAGAAGAGTTTTTTAGGTAAAAAGAGGTTTAATAAGGTTTGGCGATTGGAAGTGGCATTGGCAGTTTAATATTCATTATCTGTTGTCAATAGTCGATTGCCAGTTAAAAAAGGGTTATATGTTAAAGCATACGAAGATTGTTGCTACAGTTTCAGACCAACGTTGCGAGGTCGAGTTCATAGATGCGTTGTACAAGGCGGGAATGAATGTCGTGCGCCTCAATACGGCTCACATGGCTGAAGAAGGTTTGACCAGAGTGGTCAATAATGTCCGTACGGTTTCCAACCGTATCGGAATCCTGATGGACACTAAAGGGCCGGAAGTGCGTACGACTACGGCGCAGGCGCCCGTCGAGTTCAAAACCGGGGAGATGGTTAAGGTCATGGGAAACCCGGAAGGGGAGACATCACATGATTGCATTTGTGTCTCTTACCGGAATTTTGTCAATGACTTGGCTATCGGAAGCGATGTCCTGATCGATGACGGAGATCTGGAACTGAAAGTGGTAGATAAGAAAGACGATTATTTGGTTTGCGAAGTCGAAAACGATGCTACCCTGGGAAGCCGCAAGAGCGTGAACGTGCCGGGCGTACGTATCAACTTGCCTTCCTTGACGGAGAAAGACCGTAAAAATATCCTGTGGGCGATTGAAAACGATCTGGATTTCATTGCTCACTCCTTTGTCCGTAGCAAACAGGACGTAATGGATATCCAGCGTATTCTGGACGAGCACAACAGCCCGATCAAGATTATCGCGAAGATTGAGAACCAGGAAGGTGTCGACAATGTAGACGAGATCCTCGAAGTTGCTTACGGCATCATGATTGCCCGCGGTGACCTGGGGATCGAAGTACCTGCCGAAAAGATTCCGGGTATCCAGCGCGTGCTGATCCGTAAATGCGTGGAAGTAAAGAAACCGGTTATTGTGGCGACCCAGATGCTTCACTCCATGATCAACAATCCGCGTCCTACACGTGCGGAGGTGACGGATATCGCCAATGCGATCTATTATCGCACGGATGCTTTGATGTTGAGTGGTGAAACAGCCTACGGAAAATATCCTGTCGAAGCTGTCCAGACGATGACGAAGGTAGCCCGCGAAGCGGAAAAGACGAAACTCGCGGCCAATGACATCCGCGTCCCGATCGAAGGAAACGACTTGGATGTTACGTCTTTCTTGGCGAAACAAGCTGTAAAATCATCTTCCAAGCTGCATGTGAAAGCGATCATTACGGATAGCTATACCGGCCGTACGGCCCGTTACCTGGCTGCATTCCGTGGCACTTCCACCGTGTTCTCCATCTGCTACAATCCGCGTGTCATGCGTATGTTGTCGCTTTCTTATGGTGTATGGGCCGTCCATCAGCCTTATAACGACAGCCGTCGCGGTTATTTCTATGATGCGTTGAACCAGTTGATAAACAGCGGGCGCATCACCCGTAACGACATGGTGGCCTACCTGAGCGGCAGTTTCGGCGAAGGCGGCGGTACGAGTTTTCTTGAGATCAATAATGTAGGAAAGGTCCTGGATGCAGGAAGCAAATTCCAGTTACCGACATTTAGGGAATAAGACGTGACGATAGACGAATATATCCTTTCGCACAGTGACGAAGAAGGTGCGCTGCTCTCGGCCCTGAACCGGGATGCGAACGTCAACCTGCTTCGTCCGCGTATGTTGTCGGGGCATCTGCAAGGACGGATACTGAAGATGTTCTGCCGGATGCTTCGTCCCCGCCGTGTGCTTGAGATCGGTACTTATACGGGTTATGCGACTCTTTGCATGGCGGAAGGGATGGAAGAAGGGGCTTTGGTGCATACGATTGAGATCAACGACGAGATGGAAGACTTTATCATGAAATATCTGAAACAGTCGCCCCATCGGGATAAGATACGGGTCCATTTCGGCGATGCCCTCGATATCATCCCGCTGCTTGATGAGACCTTCGATCTTGTTTTTATTGATGCCGACAAGCGGTTGTACTCGCAATACTTCGACTTGGTTTTTCCGATGGTGCGTGCCGGCGGGCTGATCCTTGCCGACAACACCTTGTGGGACGGCCATGTGGTGGAAGAACATCCTACGGATAAACAAACACTCGGTATTCTTAGTTTTAATGATAAAGTCAAAGAAGACCCGCGTATTGAAAAAGTTATCTTACCTTTGCGTGACGGCCTCACAATGATCTGGAAAAAATAAAAAAGCAAGAAATTATGGAAAGTACAAGACTAAGTAAAATAGAGCGTCTCCTGCAAAAGGAGTTGAGTGATATCTTTCAGAGACAGACACAGGCGATGCATGGCCTGCTGATTTCTGTCAGTGTGGTGCGCGTAAGCCCGGACTTGAGTGTGGCACGTGCTTACCTGAGCATCTTCCCTTCCGGCAAGTCGGAGGAAATGCTCGAAAATATCCGTACCAATACGAAAGCCATCCGTTTTGATCTCGGACAACGCATCCGGAAACAGGTCCGCAAGATTCCGGAACTGAGTTTCTTTATCGATGATTCCTTGGATTATATCGAGAATATTGATAATCTGTTGAAAAAATAAAAGATTGCCGCGTTGAACTTCCCGTTTTATATAGCCCGGCGGTATCTTTTCTCGAAGAAATCCCACAATGCCATCAATATCATTTCGATGGTATCTGTTTGCGGGGTGGTTGTTGCTACGATGGCCTTGGTGTGCGCGCTGTCTGTATTGAACGGGTTTGTCGGGCTGGTTTCTTCCATGTTCGGCAACTTCGATCCGGAGTTGAAGATTCAGCCTGTACATGGAAAGGTTTTCGATCCGGATCTTCCGGCTGTCCGGGAAATGAAGGAGTTGCCTGAGGTCGCATTGTTTTGCGAAGTGCTCCAGGATAATGCGCAGGTCCGTTATCGGGATCGCCAGATTACCGCAACGATTAAAGGCGTGGACGATACTTTCGGACAGTTGACCCGGATAGACAGTATTTTGGTTGATAGCCGGGAGGGTACTTTTGTCCTGTCCGATGAAGTGGCCGATTATGCCAACTTGGGTGTCGGGACGGCTTTTTCTTTGGGGGTACGTCCTCACTATTCCGATCCTTTGGAATTTTATGCTCCCAAGAGGAACGAGAAAGTCAATCTCGCCAATCCTGTCGCTTCCTTGAATTTGGAATATGCTTTTGTAGGAGGAGTATATGCCACTAATCAGCAGATGTATGACGAGAACTTCATTTTGTTGCCTCTGCCGATGGTCCGTTCCCTGTTCGATTATGAGAAGGAAGTTTCGGCGATAGAGCTGTCATTGCTTCCCGGCGCGGATATACATTCGGTGAAGGACCGCATAAAATCGCTGTTGGGTGATGACTTTTCGGTGAAGGACCGCTATGAACAACAGGAGGCCTCTTTCCGGATGATGCAGGGAGAAAAATGGGTGATCTTCCTGATCCTGTGTTTCATTCTGGTTCTGGCGTTGTTTAACGTGATCGGCTCGCTCTCCATGTTGATGATAGAAAAGAAAGAGGATGTCCGTACTTTGCGGAATATGGGTGCTGACGACCGTCTGATCCGTCGTATCTTTCTCTTCGAAGGCTGGATGATTTCCGGGCTCGGCGCCATGATCGGTATCGTTATCGGTTTGGTCCTTTGTTTGTTGCAACAAGAATTGGGAATTATCAAATTAGGTCAGGCGGCCGGTTCTTTCATTATCGATGCTTATCCGGTCCGTGTTGAAGCCGGCGATATTCTCCTTGTCTTGGCAACCGTCCTCGCCATCGGCTTCCTTGCCGCTTGGTATCCCGTCCGCTATCTGGGAAAGAAGTGGCTCACCCGGTAATTCCCCTATAGGTTCCGGCCCAAAAATCTATGGCATTTTGTAACCCTATGCTTTAGCTATCGTAACCCTATGGGTTAGGAGGCGTAAAGCATAGGGTTAGCGACCCTGAAGAGGCAGTCCGGTTTTGTCTATATATTAATGTACGCATATGCATTAATTCTTATCGTGTGGGATTTTGTGTAGTTCACCTGCCGGTTTCGGAGTTTGTCTTGTAAATAAGCATTTTCGTACGATATTGTTTATCTTGTTGATAAGAAAGAATATGGAAAAGGAAAAAATATTAAGGAAAAGGATTGCCGGTTTAAAAGTTATGCGTCTTTTTGCCAAAAGAAAATCGTACGCATAGGTATTTGATTATAAGATTAGGAAGACGTACGTGTTATTTGATTGATTTATTTACACTTTAGTATTAATATTAAATTATTTGATTATGAACAAATTGTTTTCTACACTTTGTGCCGGCGCCGTGCTGGCAACTGTAGGGACAAGTTCTGTTTCGGCTGTAGAGTTGAAAGCAGATGGTGCCTACAATGAAAAGTTGTATCAGATTGCGGCTGGGGCAACAGGGGATTCTGTTGTCTATATGACCAACCGGGTTGATGGTAACGACTCTCTTTATGTAAAGGCTATTTCTGATGTTCCTGCAAATGAATTGGCAAACACTTTGTGGTGTGTGGCTGTTACTAAACCTGCTGTGCAAGGTCAGTCTTATACTTTTGACTTTTTGAATAAAGCAACAGGTAAAAAGTTAGCTGTTGACGTGAAAGATGTTTTGGCTTCTGGTTGGACTGCAACGACAGGTCTTCCTGTTGGTACAGAGATTGACGGATGGGCTTTTTCTATGAAAGCAGGCGAAGGTGAAGCTATAGAAGATGGTATGCCTCTTTATTCTTATATTCCGGGTAAGAACAAAGTTGCAGCGTTAGCTTTTAATGCTAGTGGGATTGCTGCAAATCCGAGTATTTCAGCTATGACTGGTGCTGGGCATATGACAGTTGTAGAAATGGATGCGGAAAGTGCTTCTAAGCCACAAATGATTACTAATGGCTGGATTTTTACAGTCAAAGTACCGCAGCGCCTTTCTTTGAATGCAAAAGCATTACATACAATTTTAGGCTCTCGTGACTCTGCTGCAATCAACTTGGATTTTTATAAAGTGATTGGTACTAAAGAACAGAAATTAGATCACAAAAAGATTCAGAATAATGTATTTGCACAGGATTTAGTTGCGGAAGATGGACCTAATGGTAGTGTCTATTTGATGAAAGCGGATAAGAGTAATTATCTGCGTATAGATACAGCTTATCAGAATAAAGCAGGTGAAGATTTCTTGAAATTTACTGATACAACCAAAGTTGCAACATTCGGTATTGATGAGGCTGCTGGTAGAACAGGTATTTATTCGTTCTTCTTTACTTATGCACCGGAAGGAGACAGTCTCTTTATTAAGATGGATACTGCTATCTATAGTGCAAATATAGGTAAAGGCCCATTTGATGTTTACAGATCAGGTGATGATAGCACTCATGTAGTTCTTCAGGATTTGATTCCTGGTCAGGAATGGGCTTTGACAGTAGGCAAAGATACAATCCGTACACGTATTGGTTTAGGTTTCGGAACATGTGAAGCTTCTGCTTCCAACAAGGTGTCTTTGGCTAACGGTTTGTACACGATCAAGGACAAGGCTACAGGCAAATACTTCGCATTCCCGTTGCACCACAACGGCACTCGTCGTGAATGGATTGATTTTGACGAAGATTCTCAGTTGGCTGCGCACATGCCTGCTTACCAATGGATCATCCGTAAGACTCAGACTGCTTCCGTATTGGCTGAAACTTCGAGCATCATAATCGAAAACCGTGAATATCCGACAGAAGCGGGTGGCGCGATGACTGTCCAGTTGTATAAGGATAAAGACGGTAAGATTTATGTTGCAACAGGTGAGCTGGCTGGTGCAGAACTGGAAATCGTGGCAATCGACAAGGAGACATATCCGGAAGCTTATAACGATCCTTATCTGGGTTACAAACACTTGGACCCGGCTGTGATCGAATATAACGTGAACAAATACAAGTTCAAATATTTCCATCCGTATGCGACAGGCGAAAACGCACGCTATCTGTCTGTAGGCGGTGAAAAGGATACATTGTTGTATGCAAAGGAATACAAAGCCGGTGCAAGCGCATTCGAACTGAAATCTTCAGGCAAGGAACGTAATTATGGCGTGACAGTTGTCAAGGACAATCCTTACCACAAGATCGGTATTGCCCAGTTGAAGAGAACTGCCTATGTGATCGCTCAGGGAACAGCAGTCATGGACTCCATCGTGAACCAGAAGTATGCAATGGCTAACGGCGTTGCTGTAGCAGAACTCGACAGCTTCTATTTCAAGGAAAATAACCACTACAATGGTGATGATTTCTATGCAATCTTGAAAGCGGTGGAAGAAACGGCCGGAAAGGTTGAGCCGAAGTACTCCAAGGCCGGTGTGTCTGACAACAACATGACATCTCCTGTTGGTGTTCAGAGCTTGACTTCGGAAGAAAGAACTTCTGCCTTCGCGATCAGCTTGGATGATACTCCTCTTTACCGTCGTTTCAATAACGCTAACATTGACGAGGTGGAAACAGGTGTTGACAGTTTGATCTTCTACGAAAGATATCGTAACGAATATCTGATGGATGAAACAAACGAGAACTTCTTGAATGAAACGGTTGATTATCTGGGTATCTGGAGCAAGGATAAGGCGAAGGGCAAATTGGCGTTCGTAGTCGATACGGCTTGGGTCGTTCGCGGTGCCGGTAACGGTATCAAACCGCAGTATCTGATTTCTGTAAACCGTGACGATTTCGGAGGCAAGGATGCCGAAGCTTGTCCGTTGGATCATAACCATGGCTTTGATGCAGATGGAAAGCCTTTGGATAAATGGTCTTGTTCGCATGCCAACCCGGCTGTTCCGGCATTCCAGAGAGGTAAATATCTGGTAAGCTTTGCAGACTCAGTGGTTAAATATGGCAGAACGGCCGAAGAGGCTCTTCCTTATTTGGACGACGATCACGCTTATACTCGTGTAGGTTTCGTTGAAGCGATCAAGAAGGGCGACAGCTTGTATATCCTGCCGAACGCTTACAAGTCTTTGAAGAACGAAGAAATCAACTTCGAACTTCTGGTAAAAGAAAATGATGAATTGGTTAAGCAGCATAGCGTGTCTCCGTGTCCGTTCATCATTAACCTGAAGAACGATCATCACAAGAATGTTACTTGGTCATTCCGCTACGTATATCCTGAAAAGGCTCTGGATGTGACGGAAGAAGGCAAAGACAACTCATTCTTGATCGAATCAATGGCATATACTGAAAAAGACGGCAAGTATGAAACTGTTGCTAGTGGTGGTGAAAAACATGCAATCGCTCCTAATGTGGCTGCTTGGTTGAAGAACCAGAACGGTTGTCTGGTATTGACAAATGAAAAATCAACATTTGCAAATGCTATCACAGGTGGCGACCCTGCATTGAGATTCAACATCGACCGTAAGGGTGCTGATGACAACTATGCTACAGACAACGAAGAGATCGCAACATCTGAAGTAGCTGTTATCGCAGGCGAAGGCCAGGTAACGATCGCTAACGCTGCCGGCAAGAAAGTGGTTATCACTAATATCTTGGGTCAGGTAGTCGCTAACACTGTTATCACTTCAAGCAACGCTGCAATTGCTGCTCCTCAGGGTGTAGTCGTAGTAGCTGTCGAAGGCGAAGAAGCTGTTAAGGCCATCGTTAAATAACTCGTACATTTATATTGAATAAATCAACCGCTCCTCTTTTCTCATGAAAAGAGGGCGGAAAATAAAAAAGCCTCTCCGGAAGAAATCCCGGAGAGGCTTTTTGCGTGATCGCCG
>ERZ778496.2134-NODE-2134-length-12238-cov-4.658130_pt1 | contig 12238 bp, 10 predicted proteins | sample MGYA00433099_ERZ778496 | MGnify/ENA primary metagenome ERZ778496 (study PRJEB29527, sample SAMN07138962) | mouse gut metagenome | material: feces | host: mouse | place: China:Nanjing | collected 2016-01-25 ... | reverse complement strand
TGACAGGCACCGTCAGCGTGACCACCGACAGCAAAGGCCGTACCAACACCAACATCATCATTGACGGCTCGGCCAAGGCACAGGGCAGCCCTTACGGTATGCTCAGCGCCGATAAGAGCAAGTATGCCGACGGCGCGAAAGTGACCGTCACCGGCTATCTGATCAACGTGGCAGGCGGAAGATACTGCAACATGGTGGCCACCTCGGTGGCCGAGTCCACCGCATCGGCAGCAGCCACCGTATCGAGCCGTGCAGCCACCGAAACGATGCCCTCGCAGGCCGAGTATGCGGTCTACACTTTCAACGGCACCCGCTGGAACGCCGCCACCGATGTGGTAATGCCCTCCCACGCCGACTATCAGGCCATGGGACAGCGCTACGACAACCTCTCGGATGAGGCTCCGGCCACCCTGCTGCCGAAGTTCCTCAGAGCGAAGTATCCCTACGCCTCGGAAGGTGACGTCCGCTATGTGGCCTACTTCTACTATGCTTCGAGCGCCACGACCGTGCGCTGCGACGAATACACATTCAACGGCACCGACTGGACTCCTGCCGCCACCGTGACCACGCAGACCGCACAGTTTGTACGCACCGGAGGCAAGTGGATCTACGACCCGAACGTCACCATCAACCTCCCTGCCGGCAAAGGCCAGGAGATGTCGACACTCTACTATCAGACATGCGTGGACTGGGTGAAGGCACAGATCGACGACAAGACAGGCGCCACCTACGTGACCAGCTACGGCAACAACGAGTATTACTCGGGCACATCGGCCTATCAGGGCAACGTGGATCTTCGCGCCGCCTCGGCCCGCGCGCAGTATGCCGCCGGCTATGCCGACATGACCGACGAGCAGATCGTAGCGACGATGAAGCAGCGCTTCGAGAGCGAAGTGATGCCCGCCGCCCTGTCGATACTGCACCCCGACGCAGAGCCGATAGCCGGAGTTGACGTGATCTACACCATCAACTTCTCGGCCTACAACGGCTCGGCCACCACGCCTTACGTCATCACCTACAAGGTGACCGGACGCGGCCAGTTCGAGTTTATCGAATGCACGTGGAATTCCGACAAGTAATCCCCTGAACGAAACCAATCAATAAACACCTTACTCGCCTATGCGACGCATATCATCGTTAATGGCGGCAATCATCCTCGGAGGCTTCTGCGCTACGGCGCAGCAAGCCTCCGGCGGTATCAGCCCTGAGATGATGACCACCATCAAGTCGGCCTACAAGAACACTCCGGCCGACCGTGCCATCCGCAATGCCATCACGGCCAACGACATCAATTCGCTTGCCCGCAATCTCGACGCCCGTCGGCCGGTAAGCAGCGAGTTTTCTCACCGCGTCCCCTCCAAAGGGATCACCAACCAGCGCTCTTCGGGACGCTGCTGGCTGTTCACGGGCCTCAATGTGCTCCGCGCCCAGATGATGGCCGAGCACGACCTGCCCATGACCGAGCTGTCGCAGAACTATAACTTCTTCTTCGACCAGCTTGAGAAGGCCAACCTGTTTCTTCAGGGAGTGATAGACACCTCCGACCGACCGATGGACGACAAGACGGTCGACTGGCTGTTCCGCAATCCGCTTTCGGACGGCGGCCAGTTTACCGGCATCGCCGACATCGTTGGCAAATACGGCGTGGTTCCCGCCGAAGTGATGCCCGAAACCAACTCGTCGAACAGCACCTCGCGCCTCAACCAGCTGCTCTCGCTGAAACTCCGTGAATGGGGTCTGGAACTGCGCGACGCAGCCAAAGCCAAGACCAAGGCCACGGAACTCGGACGCCGCAAGACCGAGATGCTCGGCGAGGTCTACCGGATGCTCGTGCTCAATCTCGGCGAGCCCCCGACGGAATTCACATGGACGCGCCGCAACTCCAAGGGTGAAGCGGTCGACACCATGACCTACACTCCGCTCAGCTTCTACGACCGCTTCCTGGGCAACAATCTGAGCGACGACTACGTGATGCTGATGAACGACCCGACCCGTCCGTACTACAACCTCTACGAGATCGAATATGACCGCCACGCCTACGACGGCCGCAACTGGACCTACGTCAACCTGCCGATGGAGGATATAAAGGAGATGGCCATAGCATCGATCAAGGACTCCACGGCGATGTATTTCTCGTGTGACGTGGGCAAGTTTCTCGACCGCGAACGCGGCGTGCTCGACCCCGACTTCTACGACTACGGCTCGCTGCTGGGCACCACCTTCGGCATGGACAAGCGCCAGAGAGTGCTGACCCACGCAAGCGGCTCGTCGCACGCCATGACGCTCGTGGCGGTGGATCTCGACAAGGAGGGCAAGCCGGTGAAATGGCTTGTGGAGAACAGCTGGGGTCCGGGCGCCAACGGCGGCCACCTGATCATCACCGACCGGTGGATGGACGAGTATATGTTCCGCCTGGTGGTCGACAAGAAGTATCTCACCCCGAAAGCCCGCGCCGTCATGTCGAAAAAAGCCGAACTTCTGCCCCCGTGGGATCCGATGTTCGCTCCCGAGGACTGATTGCGCCCAAACAGGCCGAAAAAGTCCGAAACGACAACCGAAAAACGCATAATGATTGCAGAGTGTAAGACAAAGACGCAGATTTTAGTTAAATTTGTGTTAAATAAGTTTGTCTACTACTTCTTGTATCAGTTTTTGTTACTACTTTTGCATGTGTGTTTTTCATAGTATTAGATTAAGATAAAGGTTTAAAGGAAGAGAGATGTCGGGAGACATCTCTTTTTTTATTTCCACCTACAGTTTTTTCGCAACATGACCGTAAAATCAGACACTGCCTAGAGCCTGCTTGAATTTCACACGAAGATATGCTTCCGGGCTTCTTTGTCTGGAAACGGGTGTAGGAAAGTGTCCGGAATGATCAGAAAAATGTCCGAGTGTCCGATATCGGGCGGACAAGTGTCCGATATCGGACACTTCGATTTTGCCAACTATCTAAATTTCAACATCTTCACTTTTTGGCACGGTATTGGCACAGTTAATCAATGAATACAGCTATTTATCTATGGACAGAGAAATTCCCAAAGAAGTATTGCGTCGCGAGCGCCGCAACCTAATCATCAAATGGAGCGCGGCAGGCATAGCCGTGATAGTGGCTATAATTGTGCTGCTGTCGATGATGCGCCGAAGCGTCAATGCCGCCGACCTCACATTCTCTACCGCCGACGTGGGCACGATCGAAACTTCGGTCAACGCCTCGGGCAGAGTGGTGCCGGCTTTCGAAGAGATCATCAACTCGCCGATATCCACTAAGATCGTGGAGGTGTACAGCACCGAGGGCGACAGCGTTGCCGCCGGCACTCCCCTGCTCCTGCTCGACCTTCAGTCGGCTCAGGTGGAGGTGGACAAACTCAACGACGAACGCCGCCGCATGACCTATCAGCTCGAACAGCAGCGTCTGGCCAACCACACCTACCTGTCGTCGCTCGAGATGCAGCTTAAGGTAAAGGAGATGGATGTCAACCGCAAGCGCGTGGAGGTGGTCAACGAACGTCGTCTCGACTCCATCGGCTCCGGCACCGGCGAGAAGGTGCGTGAGGCCGAACTCGCCTACCGCACCGGAGTGCTTGAGCTTGAGCAGCTGCGCCAGCAGCTTGTCAACGACCGCCAGGTGAAGGACGCCGAGCTGAAGATGAAGCAGATCGAGATCGACATCTTCGAGAAAAACTATGCCGAGAAGATGCGCACCCTCAACGATGCCCGCATTCTGGCGCCCCGCCCCGCCACACTGACCTATATCAACAACAACATAGGCCAGCAGATAGGCCAGGGCGAGAAGGTGGCCGTGATCTCCGACCTGAGCCATTTCAAGGTCGACGCCGAGATAGCCGACTCCTACGGCGACCGCGTAAGCCCCGGAGCGCACGCCAAGGTGCGTCTGGGCAAGACCCAGCTCGACGGCCACGTGAGCAGCGTCACCCCGCTGTCGAAAAACGGTGTGATATCCTTCACGATAATGCTCGACGACGACGACAACCAGCGGCTGCGCTCGGGTCTGCGCACCGACGTGTTCGTGATGTGTGACATCAAGGACGAGGTGCTGCGCATAGCCAACGCCCCGTTCTTCAAGGGACCGGGTGTCTACGACCTCTTCGTGGAGAGCTCCGACGGCGAGCTTGAGAAGCGTCAGGTGAAGCTCGGCGACTCCAACTACGAATACGTGGAGGTGGTGAGCGGCCTGAAGAAGGGGGAGCGTGTGGTGGTGAGCGACATGAGCAACTTCGCCAAATCCGAGCGCCTGAAACTGAACAAATAAAAACCATTAGAAAACATATATACTATGCTGAAACAATTCATCTATGAGCTGAAGAGCGAGCCGGTGGTCACATGGGTGACCATCACCGGCACGGCACTGGCCATATTCCTGATCATGACGGTGGTGATGATGCAGGAGGTCAAGACCGCCCCCTACTCTCCCGAAAGCCACCGCGACCGTATGCTTCACTGGGGAAGCATGTCGATAACACATGCCGACTGGGGCGACGGGACGTCGAACGGCCCGATGAGCTACTGGGCCTACCAGAACATCATCGAGCCGCTTGAATCGGCCGAAACCTCGACCGCATACGCGTGCATGACCACCACCCACTCGGCGGCTCTGCGCGACCACACTCCGATCAAAGTAGACATACTGCCTACCGACCACCGTTTTTTCGACGTGTTCGACCTGCAGTTCATAGCCGGAAAGCCCTACGACCAGGCTCAGTTTGAAAGCAGCCAGGCTCTGGCCGTGATGACCGAGTCGACCGCCCGGCAGCTCTTCGGATCAGCCGGAGCGGATCTGATCGGAAGCGAATTTCTCATCGACCTCGCCCCCTACCGCCTCATAGGCATAGTCAAGGATGTATCGCCACTGGCCGATCACGCCTACAGCCAGTTATGGGTGCCGCTGACAGCCACCTCGCTGCTGAAGGACACCTGGAACGACAACTACATGGGCATGCTGTCGTCGACGATACTCGCCCGCGACAAGAGCGACTTCCCGGCCATACTCGCCGAGCTCGACAAGATCAAGGCCAATATCAACACTCAAATGAAAGCCGGCATCGGCTACCAGTATGTGTGGCGCAACCGCCCGTACACCACCGAAAAGGACGCTGTGAGCAAGTGGGCCAACGTGGAGCCTGACCTGAAGCATGCACGGCGCTCGCGTCTGATGGTATATCTGATACTTCTCATCGTGCCGGCCATCAACCTCAGCTCGATGACCCAGAGCCGCGTGAAGCGCCGCATGTCGGAGATAGCCGTGCGCCGCTCCTACGGCGCCACCCGCAGCGGCATCCTCGGCTCCCTGATCATGGAAAACCTGTCGATGACTCTCATCGCCGGCCTGATCGGATTCGGTCTGTCGGTGGCGTTCGCCCTGATGCTGGCTCCGACGCTGTTCAACCAGGGCATGAGCGCCACAAGCGCCCCGACCACGGCCTCGCTGCCGATGCTTCTCCACTGGTCGACCCTCGGCATGGCTCTGCTCTTCTGCTTCATCCTCAACCTTCTCTGCACCGGTGTGCCGGCATGGCGCGCCTCGCGGGCAAGCATCGTAAACTCACTTTAACATCATGAAAAAGAAATTACTCCGACAGATGCTCAACGAGTGGCGCACCAACGTGTGGCTTGCCCTCGAATTTCTGGTGGTCAGCGTTGTGCTGTGGTATATCTGCGACTACTTCTATGCGAGCATGCGCACATATTTCGCCAATCTAGGATTTGAATACGACCACTGATACGAGCTGACAATGTATGACATACCCGAAAGCAGCCCGGAATACCGCCCGGAATATGCCGGCGACTCGGCCCAGGCCGAAGCCCGCTACGAGATATTGCGCCGGCTCAAGCAGATGCCTGAGATAGAGGCAGCCGCCTACTCCAACAACGCGCGCCCCTTCAACGGCTCCAACTCCGGCTTCACCATGGGCTACGACAGCGTGAGCGGAAACGGTCTGCGACGCTTCGTCACTCCCGACTTCCCGATCATCTACCGCTACCGCGGAGTCAACGGCGAAAGCCCTGAGGAGCTTGCCCGGCAGCTCGAAGAGGGCAAGGTGCTGCTTTCGGACAACTTCTTCTCGGCGAGCTCGCGCGACCCGCGTCCGTCGGTCAACGAACTGAAGGCGACCGGAAAGAAGTTCCAGCTGACCGAATACACCGTTGACGGCGAGCATCCCGAGGCTTCGGTCGGATCGGCCATGGTGCCGGCGAGATACGACCAATTCAATACCTGGAGCTCCTTCATGATGATGGATCCGTGCCGCGACGGGTTTCATTCCCGCAAAGCGATAATGTATCACAACGAGCTGACCGTCAGAGTGCGTCCGGAGCAGGACCACGACATTGCCGCGAAACTGATGGCAGCCGCCCCCGACTATCTCCATGTGGGCAACAATCTGCTGACCAACGTCAGCTCACTCGACGACATAAGGCGCAACTTCCAGCGCTCCACCACCACCCAGCTACGCAACTATTCCGCAGGCATGGGATTCATGATGATCAACATATTCCTTGGCCTGCTGGGCACCTTCTGGTTCCGCACACAGCAGCGCGTCAACGAGATAGCCATACGCCGCGTGAACGGCGCCACCCGCAGCGGCATCTTCGGCCGACTCATCGGCGAGGGAGTGCTGCTTCTGGCTCTGGTGACCCCGCTGGCCGTGGCCGCCGACTGCATGCTGACGCACTACGACATCTGCGCATACTACGGAGCGCATCATTCGACGGCTCTGCGCATAGCCGTCTGCGCCGGCACGTCGTTCGTCCTGATGGCGCTGATGGTCATTGCCGGAATATGGTTTCCCGCCCGCCGCGCGATGCGCATCGAGCCGGCCCAGGCTCTCTCGATCGACAACTGATCAAATACCACACAACATCACTACAAACACAAATAAAACAACAACAATATGGCAATCATCAATCTTCAGAACGTCAACAAGATCTATCGCACCAACGACATCGAGACCGTGGCTCTCGAAAACGTGAATCTCGAAGTGGAAAAGGGCGAGTTCATATCCATCATGGGTCCCTCGGGCTGCGGCAAATCGACGCTGCTCAACATCATAGGCCTCCTCGACAGCCCCACTTCGGGCAGCGTGGAGCTGTGCCAGACCATGACCGGCACGATGAAGGACCGCGAACTGGCGGCGTTCCGCAACCATAATCTGGGCTTCGTGTTCCAGAGCTTCCACCTGATACCGTCGCTCAACGTGATGGACAATGTGGAGCTGCCGCTGATCTACCGCAGCCACGTGAGCGACAAGGAGCGCAAGCAGATGGTGCGCGAGGTGCTCGACCGCGTGGGGCTTTCCCACCGTCTGCGCCACATGCCCGCTCAGCTCTCGGGCGGACAGTGCCAGCGTGTGGCCGTGGCCCGCGCCATTGTGGGCAATCCTGAGATAATCCTTGCCGACGAGCCGACCGGCAACCTCGACTCGAAGATGGGCGCCGAGGTGATGGACATACTCCACCGCCTGAACAAGGAGGATGGCCGCACCATAGTGATGGTGACCCACAACGAGGACCAGGCACGCCAGACCGACCGCATAGTGCGCTTCTTCGACGGCCACCAGATCTGATCCGCCCCACATAAAAGACCTGCTACACATGAAACAAATATGGTATGAACTGAAGTCGCAGCCGGTCATCTCGGCGGTGACGGTCATCGGCACGGCGCTGGCGATGTTCCTGATCATGGTGGTGGTGATGCTCCATCAGGTGACGGTGATAGACCTCGCTCCCGAAACGAAACGCAGCCGCACGCTCTACATGGGGCGCGGCATCCTCGAAGGATTCGGATCAAACGAGAATGTCATACAGAGCAATCTGTCGACAGCCATAGCCGCCGAACTGACCGAATCGCTGGAGGAGGCCGAGGCGACGAGCATCTACTGCCCGTATGTCACGAGCGTACTGGCCAACACCGAGGGGAATCCCACCTTCGCCGCCGACGCAAAGCGCGTGGATGACGGTTTCTTCCGCATCATCGACCTGGAATTCATAGCCGGCAAGCCGTTTGACCGCGCCGATATAATGTCGGATCTGCGCAAAGTGGTGATCACCGAATCGGTGGCGCGTCGGGCTTTCGCGAGCGACGGCGCTGACGTGATAGGCCGCACGCTGCTGATCAACGACGTGCCGCAAGAGGTGGCGGGCGTGGTGGCCGACGTGTCGCCGGTGACCGACGTGGCCTACGCCCAGATATGGATGCCCGTGAGCCTTACAGCGCCCACAGCATCCTGGGGAAACCCCAACATGGGCGACATGCGCACGCTGATAGTGCCCCGTCCGGGGCGTGACGAGGCCGTGAAGGCCGAAGTCAACCGCCGCCTGGCCGTCATCAACACCCGTCTGGCCGCCGACAGCTGCACGCTCTCTCTTGCCGGAGCGCCTTACGACCACGAGCATCACAAAGCCAATGAATACCCTGTGACGCTCCCCGACGTCAACAAAGGTCGCCGTATGCGCTGGATGCTGTTCGGCATACTGCTGCTGATACCGGCCATCAACCTCAGCTCCATGACCCGCAGCCGCCTGCGCCGCAGAGTCAGCGAGATAGGCATACGCCGTGCCTTCGGCTGCACCCGCGGCCGCATCGTAGCCGACATCCTGGCAGAGAACTTCGTGATCACCCTGGCCGGATGCCTGCTCGGGCTGCTGCTGTGCATAGGGTTCGGAGCGCTGCTTTTCGATGCCATCTACTCCACCGGCCGGTGGACACACTACGCCATGCCGTCGACCCTATCGGCAGGAGCGCTGTTTGACTGGACGCTCGGAGCCTACGCGCTGCTCTTCTGCTTCATACTCAATCTCATCAGCACCGGAGTGCCCGCCCTGCGCGCCTCGCGCATCAACCCGGTGGAGGCCATCAATCAAAAAAAATGACATGAAACGCAAACTTTTACGACAGACACTCAACGAGTGGCGCGCCAACGTGTGGCTGATAGTGGAGATGATCATAGTCAGCGCGATCGTGTGGTATATCAACGACTATCTCTACGTGCATGTGGCCACACGCCTCGAACCGACCGGTTTCGACACCTCACACACGTATATGGCCGAATTCCGCTATCTGCCGGAGGGGAGCCGCCGCTATACCGACTACGGCGAGGCGACCACCGAGCGCAACCGCGCCGATCTGCTCTCGATCATCGAGGCGATACGCCAGCGGCCCGACGTGGAGGAGGTCAGCCTGTCGGCGAACGCGGAGCCATATTTCCAGAACTTCTACGGAATAGGAGTCTACGTTGTCGACGACACTACAGAGATATCGGTCAACTACCGCCAGATCTCTCCCGAGCATCTGCGCACCATAGGCTACCGGCCGGCCGATGGCTTCACCATCGGGCAGCTTGAGGAGGCATTGCGTCAGGGGAAGCCGCTGATGACCGAGTTTGACAAGAGTTCGCCTCATGTCAGAGGCCACCTCAGCTCCACCGATCTGCTGAACCGTCGAGTGAAACTTCAGACAGACACCTCCGTGACAGCAGCCATAGGCGGACTGCTCAAGCCGGTGAAACGCACCAATATCGAATCCGGATGCTACATCAGCTGTTTCGAGCCGATCGACATGGATCAGCTCGAACCACGGCCCAACTACAAGATCAACATCAGGGTGAGGCCCGAAGCCGAAAGCCGCTTTCCCGACAGCTTCAACGCCGACCGCGAACGGCTCTACCGCCGCGGCAACACCTACATTTCGGACATCAGGCCCTACTCGCAGATACGCGACACGGCCGACAGCGACAATCTGGTGACGATACGTAAATACGTGGCGGTGATGGTGTTCATGCTGGCAAGCGTGTTTCTGGGTCTGCTGGGCACATTCTGGTTCCGCACACAGCAGCGCACCCCGGAGATAGCCATACGCAAGGTCAACGGCGCCACCGACCGGTCGGTGTTTGGCCGCCTGATCAGCGAAGGCCTTCTGATGCTCGCCGTGGCGACCATCCCGGCTTTGCTGATCGACTGGCAGCTCTGCCACTATGAGCTGAACACCGTGTATGGCGCGCAGGGCTACTTCAGCCCCGGACGCTTCGCGCTGACGGCGGGAGCTACCGCCGCTCTGATGGCGCTGATGGTGGCAGGCGGCATCTGGTTTCCGGCCTACAAGGCCACGCGCATCGAGCCGGCCCGCGCCCTGGCCGACGAGTGAACGCCGCTGACCGCGACAAATTTCAAACCAGTTTTTTCAATCACGAATCCTATGCGATCAACACTGAGAATCGCCCTTCTGGCAGCCTGTACGGCCACGGCAATGACCGTGGCCGCCCAGAGCGCCGACACCGACACCGTCAGGCTGACGCTCGACGACGCCATAGCCCGCGCACGCACCCACAGCGTCAATGCGGCCGTGGCGCTCGACGAGCTGCGCTCGGCCTACTGGCAGTACCGCACCTACCGGGCCGAACTGCTCCCGGAGGTGAACCTGACGGCCACCGTGCCCTCCTACCACAAGCAGTATTCGTCGTATATGAACGCCGACGGCACCTACTCGTTCGTGCGCAACAACTTCCTGCAGATGAACGGCGGCCTGTCGATCACTCAGAACGTGTGGCTCACCGGCGCGCAGCTGTCGGTCAACACCTCGCTCGACTGGCTCCGCGAACTGGAGGGTGATCCCTACAACCGGTTCATGACCATACCGGTGGCGCTGACGCTGTCGCAGCCAATATTCGGCGTCAACACCGTCAAGTGGAACCGCCGCATAGAGCCGGTGCGCTACGCCGAGGCCAAGGCGGCGTTTCTGACGGCTACCGAGACGGTGGCCATGTCGGCCATCAACTACTATTTCAACCTGCTCATGGCCAAGGAAAACCTCGAGATAGCCCGCCAGAACCACGCCAACGCCGCCAAGCTCTACGAGGTGGCGCGCGAGAAGCGGCAGATGGGTCAGATCAGCGAGAACGACCTGCTGCAGATGGAGCTGAACCTGCTCAACGCCCGCTCCGACATGACCGACTGCGAGTCGGAGCTGAAGAGCAACATGTTCACCCTGCGGTCGTTTCTCGACCTGGAGCCTACGGTGGAGATAGAGCCTGAGATACCGACGGGTATCCCGGTGGTGGAGGTGACCTATGCCGACGCTCTCGAAAAGGCTCTGGCCAACAACAAGTTTGTGCGCAACCTGCGCCGCCGGCAGCTCGAAGCCGACTATGAGGTGGCCAAGGCCAAGGGCAATCTGCGCCAGATATCGCTCTTCGCGCAGATAGGCTATACCGGCACCGACCACCGCGTTTCGGACGCCTACCGTCGCCTCAAGGACAACCAGGTGGTGGAGATAGGCCTGAGCATACCGCTCATAGACTGGGGCAAACGCCGCGGACAGGTGAAGGTGGCCGAGAGCAACCGTCAGGTGACGGAGAGCCGCCTGCGTCAGGAAACGATGAACTTCAATCAGGATCTGTTCATACTCGTGGAACGGTTCTGCAACCAGCAGCAGCAGCTCGCCATAGCCGACAAGGCCTCCGAGATAGCGCAGCGCCGCTACGACACCAATGTGGCCACTTTCATGATAGGCCGCATCTCCACGCTCGATCTCAACGACTCGCAGGTGAAGAAGGATCAGGAGCGCCAGGCCTATGTCAACGAGCTTTACCGCTACTGGTATTACTACTATCAGCTGCGGTCGATCACGCTGTGGGACTACACGCGCTCTACGGGCATCGACGCCGACATCGACCGTCTGCTCAAAAACTGACCCCACAGGGCAGTGAATATGACAATGGGCTGACCTCCCGGTCAGCCCATTGTCATTTACACATAGTACTTAACGTCAGTGGATTTTATCTGAATGAAATATTAGCTTGTATGAAAAAGTTGTTGCTGTAGTTCTTGTTCTTGCACTGCAAAGGTATGATAATTTTTCAATATTATACAGCAATGAAAACCATGTTGTTAAACATAGTTTTTCGTTGCGATTTCTAAAAATAAGTTACAAACTGAAAGTTTCGTCGGTTTTAGGGCTTTTTTGCTTACAATTTTTAATAGTTAGGGTGGTTTTGTTCAAAAAAAGCTACAATTAATTTTTGTTAAACCCTGGAAGGAGGGGGAGAGGGTGGACCGGGGAGTGGTCGGAGACCACGCAACTTTGGTAAGCCCCGCCATGGCACGCGTAGCAGCGCCTTGGTGGGGGGCAGGAGAGGGACGGGCGGCTTCTTCGTAGATGAGCCGACATCGAGATCGGGCATAATTATGAGTTGACTGTCCCTGCGGCTCATCTACGAAGATCCGCTTA
>ERZ778496.2132-NODE-2132-length-12241-cov-7.451994_pt1 | contig 12241 bp, 10 predicted proteins | sample MGYA00433099_ERZ778496 | MGnify/ENA primary metagenome ERZ778496 (study PRJEB29527, sample SAMN07138962) | mouse gut metagenome | material: feces | host: mouse | place: China:Nanjing | collected 2016-01-25 ... | reverse complement strand
TATATTGGAGGAATTTCCAACAGACATTGATAAATCTATATTGAAGGAATCCCCCACGGATTTTGCCAGCTCCTTAAAAAATGATACTTCGATGAAATTTGATTTATCCATGTTACAAGAAATGTCATCAAATATTGATATAGCTGTTTCAAACGAAATCCAGAAGAACCTTGATATATCTAACAGCAAAACAGCGGTGGATTCAAGCATAGATGCAGAAGCGGTATATAACTACGAAGTCAAAACCAATCCAGATGGCACTCAATATGCCGTGATAAAAGGGTTTCGGGATAATTATGTGGATTATTTTGCCAAGGAATATTTTATTGAATTTCCAAAACAGCTGGGCGGCGCTAAGGTGACGGCATTTGCACCCTATGCTTTTCAGAATATCCCATTGGGTAAATATGGCCATATTCAGATTGCACCAGATATTGATTTTATTGGGGCGCATTGTTTTGAAAACTGCGGGCTAACGGACATTGTTTTTGAAAAACGGGATTTGACAGAAGCAGAATCTGAAACTTTGCTTACCGTTCAGGAACGTGCATTTGCGGGCAATCCCGAATTGTGGGGCGTTTATTTTAGTGACAGAAATGTTTTTTTAGAAAATAAAGTCTTTGCCAACTGTGCAGAAACAGGATACCTTTGTTATATGTCCTATCAGGATAGAACGGCGGATATGGCGGATTATTTGAAAGCGTATCATATGGAAAATCAGTGGAATATAGTAGCAATTCCTGCATATTACAGCAGTGAGCCAATTGTGGAATATCCCGATACACCGCTTATATTAAAGCCGGAAGTGGGCAATTTTTTCAATGGGGATAATGTTGCCTACGGCTCAATTGACTATTATGATAATGCGCCGGATTATGGTTTTCCAGAGTGGCATATACCCTGTGGTGAGTTTTGCGCAATGATGATAGATAATTATGAAATTAACGCATCTTCGACGCTTTTCTCCAATGATGAAAGATACGCAGCAAAAAATTTAGATTATTGGCCAGGAAGAAGCATTACATGGGCGGAGGGGATAGACGGAAATGGTATCGGTGAAAGCATCTATATTACATCAGGCTACGGCTATAACTATGATCATGCATTATATCCAAAAGGAACGATTCGCTTCCTGTCAGGAGATATCGAACCTGATATCTATGATGGTTATATGCGTTACACACAAATCTGCATTGTTAACGGATACGCTAAGAATCAAAAAACATGGGAAGAAAATGGACGTGTGAAACGGCTTTTCATGTATGTTGAAGGACGCCCTTTTGCCTATTTGGAGCTGGAAGATACGATATATCCCCAATATTTTAACCTTCCGTTTGATGCTATTAAGGCAGCAGATGCTGTAGATATTGATTTTACATTTGTAATAGAGGATGTTTATGAAGGAACAACCTATGAGGATACTTGCCTGACAGGGCTTATAATTGATTTTATGGGACGGCGCACGCATTGAGTAATTATGCTGGTAACAGACAACTCTCGTCAATATTTATCATGAACAATTCGCATATGCAAGGACAGGAATGTTTTAAGGGAATATTTGCTTGATAGACAAAAAAAGGCAAAGTCTGCTCTGTAGATCTTGACGATATATAGTGAGTTTGTTTGATGATGAACAGATAATAAAGTCATATATTTAGAAGCGAAAGACTTGACGCGGACAGGGAAACAGCAGAAAGAATGATAAAAATGGGAAAGTTATTACTTGATGAAATTGCGCTATGTGTTTCCGCATTATCATTAGACGAATTAAAGGAACTTAAAGCTAAGGATATATAGTTGGTGTAATCAATTAAAATTAATATAATAAGAACGTTAGAGTATATAGAAACTAAAAATCTATATGCTCTATTTTTTTGCAATAAACGCTAGAATTTACTACAATTTCGATTTTTTCTTGACAACCGCCATAATCTGTAATATACTGTACTTGTATAAACAATACAGTATATTACAGAAAGACGGTGACAATTTGGAGATTATTGTGAGCAATAAGACAAGCCGCCCCCTTTATGAGCAGATTGTGACACAGGTGAAAACGCAGATTATGAGTGGCGAACTGAAAGCAGGAGAAGCGCTTCCTTCAATTCGCGCTCTTGCGAAATCATTGCAGATTAGTGTGTTAACTGTGCAGAAGGCATATGATATTTTACAGGAAGATGGTTTTATGGAAACAACAGCCGGAAAAGGCTGCTATGTTTCCGCGCAAAATCAAGATTTCTACTTAGAGGAGCAGCAGAAGAAGATAGAGGAATACTTAAGTGAAGCGATTGCGATAGCCCGCACAAGCGGAATAACACTGGATAAATTAAGAAATTTATTGACACTGTTGTATGAGGAGGATTGACTATGACAAATGCTTTAACGATTTCAGGGCTTACAAAAACTTATCCCGATTTTACTTTAGATAATGTATCCTTTGCTGTTCCAAGTGGTTCAATTGTTGGACTAATCGGAGAGAACGGTGCAGGGAAAAGTACGACAATTAATGCGGCTTTGGGACTTATTCAAAAAGAAGCCGGTCAAGTTTCCATTTTAGGAAAAGAAAAAATAGATGATGACACAAAAGAACGAATCGGAGTCGTATTTGACGGGAGCAATTATCCCGAGATTCTTTCACCAAAGAAAATTAATAGAATTATGAAAAATATTTATCGTTCATGGAATGAACAAATATATTTTCGCCTGTTAAAGCAGTTTTCGCTTCCCCTTGATAAGCAGGTAAAACAGTTTTCTAAGGGAATGAAAATGAAGCTGGCAATATCGGCTGCCTTTTCGCATCAATCTAATTTATTGATTCTGGACGAAGCGACCAGCGGTCTTGACCCTGTAATGCGGGATGATATTTTAGATATGCTTTTGGAGTTTGTGCAGGAGGAAGAACGCTCGATATTGGTATCCTCGCATATTACCAGCGACCTAGAAAAAATTGCTGATTATATTGTCTTTATTCATAAGGGAAAGGTTGTTTTTTCTAAACCAAAGGATGCATTAATGGAGCAATATGGGATGATTAAATGCGGCACGGCACAATTTGAAGCATTGGACAAAGCGGATATTACAGCATACCGCAAAATGGATTATGAATGGCAGGTATTAATCACAAATCGGGAAAAAATGGAGAGGAAATATCCCAAAGCAATGATTGTACCAGCTACAATTGATGAAATTATGCTGCTCTATATAAAGGGAAAAGCGGATGCAACGCAGTTCAAAAAGCATTAGAATGGAGAAAATATATGAAAGGTGTTTTAATCAAAGACTTATATATTGCAAAAAGCAATATTCTTGTTACGTTGGTCAGTTTAGTTGTACTCGGTTTTGGGCTGTCGTTTTTATTAGAAACAAGTGCGCTATTAATATTAGCACCTGTTGTTTCGACAACCGCAGTTTTTATTAGTATTACTAGCGACACCACATCCAAATGGAATAAAAATGTGATTACAATGCCAGTATCGCGAAGGGCGATTATTGGAGAAAAGTTTATTTTTTATATGCTGCTTGCGGTTTTGGGTATTATTGCGGCTCTTGTTCCCTGTATGCTGCTGGCATTTATCGGCGCAAAAATAACGATGTATTCGCTGTATTTGTATGGCATTATCGGTGTCAGTGCCACGCTGTTAGCAGGCGGCATCAGCCTTCCATGCGCATACCTATTCGATCCAGAAAAATCGCAGATTGTTTTTATGATGTCCTTTATGGCTTCAACAGGAATTATTGTGGGACTTGTGTTTTTCATTAATATTTTTATTCCTGTAAAAGAACATATACTTTTGGTTTTTTCTATGGTACTTGCAATTGCAGCAGTATGGTTTCTAATTTCATATAAAATAACAGCGAAGGTATATCAGAAACAAGATATATATTAGTATACCTCAGGCTAAATAAGCGTATGTTTCGCCTGCCTATTTTCTTGATAGCACTCCTCAAGTCTTGACGCAGCCACCGCTACGTCCTGCTTTTGGCATATTGTCTTGGCAATTTGTCACTTTGCCACGTGCGGCTGTGCAGTTGGGGGCTGCCGCATTAAGGAAAACGGATACAAATTATACTGTTTAGCAGTTAAAATTTGGGGGGAACTTGACTACATAACGCCAGCCATATACGCTTAACCAATGCAGTACGGTAAATTATGGCGTTATGTAGTATAGTCTAACACTTTGCCTTCAGAGTTTACATATTATCGCCGCCAACAGTTTCTTTGCCGGATTTTACCCGCGCAATATACTCTTTTGTCATTTCAATAACCTGCCCAGACAGCAGAGTGACTGCTATTAAGTTAGGCAGTGCCATAAATCCATTAAATGTGTCTGAAATATCCACAACAAGGCTTAAAGAAGCATTGCATCCTAAGAATATAATCAATATAAATATCAACTTATATACAGGAACGGCCTTTAAACCAAATAAATATTCAATTCCGCGCTCACCATAGTAAGACCAGCCGAGAATGGTTGAAAATGCAAATAACATAACGGCAATCGAGATAAAGCCGCCGCCTACCGAACCGAATATGGACTCAAACGCCGCACTGGTTAGCGCAACGCCGCTTTTTAAATGTTCAGGCAGGCTGCCGCCGACATACTGCGCATATTCGGTATAGTCATAGACACCGGAAGTCAATATGGTAAGCGCTGTCAATGTACAAACGACCAATGTATCGGCAAATACTTCAAAAATTCCCCACATTCCCTGTACAACAGGTTCTTTTACATTGGAAGCGGAGTGCACCATAACGGAAGAGCCTAATCCTGCCTCATTGGAAAAAACACCACGTGAAATGCCGCGCCGCATCGCAACCATAATCGTAAATCCGGCAACGCCGCCGCCTACAGAGGAGAATTGAAAGGCATTGCCAAAAATTGCGCCAAACGCACTTGGAATTGCAGAAGCATTTACAAAAATAACAATTAGTGCCCCTACAATATATGTAACAGCCATAAAAGGAACAAGTTTTTCTGTAACAGAAGCAATTCTTTTAATTCCGCCGACAATCACAAGTCCGGCAAGCAGCATCACAACCAGCGCCGTTACCCATTTTGGAATCGCAAAAGAATTGTACAGCCCGTTTGCAATTTCATTTCCCTGTGACATATTGCCGATACCAAACGATGCCAATACGCAGAACACAGAGAAAATCACGGCAAGCCATTTCCAGCCCAAGCCCTTTTCAATATAAATCATAGCACCGCCGACCCAATCCCCTTTTTCATTTTTATAGCGGTATTTAATGCCCAGCGTATTTTCAGCGTAATTTGTCATCATACCCAGAAATGCAGACAGCCACATCCAGAAAATTGCGCCCGGCCCGCCTAGTGCTAAAGCAACCGCGACACCCGAAATATTGCCGACGCCTATTGTTGCCGCCAATGCTGTACAAAGCGACTGGAACTGCGAAATTGCGTGCTTATCGTCTGTTTTGCGCACATGCGCTGCATCCTTGCGGAATAACTGCAAAAATGTGACATCAATCCAATACTTAAAATGGGAAATCTGAAAAACTTTCGAACGTAGCGTAAACATCAGACCCACCGCAAGGAAAATTGCCAACATAATTGGCCCCCAGATAAAGTCGTTTAAAATACTATTTACTTTCGTAACAATTGAAATAAAACCATCCATTTTTTCTTATGACATACGAATTGCGATGTCATAATGCACCTCCTTTATAATAAAATACACAGAAAAAGGGCGTGATACACATTGCTGTTATTACGCCCTTGTAACGGTTTTATTTTAGCGTAGAATAGTAGGAATTGTCAATAAAAAATATTTTTTGCAGAGTTTGCACGTTAATCACAGTTCCCGTTTATCCCAGTGGAACTGTCCTATCTCTTTGGATGTCTATGTGTCAAAGATGAGATGTTATGTACAATATTCATCTGTTCACTAAGACAAATACCTGATTGTTTTTTCAAATAATACGCAACCGGTAAAATCCGCATTAAAGAACCGTTTCCATATTCGTACTCAGACATCCCGCCGCATCTTAACGGATTTATGCCGCGGCCATAGTTTATAATTGCTCTGCTTGTTGCGCTACCCACGTCGAATACTTCTCCTGTTGTCGTATAAGTGCCATAAAGAAACTACTCCGAAAATTTATCCATGATATCATGATAATCAATTGCCTGCTTGTGAGCGATACTGTCTATTAATGCCAATGTCAGGCTTGTGTCATCTGACCATGTTCCTATCGGATGATTATGCATCCCACAACCTATTAAGTTATATATCAGGAATAGCTAAAACTCTGGTAAGAAATAATAGATAGCGGCTGTTTCAATAAAAACTTGTGCCAAGATTTACAGATTCGGTATTCATATAATTGATTAGCATATGTGCAATATACGAAAGGCGTAATAGATTTTGCGAGCATAAAATGGAAAAATATTAAAAAAATTTAGAACATGGACAGGATATGTCCATATGTCGTGGTATAATGATTTTAATCAATACAAAAAACCAACTATTTCATCTGAAAAACGACAAAATATTTGAATCTTATACAATACTAAGCTAAGATGAAATAATACAAGTTTCAAACAGCGAAACTGTTTGAAAAAGGGATTGATAATGTGGCGTAGAAGTCAGAATAGGATGGTAATAACAGAGGGATAATTTTTAAGGAGGTGTTTCTATGGATGTTATCCAAGATAGTAAAAAGAAAAAAGAGAAAAGAGAAAAAACAGCACAAACAATAGGAGTAGGACTTACTGCAACAAAATCAGCAAGTACGTCAATAAAACAAGCGGCGGCAAAGTTTGCGAAACCAGATTCATATACAGGTAACCGCGGGCTGTATGACAGTCCTGCTGCAAAAAAACAGGCAAAAGCGGAGGCATTTAATACAGGAGAGGCAGTTTATGATAAATATACAGGGAATGAAATAGTAGCAACAATAAAAGAAGCAAAGGCAAAATATGGGGATGATTGGCAAAATCATTCAGCAGAAGTGGATCATACGGTATCCTTAAAAGAAATATTTGAGAGAAATAAAAAGAACCCTTATCTTACAAATAACGATATTAAGAATATAGCAAATTGCAAGGAAAATCTTGAGGTTACACCACGCAGCTATAATAATGCAAAACGTAGTTGTTCCAATAAAAATTTCGTTAATGATGAAGAAAATCTTAAGAAAAAAGGAATTAAGCTTCAAGTTGGAGGAAAAGAAAATGCGATAAAGAAACAGAAAGAGGCTGAAATGGCGATAAATACAAAGTCATTTGTGGCACAAACAAAAAACATTGTAGAAACAGGACATAAAGCGGGGATGCAAGGCGCAATCAGTGCAACAGAGGTTTCTGTAACAATGTCAACGATTACAAATATTGCTGATGTTATTGCTGGGGAAAAAGAGCCGGAGGAAGCGATTGCGAATATAATAGAAGATGGAGGCACGGCGGCGCTAACAGGATATGCAATGGGAAGCACATTGACCGTGGTATCACATGCTCTTTCAACAGCATCATCGGAATTTATTCAGGCATTGGTAAAATCAAATGTTCCAGGAAATGTTATTACAGCAGTTATGGCAACAGGAGATACGCTAAAGCGTTATGCAGACGGAGAACTATCCACACAGGAGTGTATTCTCGAACTTGGGGAGAAAGGTATTAATACTGTGGTGACAGGAGGAACTATGACAGTTGGACAGATTTTGATTCCAATTCCTGTTGTTGGGGCGACGGTTGGAGCGTTTGTCGGTTCCACATTCACAAGGATATATTGCGATGAAATTCGTTCGTATTTGCAAGAACAGGAGCGTAGACAACAGGAGCATCAAGAGTGTCAGCGCACCATTGCAGAATGCAAACAAGCATTAAAGGCAGAAAAAGAATACAGGAAAAATCTTGAGTTCTATATGAAAAGGTATTTTAATGAATATTGGAGTGATATTGATGAAACGCTTGATAAAATGCAGTCTGCATTTGACAATGGTGATGCGGATGGTGTGATTGCAGGTGCAAATAAAATAACAAGAAGATTAGGAGGCAAGGTATATTTTGAAACAGTAAGTGAATATAGAAGTTATTTGAGAAGCAATAGCATTTTTGAATTGTAAAAGAAAGGATTAGGAAAGCATTTATGGGATTAGGATTAATATTGGCTTTAGGTGTGGGTGCATTAGGAATATATGGTCATATGGATGCGCAGGAAATGGAGGAAAAAGCAGAGAGCATTACGAAGGATGCACAACATATGTATAAAAAAGCAAGAAAGGCATTGGATAGGGAAGAAGAAAAAGCCGAGGAAGCATTGTGGGAACTAGGGTGTCAAAAGAAAAAGGTGATGGTTCAGTCTGTTCAAAAGTTCTTAAAGACGTATGAGTATATTCAAGAGGTTCGATTAAAGGAAACGAAGGGATGGAAAGAAATTGCAAAACGAACCATAGATGCAAATGGTGTTATGCAGTTGAGAGAACTGTCAGATATTTATCAGCGCACTTGGATAGAGGGATCGGTGGAAACATCTATTTTATCGACAACACTTATTAGCTTGGGGGCAGGTTTTCTACCATCATTGATTGCACCATTTACATTTTCTACTGCGCTATCGGCAAGCGTGAGGGCTAATGAAAATTTAGAAAAGGCAGAAGCGATGTATGCAGAGGCGGAATTGCTTTCCGAAAAAATGCGAATATCAAAGGTTGTATGCAAGGGTATTGTGAAACAAGCAGAGCGGTTTCGTAAACTTCTTATAAGGCTTGATGATATGTTTTCTAAGTGTGTAGATTTATTGGAAAGTATCGTACAATATCAGCGAAAGGTACATGGAAATGCGCCCTTGATAAAAGAGGATTTTACGAATGGAGAACTCAAGTTAATGGCAACTACGTGTGCATTGGCAGTGAGTGTAAAGGTTGTAATTGACACACCTATTTTATTTCAGGATGGTACGGTTTCAGATGAGGCGACATGTATACATGATGAGATTATGTATCAGCAGGTACCGCAGTATCAGCAAGAAGTAAGTATGTTCGGGGAAGGTATGAAAACATTTGCAGAACAAGTTAAAATATTGGAAAAAACATTTCAGCACAGTATGGTAATCAATGCAGGACTTGATTATGATGATTTGCAGTTTGGAATGCGAACATCGGAACATGCATCTGCATCTTGCATGGGAGGCGTATTTTCTATTCATGGTGCAGACAGTGAATGGGGCGGAAAAAATACAATTCTCTTTTCCCTTGCAGATATTCAGGGATGGACGAAAGAGTACGGAGAAACTGTTACACGGGACATGCTGAAGTTTGCAATTTGTCATGAAATGTATTTCTTAAAGGATATGGAAAAGGCGGATATTCCCATCAGTAATGGCAGGATATATGTAGGACATGGAATGTGCTATTTAAAAGGTGAGATAGAGCATGCTAATGAAAAATATCAATTTTGTAATTCCAAAAGACGCTTAGCAAAAGGAGATGTATATGAACCAGTTATTATTGCACCATACATCAATGCGGCGTATGCGGACGCATATGCAATTTATATTATGCAAATATCAATGGAATACTATTATGAATTGCTGGATAATATAATTCGGTATACCATTCAGAAATCGGATGTAGTTACCTCAGAATATGATGCGTCGCTCAGGGATGTGCAAGAGAACTATAGGAAGAGAAAAAAAGAAGCAGCTTTATGCCTTGCACAGATACATAAGAGTGAAGATATGCCTTTTCTACGAAACCAGCTTCCGTTTTGGGCAGATAATGTTATGGGGAACTGCAATCTGGCATGGGGAGGCTTTACACCAATGGATGATAAAGTTGAGAATGAGATTGCAATGGCATTAGCGGCAATAAGAGGGGATATTGAAGATGATGATTATGAAGAGGAAGAACAACATGACTATATTGGTTCATCGCTCGGTTCAATGTTAGGTTCGTTAGGTTCAATGTTCAGAGGGGATATTAATTAAGATACGGAGTATGGTAATTGCAAAAGTAAGGATTCATCGTCAAAACCAGAGAAATCAACATGGAGTAGCTCTGTTGGCAGATGTCTATTCGAAACTGATTCATCGTCAAAACCAGTAAAACCAACATTGATTAGCAAGTGGGTAGATATTGCAGATGCTACCAACAAGTTGGATAAGAATAGTAAGATGGAAGAATGAAAAACAGAAATTAACATGTATATTTACCATAGAATACTGGATGATGACATGGCAGTGACAGAGGTATTCGAATCAACTGTATGCGAATATGATCTAATATCGGAGAAACTTGCAGCGTTGTTTGGAGTAACGCAGAAACACTTGTGCAAAGTGGTGTAACAGTGGCTCTATTGCGAATACAGCCATACGATTATGAATTACAAGTTCTGATTGTGCTTTGATGATTTTTAAGGGAAATATTAGCTGTTATATTTGTTTATTAAAATCTCCGCGAACCCTTGAAAACGCTAAGTTTATCGCAGGTGAGCTTTCCCTTATTGTTTCCCTTGTGTTATATCTTCCCACAGGGCATTACGAACCTTGATAAGGGAAAAAATGAGGGAAACAAAATCACATAAAACATTATAACACAAAACATATGGGAATTGTGAACTGATTGAAATGCTTTCAAAAAAAAGACAAGATGACAGATAATATGAATGTGATTTACGCAACATACAATATCCACCATAACAGTATTGACGTATACACCTATGCAGGTTATTTCTTGCGGATAGACTGCAATAAAGCAGAAGAAGGATTGAAAACCACTCCCTGCTCTGAATGTGCCTTAAATGCTTTGGCGATAGACGAACCGCTTGATATATGCAATCCATCGACACGTCGATGGATTTATTATATCTTGAAGGAAATATGCAGATGTGGGTGGATGCAGAGGATTCGTTAGAACTATGGTAGATAATTCTTAAGTCAAAACAAGTACCAAATGATTTATAGTGTCATTTGGCGTTTGTTTTATAGATTTCGTCCTTGATACTGTATTGTTACTACATAGACTGTTTTACATGGTTCATCAATGCGGAAAATGGCGATATAATTATCAATCAGTAACTGACGGTAGCCTTTTCCGGCATATCTACCCTCGTTACGCTCTTGATGGGACTGTGGAAATGTGTCTAGGCTTAAAATAGACTTCTTAATTCTGTCAACCTGTCCTTTGGCATTTTCAGGAGCCAATTTCTCATTTGCGATATATTCGTAAATGTGGTCTAATTCATGGATTGCTCTGGGGTTGACTTTTACCTTGTATTTATCCAAAATGTTTTTTCTCCAATTCTGCAAAAACTATCTCTGCGTCAACTGCTTCTGCTCCGTTAGCAATTTCCTGCTCGGACTCAAATATGGCTTGGTCAATGCGGTTCATTCTTGCAAATTTATCATATAATTCACTACTCATTACAACCAGGTCGCTATATCCGTTTTTGGTAATAAAAATAGGCTCCTGTTCCTTGTGTGCGATATTAGAAATCTCGGTTGTATTGCGTAAATCCTTAATAGGCATAATAAGTGGCATAATGCTTCACTCCTTTCTTTAACACAATTATAGCATAATTATGTCCAGACGACAACAAAAAATGCAACATGATGAAAATTTTAATATTTCATAGAGTAAAAGATTTGAAAAATAATTGTTGACACATATATTAATTTGCTGTATCATAGTATAATATCTATCAAAGGCTATGAAGAGAAAAGTAAGTAGTTAGATATGTTACAGAGAGTCTGGTAAGGTGAGAACAGGCACAAAAGGAACTACTGAAAATGGTCTCGGAGCTGCGTACCGAAGCTGTTATGCCAAGGCTGCGACGGGTTCACCCGTTATAGTGATAGACTATCGATGAATCATTTCTCGTCCGTAGTTGATAAGGCTTATATCGTGAGATATAAGTGAATTTAGGGTGGTAACACGAAGCGAATGCTCTCGTCCCTGAAAAAGAAATTTTTCAGAGAGGAGGGCTTTTTTAGTACAAAAATGCAACGAACCAGAAAACATGTTGTAAATGAACAGCAAAAGAAACAAAGTTATCACTACAAAATTGAAAAGAAATGAGGTATGTAAAATGAAACAAATATTAATTGGCGGTGCATGGCCATATGAATGTCTCCTATTAGGAACACTGTAATATCAAGGCTTTTCGGAGCCTGCAACCACAAAAAAATAAAATTAGAGCTATCACATTACGCAGAAAGCCGTCCGGGAAGAAAAAACGGGCGGCTTTTTTGCGTGGATAGCCGGGAGGGAGGCGAAAAAATA
>ERZ778496.2131-NODE-2131-length-12242-cov-8.267498_pt1 | contig 12242 bp, 10 predicted proteins | sample MGYA00433099_ERZ778496 | MGnify/ENA primary metagenome ERZ778496 (study PRJEB29527, sample SAMN07138962) | mouse gut metagenome | material: feces | host: mouse | place: China:Nanjing | collected 2016-01-25 ... | reverse complement strand
TCCGTGATTACAAAAGCAGAAAGGTAGAGCCAGAAAAGCTGGAAAAAATTTTATTTGCTGCCCATGTCGCACCAACGGCTGCAAATTTACAGCCTGTCCGTCTTATTGTTGTGCAGGAGGACGAGGGATTGAACAAAATAGGAAAAGCAGCAAATCTTTATGGAGCGCCTTTGGCAATCATCGTTTGCGCCGAACATACGAAAGCATGGACACGCCCGTTTGATAACAAAAAGACCGTTGATGTAGATGCGTCAATCCTTACAGACCATATGATGCTGGAAGCAACTGAATTGGGGTTAGGTTCTGTATGGATATGCTATTTTAAGCCTGATGTTATCAAACAGGAATTTAGGCTTCCAGATACCCTTGAGCCAATCAATATTTTGGCAATAGGATATGCAGACGGAATCCCTGCTGACCCAGAACGCCATGCTACACAACGTATTTTGTTGGATGAATTAGTCCATTACGAAAAGTTAAACCTTATTGAACATTAGTAGTTCAATAAGTATGAGTATTTGAAACAAATGGGTAGCATGATAACGCCCGAAAAGATAATGAATAGGAGCAGAGCCGATAAACTTGTGGGATTGTTCCACATATTATCGGCTCATTTTATGCTTCCATGTAAGTATGGTATGCCTTTCCCCAATCACATAGCTGCGACAAGATAGAATTAAGGGTTGTCCCTATTTCGCTTAAAGAGTATTCAACTTTAGGAACTGTTCAGAAATTACTTGTGACAAGTACGCCGTATAAATGTTCCTATGCAAATTACTTTGTAATTAGAAGAAAATCGCAGGCATAGGAGGCAAAGGCATAAAGAGCAATGCCTTATGTCAAGATTTTCTGATGCCGCAGATGGACATTTAGACAAGTAATTGTCATAATTAATTTATTAATAGTTCCTTAGGAGGGACTTCTGGAAAAACTTTTCTTACGACGATTCCTTGTTCTTCCAGTTTCCGAAGCTGCTTTGTCAGGCTTGATTCCGTAATGTCACCGATATGCCTGCGTAGCTCTCCAAAGCGGTGTATATCCCGAAAGGTGATGTAATAAATAATTTCAAATTTCCATTTACCGCCTAAAATTTTTGATATGGTGGAAACTGTTTTGCAGCGTTCAGCATCCAATGTGCTTTTTTTTTATTCCTGCCACTCATTTCTGAAATAGTAAAACACGTCTTTCTTAAAAATCAATGTACCGTTTTAATATAGGTACTATAAAAAAGTACAGTACTTGTAAAATTATTGTATAAAAGTATAATTAGTATAGACTACAGAAAACACCCTGCGGGTATCCCTGTATGCACAAAAAGAAGCGCAGGAATAAGGAAAGGAGATGTGTTTATGCACTACACAGGAACAATTTGGCGACCGCCGTATGAAGCGGCATCACTTTTGTTAGAGGTAACGGCAGGCTGTACGCATCATAAATGCAAGTTTTGTACCTTGTATAATGATTTGCCGTTCAAATTTAGAATGTCCCCTCTGAAGGATATTGAGAGTGATTTACGGGAGATTAAAAGAGCAACGAAAGGTTGGAACAGCGGGCGTACCCGCCGAGTATTTTTGACGGGAGCTAACCCCTTTGTTTTGTCTTATGACATATTAGCTGCGATTGCAGAGCTAATCCACAAATATCTTCCGTCAGTGAAATCTATTGGCTCGTTTGCAAGGATTACAGATGTTACCCCTAAAACCGATGAGGAGCTTGCTAAACTGCGAGATATGGGATATGACGGTCTGACAATAGGAATAGAAACAGGCGATGATGAAGCCCTGCGGTTTATGAATAAGGGATATACCTCTGCTGACATCATAGAACAATGCCAGAGATTAGATGCAGCAGGCATTCATTACAGTTTTTTCTATTTGGTAAGTATTTCTGGGGCAGGTCGTGGTGAGATTGGGGCAAAATTGACGGCTGATATATGCAATCAGACACACCCTACGCTCATAGGGGCAAATATGCTTACAATTTATCCTGATTCTGAACTATTTGCAGAAATACAGCGTGGGAACTGGCAGGAAGAAGGAGAAGTTGAAAAATACAAAGAGGTACGGACACTCATTGAAAATTTGCAGATACCTACCATCTTTGCGGCAATGGGGGCTTCCAATGCGTTCCAGTTTCACGGGCAACTGCCGAAAGACAAGGAAAAGCTGCTGGTATTTCTTGGTGAAATCATTGGAACCGTCAGTGAAGAAGAATTACAGCGGTATAGAAAAAGCGTCTATCATTTGTAAGCGAGGAGGAACATTATGAGAGAAAAGGGACTGCTGATATGTTTCGTTATGATTGTTATGCTTGTTACAGGATGCGGGAGCAAAACAAATGTTCTTGCTCTTAAACTGCCAGATACCGAAGAAATAACTGCAGGTACAGTAATAACCATAGACGGCTTTTCATGCTCATGTTCCGATAGAGAATGGATTGAGCAATTCGTGTCTGTTATTTCATCCGCACAGGCAACAGATAAGGCTGCCATACAAGATTATCCTGCTTCAAATTACTATGGGGAATTTATCATTTTGAATGACGAAGAAGTCATGGAATGTATTTAGAAACTGTTAATAAATTACTCATGACAATTACTTGTCTAAATGCCCATCTGCGGCATCAGAAAATCTTGACATAGCTCGCTATGCCTGCGATTTTCTTCTAATTACAAAGTAATTTGCATAGGAACATTTATACGGCGTACTTGTCACAAGTAATTTCTGAACAGTTCCTTACTATTATGCAAAAGATAGTAGAACTTATATCGAAAAAATATATCAAGGAATATATGAAATCGACATGGATGAATTCAAAGGCTTAATACACAATATGAAATAAAAGGAGTTGATTTTCATGCACTTTACGGGCAGAACTTGGCGACCACCATATGAAGCTCACTCGGTCATCATACAGGCTACCTCTGGCTGCACATATAATAAATGCAAGTTCTGTAATCTGTATAAAAACGAGTGCTTTCGAATGTCGCCCATTGAGGAATTTGAGGAAGATTTAGTAGAGATAAAAGGCTATCAGCCATATGCAAGAAGAATATTCTGGACAGGGGCAAATCCTTTTGCCATGAGTTACGAGAACCTGAAACTTAGGGCTTTGACCGCAAGGGATTATCTGATTAAATGCCAGACAATGGCTATGTTTGCGAGCATTCGTGATATTAAAAATAAAGAGGTGTGGCAGCTAAGGAAATTAAGAGCAATGGGTATTAATGGATTAAGCATCGGCGTGGAAAGCGGCGATGACGAAACGCTTGCACTTGCAAATAAAGGATATACGGCTGCTGATATTCTGGAACAATGCAGAAAATTAGATGAAGCGGGTATTGAATATTACTTTGTTTATATGACAGGTCTTGCAGGAAAAGATGGCGGATACCGTAATGCAAGGAATAGTGCTGAACTGTTCAGCCAGCTCAATCCGTATTTTGTTTCCGTGGACTCTCTTACGCTTTTCCCAGACACAGAGCTGTATCAGATGGCACAGCAAGGTTTGTTTGTCCCTGCTGAAGAAAAAGAGCGTATCCGTGAGCTGCAAATGCTAATCAACAACTTAAATATACGCACACATTTATTTGCAAACACAGTTTCAAATTTTACGCCCGTAACGGCGTATCTTCCGTATGACCGTGAAAAGGTCACAAGTGAATTGCAATATGTATTAGATAATACGGATGAAATGGATATGAGGAAGTATAGAAATAATTTAAAATCTTTAGGATAAGCCATGATGCTATCTTAATGCTTGTTCATAATATTTATTGCTAAATATGATTTTGTTAGGAATTGTCAAAAAACACTTGTTAATTTGACGCCGTATAAAGGTTCAGATGCAAAGAAGATAATCACAGGCGCAGCGGGCTACATCAAGATTATCTAATGCCGCAGATGGATATTTTTACAAGTCAAATTGATGAGTTATTTATTGACAGTTCCTTACTAATAAACTTCGAATTAAACTATTAAAAGCTTCAATTTATGGAGAAACAAAATCAGAAAATTTCATAAAAATAGGCTTTGACAAATTGCTGGTTTTCATGCTAAAACAATCTGTACTAACTTAAAGAACCCACGCGTTGTTGAAACAATCCATTTCCCATGTTTTTATCAATTCAATTCATATGTTCTATCTCCTCAACAAGCTAATTTACTGTTTTAAATATAATACCCTATATCTGTGAAAAAATCACTATTGAATCCAATAATAAATTAAGGAGATTGCTTTTTATTATGAAATAAAACTGTGGAATTCCAATTAAAAATATTTTCCATTTGAATTTTGGGGCATAGACAAATTTTGTCCAATCCAATTGTTATAATTAAATTATACAAGCAAAAACATAGAAAAGCAAAACACAACAAATTTGGGAAGGAGGGTAGTGCGAAAGAAGTTACTTTTCACGCCATGCCAAAGTAGTGGGAAAGAAAAGCACTTTCGAATTATTGATTGGTATCTGTATAGGGAACGAGGAGGTATAATGATGGGAATAATAGAAGAAGAAACAAAAATATTAGAGTATCTGCTTGACGAGTGCATGTTTGTTTGTGCAGGTTTAGACTACGATGATCTGCAGTTTAGTATTCGCGTAGTACATAAGGCATCCTGTATGGGTGGAATATTTTCGATTTATCGGGGGGATTACACAGGAGATGAAAAAAATATAATTGGTGTTTCCGTTGCGGATGTACAGCGCTGGACAAAGGTGTATGGAGAAAACGTGACACAGGATATGCTGTGTTATGGAATTGCACAGGAAATGTACTTTTTGAAAGAAATCGAAAATTGCTGTATAGCAGATGAAAGCACTAAAAGAATGGCAGGACATGGTGTGTATTATTTAAAGGGAGAATTAGATAATATTGATAATATGCATAACGCCAGTGCAATGTGTGGTATTTTTCGTCAGTTGGAATTGCATAAACAATTAATGATTCCGTCATACACCATTGCAACGGATGCAGACGCATATGCACTTTGTATTTTAGGAATGGAATTGGAATATTATCAAAAGCTGCTAGACAATATTGTTCAGTCTACAGTGAAAGAAATGGTTTTAGTCCCTTCCGAGTATAATACTTTATTAAAAAAGGTAAGAAACGGCGATGTAGGAAGAAAAAATCGTGTTGCATCGCGATTTATGCAGATGCAAAAGGAAGAAGATGTGCCATGCCTTAAGGAGCAAGTTACTGTATGGGCAGAATGCCTTAAGGATACTTGTAATTTCGCATATCTGCCAGTGGAGTCATTGTTCACTCCTCAGTAGAAGCTGTTGCATTAAGGGGGGATATATACAAGTTATTATAATACTGTGTTGTGTTTAACACTATTTCTTGTATAACCAAAGTTTATTGCGACAGATCCTAATAGATAAAAATACCTTGTGACATACAATAGCATTGTGCTATAATAGTGGAAAATTTTATAATTCATTTTAATCAAATGAACAAAGTTAGGAGCATTAAGTTATGAAATCAATTCAATATCCTGTAGAACCTCCTGCCCAGCTGCCAAAACCGAAGCTGTCCAACAAAAAATCACCAGACAGTTATGGGTTGTGGATGACACACGATCCAGCAATTTTCCGTGACCCTGTCAGTAAAAATTATTATATATATAGCACAAATGCACAATGTAAGCGGTCAAAAGATTTATTAAACTGGGAGAATCTCGGTAAAATTGTGGAGAAGCCGCCACAAGAATCTATTGCATGGACAAAAAGCGTAGCAATATGGGCACCCGATATTGTTAAAGTTGGAAACGAGTACCGTCTATATTGTTCCAATTCTTCATGGGGCGTGCGTCAGTCCTGCATATTTCTTGCGGTTTCGGACTCTCCGGAAGGGCCGTTTATACCGCGCGGCTGCGTGCTTCAGACCACTGATGAAATGCCAGTAAATGCTATTGATGCCAATATTATTGAAGACGCAAAAACTGGCGAACAATATTTACTATATGGTTCATTTTGGGGTGGCTGCCATATACTTTTGTTGGATAAAGAAACGGGGTTTGCAGCGCAGGAGGGTATTGGAACTTGTGTAGCCCGCCGCCCATCATGGACAGATTGCGCTATTGAAGGACCATATATGATATATCATCCAGACACCGATTATTATTACTTGTTTGTTTCGTATGGTTCTCTCAAAAGTGATTACAACATCCGCATTGCGAGAAGCCGAAATATTACAGGCCCGTTCTATGATTTTCGTGGAAAAGATATGACAGATACAAATGATTGGGATAATACTACCGGCTTAATGATCTCTTGCGGCTACCGCTGGCTTGACGGTACACCCTATATGGCGCCTGGACATAATTCCGTACTGCTGGATGATGATGGAAAAATGTACTTGGTATCTCATATCCGCGAGATGAATTTCTTGGACGAGCCGGAACCTTCAACTTTACAGATACGGCAGTTATATTTAACACCAGATGAGTGGCTGGTTGCATCTGCGCAGCCTTATGCCGGCGAAGTTTTGCAGAAACTTTCTGATCAGGATATTACAGGATTTTACGAGCGAATTTGTCTGACACCTTCCATTCCGCAGGGAGTGCAGTGTGCACATTCAATCAAACTGCTGCTAAATCACAGCATAGAAAGCGGTTCTGTAAAAGGTACATGGGAATTGATAGGAGAATATATATTGCAGATCCACTATGGTAAACAGACCGAAACACTAATCGCCTCCCCTGCATGGGATTGGGAACGTTCCTGCCCTACAATAATGCTTTCTGGATTAAACGATAATGGAATTTGTACATGGTATAAGAAACGCAAATAAAATAACAAAGCATAAGTTATAGCTATCAAGGGGAAGTCAGAAAATAGATTTCATCACAATAGGATATATCGTAGTGGTTTACATAAACACCGAATTTTCTAATTCCCCTTTTATAGTTTCTTAGAAGCATTTATTTTTCTTTGTAGCTTTTGCTAAAAGAATGCTTAACCTCAATTTCTGTCATTACACCTTTGTCATATTGAAAGTAAATGTAATAATCTCCATTGTTTATGCGATGAGTCTGGGTATCATCATCAACGTCATCATCTAGTATTAGTTCTGGATATAGTTCCTTTAATTCTTCTTGGGTTTTTCCAATTGGATTGAATCCGTTTATGGAAATATCCAAATCTTTTCTGTCATCTTCCAGATGACTAAATTTTACTTCTTCGATTGTACACTGACCAACCATTTTTTCCTCTTTACTGTCATTTACTAAACATAAAGAAGCATAGGAAACATCATCTTTATACAAGTTAAAAGAAGATGTCCATGATTTCTCTGGCAGCTCAAACATCAAGTAGTCTAGCAAATTAATTGTGGTAAATCCGCTTTCATTCAAAGAACTAGGACTGGTTTCCCCGACCACGATAGCGGTTCCATCAACTAGTAATTCTGGGGGAGTACCTGGATCTTTAGAACAACCTGTTAAAAAAATTACGCCGACAATAAGATAACAAAGTGATAATTTTTTGAAATAGTACATTTTATATATTCCTCCCTGATTTTTGTAGATTAATTTGTGCAGTACAGTAATTTCTATTATATGGATATATGGGATTTTTGTCAAGTTTTATTAAATTCATACCGCAATATCTTATAAACTCATAAAACTGGCATTGGTGTGAATTAATATCATTAACTTAAGCCCATAACATTAAGTGTGAACTGTAACTGTGCTCTAAGATAGGCAGATAATAGTTAAAAAAATTATATTGACATCTTCCCCCACATACATTAAAATAAATAAAACGAAATGCAACATTTTATAATAGAAATACCAACAAACATGACAATGAAAAGGATTAGTACCAATCGGAAGCGTTCAGAGAGAAAGTCAAATGGTGTGAGATTTTTACGCAAAAATTTGGGAACCTACCTTGGAGTCCCGTATCAACTGCTGACAATATTGGAATAATTCCAATGGAAGTTTGCAAGAAATACGGCGTAACGCCGGCGATAACGGTAAGATAAGTAAAATCAGGGTGGTAACGCCGCAGAGGCCCCTTTCACAGAAGGGAAGTCTGCGGCATTTTTTATGCGTATGGGCACTCAAAGGAAGACTGTCAGCATAGCTGGCGAATGCCCGGCGTGTGAGTAGGGAAGAGGAATCTTCTACATATTATACTGCTTAACAGTTAAAATTTCCGAGTAACCTGACTATATAACGCCAGCCATATACGTTTAACCAGTGCAGCACGGTAAATTCTGGCATTATGTAGTATAATTGCGCATTTTGATTATAAACAGCAACGTTCACACAAATTTTGCTGCACACAAAATGCTAAAGAGAAAAAGCGAAAGCTTTAAGCATTTTGGCGCATGATTCCTATTACTTTGGCATGGGTGTGGAAAGTAACGGAAAAAGAGCATAGGCATGAGAAAAAAAGATATCAGCGAAATTTACATATGCGCAGCACAAAATAATAAGTCGGAAGGAGTATGAAAAAATGGCAAATGACAAGAAATTAGTAGAAGCGATAACCTCAATGGAGGAAGATTTCGCGCAGTGGTACACCGATGTGGTAAAGAAGGCAGAACTTTGTGACTATTCCAGCGTAAAAGGCTGTATGATTATCAAACCCGCTGGCTACGCCATCTGGGAGCAGATTCAGACACAACTTGACGCAGCGTTTAAGAAAACAGGGGTAGAGAATGTATATATGCCGATGTTTATTCCGGAAAGCCTGCTCCAAAAAGAGAAAGACCATGTAGAGGGCTTTGCGCCGGAGGTTGCATGGGTTACGCATGGCGGTTTGGAACCTTTGCAGGAAAGAATGTGCGTTCGCCCAACATCAGAAACATTATTCTGTGATTTTTATGCAAATGAAATACAATCCTACCGTGATTTGCCGAAAGTATATAATCAATGGTGCTCTGTTGTCCGCTGGGAAAAAACGACACGTCCATTCCTTAGAAGCCGCGAATTTTTATGGCAGGAGGGGCATACTGCGCACGCAACGGCAGAGGAAGCAGAAGCAAGAACCATTCAAATGCTGAATGTATACGCAGATTTCCTGAGAGACGTCCTTGCAATCCCAGTAGTAAAAGGGCAGAAAACGGATAAAGAAAAGTTTGCAGGTGCGGAATCCACATATACAATCGAGGCACTAATGCACGACGGCAAGGCGCTTCAATCTGGCACAAGCCACAATTTTGGTGACGGCTTTGCGAAAGCGTTCGGCATTCAATACACCGATAAGGACAATACATTAAAATATGTTCATCAGACTTCATGGGGATTGAGCACGCGTCTAATCGGCGGCGTAATTATGGTTCATGGTGACGATTCCGGATTGAAACTACCACCTAAGGTAGCGCCAACCCAGATAATGATTGTGCCGATTCAACAGAAAAAGGAAGGTGTGCTTGACAAGGCATATTCACTGCGCGAGCGCCTGCTAGACAAAGGCTTCCGCGTTAAAGTGGATGATACAGACAAGAGTCCGGGTTGGAAATTCAGCGAATGTGAAATGCGTGGCGTACCATTCCGTATTGAGATCGGGCCAAAAGATATTGAAAATAATAAATGTGTTTTTGTACGCCGTGATACCAGAGAAAAGCTGGAGGTTGCGCTTGACGAAGTGGAAGAACGAGCAGCAGCATTATTAGAAACCATTCAAAATGATATGTACGAGGCTGCAAAAGAACACCTTGAATCGCATACGTACAAAGCAGCCGTGTGGGAGGAATTTTGCGAAATTATCAACACTAAGCCCGGCTTTGTCAAAGCAATGTGGTGCGGAAACCAGGAATGTGAGGATAAAATCAAAGAAGAACTCGCCGCCACAAGCCGCTGTATGCCGTTTGAACAGGAAAACATCAGCGACAAATGCATCTGCTGCGGCAAACCAGCTAAAAAAATGGTTTATTGGGGCAAAGCATACTAAAATAGATCCTAAGTAATTAAAATAATCCTTTTTTTATCTCAAGGAACTGTCAGGAAATAAAGGAATTTATTCAATATATTATATAGCATAATAGATATCTCTCATGGCTATATATGTGGAAAAAATAAATTTCCTGACAGCTTCCTTTTCAGAAAAGTGTGTCCAGTGCATAAATATTAAAACGTAACTTATATTTCTATGCAAATCACGTAATCTGTTACAAGGCAACAGTACTATGAACTTTCTATTTTTTCGTGTGCGTACCAACTTGTATATTTTGCAACGCGTTCATCACTCGTCCAAGCTGTAAAAATTTCTTCGGCATCGCTTATCTGAAACTTCCGCAGTAATAATCTATCTGTTTTTATGTCTATTGACCCTTTATGTTCTAACATTTAAAATACCCCCATAAATCCCGATTATGATTTGATGATTTTTAAGGAAAACATTAGCTGTTATATTTTGTTATTAAAATCTCTGCTAACCGTTGAAAACACTAAATTTATCGCAGGTGAGCTTTCCCTTATCGTTTCCCTTTAGCCGTTGTAAACATTTTAGATGTCTGGAAAACCCGCCCTTACTCTGTTCATAACCGTATTTTCAATCCATCATACGCAAAATGTATTAGGTTCAATTCCCTCTCCAAATCTCTGTAATTATCATATGATTTTCCCCAGTCTTCCTCTAAATGTGTAATAAAAACTTCCTTGATACCATACTGTTTCCGTATGGTATCAATTTCATCTAAAGTAAACAGTTCTTTGCGCAGTGGGTTATCTTCGTTTAATACAAAGCCATCTTTTAATATATCTCCGATAATGGTATTGCCAATAATCAAAACATCTGCACCTTGAAATTTCTCTGACTTTGGAAAAGGCTTTACATCACATGGTGCATAAATGACCTTTTTGCTGTCGGAAGAAATAATAAATATTGCCACATGCTCCTGTACGTCTACCGGAACTAACCCAATCACAATATCACCTTTTTTGAAAACATGAATTTCTTTTGTTTTTACAAGACCCTTGGCTTCATAGTATTCAATGATTGAGCCATACTTTGTGCCTTGTTTTTTAATATCTGCGAGAATGGCAGGCAAAGAAGCAACTTCTATCGGATTATCGGGTTTCTTTCCCAATGAATTGGCAAGCCAGTCCATTTTCAATTGCTCAACCACACGCATTCCCATTGTGTGATCGGGATCGCAATGGCTGTATAAAATATGTTTGACTTTTTGTATGCCGGAATTGCTCAAAGAAGCATTGCTATCTTCCGGCGTATCAATCAATAGATTTACATCTTCAACAAACAGACTGCACCCCGTTCTTGCATAAGGAAATCCTTTCTGCCGCGCTTCTGTACATACACGACAGTTACAACATGCCCTTGGCGTGCTGACACAGCCTCCAGAACCAAGTATGATTATATTCATGTTATGTCTGTTTCCTTCTTTTCATAAAATGTTAATGTGAGTCTTTCGTTAATGACCTCTGTTTTTCCCGTCTGGCGATACCCCATTTTTTCATACAAATAACAGTTTTTAGACTCCTGCAAAATTGTGTCCAGCTCCCAATTTTCGCTTCCATGCATTTCTTCACACATCCGGATTGCTTTCTGCGCAATGCCTTTTCCTTGAAATTCCGGCAATATAAATATTGGGGAAATTCTTTTGTTTTTTCCGTTTTCCTTTTGGTCAACAATACGGATCGCTCCTGCTTTTTGCTGTCCGATACAAATAAAATAGTAAAATGTAAAGTCCTGTTTCAAGCGTGCTTCTACTTTTTCCACGCTCTCGTTTCCTGGATTTGTATCGTAATCCTGATATTTCTCCAACAATTCTTTGAACGCTTTCACCTGCATAGCATGTAGTTCTTTTGCGTTGTTAATATTTGCCCTTAATAATGTTATTTCCATATACAGCCTCCGTATTAAATTAGATCAACCCTTTTCAGGTGATGTATATTTTTATTTCTATAAACCAAGTCATCCCTTACAGTAAATCCGACCTTTTCCCAAAAAGCATTGCCTGAAACATTTTTCTCAAATGCTACCAATGCCACTTTGTGTATGCCCTCTGTTTCCAAAGCCTTCATTGCTGAATCGACTAGCCTTTTCCCAATTCCCTGTCTCCTATATTCTTTCTTGACCGTAGTGTGATAGATAAAACCTCTGCGCCCGTCATGTCCACTGATAATAACGCCTATGAGTTTTCCGTTATTTTCTGCAACAAAACATGTATTAGGATTTCGCAATAAATATTTGGCAATTCCATCCTTTGAATCATCTGTTGTATTCAATCCCATGCCTTCCGTATGTATCCACAAATCATATATTT
>ERZ778496.2130-NODE-2130-length-12245-cov-3.742986_pt1 | contig 12245 bp, 9 predicted proteins | sample MGYA00433099_ERZ778496 | MGnify/ENA primary metagenome ERZ778496 (study PRJEB29527, sample SAMN07138962) | mouse gut metagenome | material: feces | host: mouse | place: China:Nanjing | collected 2016-01-25 ... | reverse complement strand
AATATAGACGAAACTATTAAATTAATTAATGATAAAGATATTTTAATAATTGGAAGAAATAATTCAGATATTAAAGATATAAAATGGGATAATCTACTTACGATTCATCGATCTAAAGGGTTGGAGGCCAATAACGTAATACTAGTTAATTCTGATAATATTCCCTCAAAAATAAAGAATGAAAAAGTTTTGCGATATGTTCTTCAAGAAAAAGATTATATACCTTTTGAAGAAGAAAGAAGATTATTTTATGTTGCTCTTACTAGAACTAAAAATAGCATTTATATTATGGTTAATAAAACTATGAGTCCTTTTGTAAAAGAGTTATTACACGATAATAAAGATATGATTCAAATAATAAAAAAGTAGAGATTTTTTTCTCTACTTTTTCTAGTAATTTTCTGCTTTAACTTCAAAATAACTTTGTGGGTGAGCACATACTGGACAAACTTCTGGAGCTTGTTTTCCAATAACAATGTGTCCACAGTTTCGGCATTTCCAAATTGTATCGCCATCTTTTGAGAATACAAGTCCACCTTCAACATTCTCAATTAACTTACGATATCTTTCTTCATGTTCTTTTTCAATTGCTGCAACACTTTCAAATAAGAATGCTATTCTATCGAAACCTTCTTCTTTGGCAGTTTTAGCAAATTCATCATACATGTCTGTCCACTCAAAATTTTCACCTTCGGCAGCAGAAACTAAATTATCAAGAGTTGATGGTACTTCTCCTCCATTTAATTCTTTGAACCATAATTTAGCATGTTCTTTTTCATTCTCTGCAGTTTCTAAGAATATTGCTGCTATTTGTTCATACCCTTCTTTTTTTGCTTTTGATGCAAAATATGTATATTTATTTCTTGCTTGTGACTCACCAGCAAAAGCAGTCATTAAATTTTGTTCTGTTTTACTTCCTTCTAATTTCATATAAAATTCCTTTCTACTAAGTAATTGCTTACTCAGTTTAATTATAACATATTTTTTGTTTTATTTTGAAGTAAATTTAGCGTTTTTATGTAATAAATATATAGGAGGATATATGAATACTTGGAAAGAAATTAATGAGATAAATTTGTATTACATCAAATATAATGTAGTTCCAAATCTTGTTGCTTTTGGTCTTGCCTATTCATACTATAATAAAATAACTTTAAATTGTAGTATGGATGAATATTTTAATAATGTTTTTGCATTATTTAATATTGTTAATATTAATATAAAAGATCAGTTTAAATTAGTTGATAACATATTAATAAATAGATATAAACTTATAATAATAAAAACTGATTCAATTGAATTAATTAAAATAAGGAAATAAATTAGTTATTTCTCACTTATTTACCAAGTTTAAGTTTTTTTATTCTATCTTGGATAATTTGCATAGTTTCAGTAACTTCTTCTTTTGATATTTCACGATCTTCATTGAATTTTTCGACTGTAACGTGAGCTTCTCTAAGCATTATATGACTAATTTCTACTTCATCAGGCTTAGAATAGTTTCTTAAATAAACTATCTTTTTTATACCAGATTGAATAACTTCTTTTGTACACTCTGTACAAGGAAACCAAGTAACATAAAGTGTTTTCCCTCTCAAATCTCCATTATAGTTTAAAATGGCATTTCTCTCTGCATGAACTGTATAATAATCTTTAATATTCTTTTTTATACCTGTTTTTTCTCCTGATGATGCCCAATCAAATGTATCATCATTCATACCACGTGGTAATCCGTTATATCCAATAGATAAGATTTTATGACTTTCTTCATCAATTATACAAGCACCAACTTGATTTGATGGATCTTTACTTCGTAAAGATGCAAGTAATGCATTACCCATAAAGTATTCTTCCCAGTCAAGATATTGTTCTCTTTTTGTTGACATAATAAAACTCCTTTAAAATAATGATAATTGATATTTATCTTCAATTGTTTTTGCATTCCATATTGGTGCTAAATATTCATATAGGCTTTTAATTTGATCATTGTATTTTTTTGATAATATTGATTTATCATAAATAGGCAAATTAAGAGAATCTATTAGTGTTGATATTTCAGTACAGAATTCAAAAAAAGTTTCTTCATTATAGTTTCTAACTAAAAGACTACGCAAACGTTTAACAACTTTTTCCTTTCGATAATAATTGGTTTTAGACACTTTCTCCTTTAATTTTTCTTTTCTCTCAATAAAAGATATATTTGGTATTGTTTCTTGAGTATAGTCAAGAGACTCTGCAATGTCTAATGTGGTTAACCGCTCTACTATACAAATATTTTGGCTTATGTACTTTAAAAATTCTGTCTTAAAATATTCAGGTGAAGCTGTGGTATATGATTCAACGGCATTACATAGATGAGTTAAAACCTCTATTTCTACTCTTCTTGCAAGGTCAATTTGTATATCCTCTAAACTTGCCCATATGACTCTAGATATGGCATTATAGTGATCATGTCCACTACATAATGATACTAAATAACTTCCAAAAGTAAAAAGTGTTTCTTCAGTTTTATAATATGCCATATTATTAAATAAGAAGAAAAATATTTGAGCTTTATTATATGTTCCTGTATCTTCCTCATATTCTATACTATTATGTTTTTTCATATTTTTATTTTCTAATAAAATAGAATCAGTTGTTTGTTTAAATTCTTCTAATGTTATTTTATTTTCTAATGATTTATTTAACATAACTAAAGCCATTTTTAAAGCCAATGTTCTATTCATATTATCACCTAGTGCTATTTATTATAAATGTATATTTAAATTAAGTAAAGAGTTTTATTTGATTGTGATATAATGTGTATGGTGATATGATGAAAATACTTAATTTGTGGCAATTTCAAGTTTTTATATACTTGATTTCTGCTTGTATATTTGCAAGAACATTTAAACTGGCAAATCGTGATATGAAAGACGCAAATGCATTAACAGTTTTATTAGAATTATTTACTGCTTTATTTGCAATCTTTTTAATTCCTCTATTTGAAATTAAATTTCCTGGAGAGATAAAAGTCTATATTATTTTATTGATTACAACACTAATATATGCAATCACGGATAGATTAAATATTGAAGCAAGATATGGTTTAAAACCATCAACTTTTAGTATGCTAAAACAATTATCAACAGTCTTTATGATTATTTTTGGCTTAGTCTTTTTAAAGGAAAAATTTGTTCCTTTAAAAGTAATTGGAGCTTTATTAATAATACTTTCAAATTTGCTTATAAGTTATGATAATGGAAGATTTGAGTTTAATAAATATTTCCTTATGGCTTTTATTTCTAATTTTTTATTTGCTGTTGCCATGCTTATAAATGTTAATATATCTGACTACTTTAATTTAGCAATATACACAATAATAACTGTGTCTGTTCCTGCTATTATTATTTTTCTTTTTAATAGACTTACTTTTAAAAATTTAATTAAAGAATTTAAGTGTTATAACAAGAATGCTTTTATCTTAGCTGCTTTAACTTGGTGTTTAATGTTAATTTCATCAGTTAGAGCTTATCAATTAAAAAGTGTTACTATTGTAGCTCCACTTTTTGCTCTTACTTCTATAATAAATGCTGTAGTAGAATTAATATTTGATAAAGATAGAAAGAACTTTTTAATAAAAATTATATCAGGTATCTTAATAATTGTAGGTGTTATTCTAATAAAATTATAAAAATCATGTATAATATTTTAACTTTGATCAATAATAATAATGTAATAATAAATTGATTAATTTCAAGACGTATTATTACGGAATATCTAGGGAAGAATTGTCTAGATAGAGACTTACATTACGTAAGTCTTTTTTTATTAAATACATTCTATTTAAATAACATTATAAAAAATAATATTATTGTCAGAAATGATATTAAAATAGGTATCGCATTTAGAATAAAATAGATTTTCTTGATTGGTGGTTTTTCTTTCTTTTTTCTTAGCGAATCATAGTCTATATCAAAGTCTTCACAAATTTTCTTCAATATTTCTTCAGGTGGTAAAGGTTTAGCTCTTTCCCATCTTGCAACTGATTGAAAACTTACATTATATTTATCACCAAATTCACGAGAAGACAAACTATTTTCATATCTTATCTGTCTAATTAAGTTTCCTATTTCATTATCTGTCATATCGTTACCTCAACTAATATATAGATTATAATAGTTAAAATACTTTTTGTCAAAGTTTGAAATAATTTACCGTTTTTATATCTTCACAAAAAGATAACTTTTTAGTATAATTATTTTAATATAAGGGAGTGAGCATAAAGTGAAGGATGTATTTAATAATAAGTATTTATTATTAATTATCGGTATACTTATTTTTGTTGGAAGTGTAATGATTGGCATGAGTGTTTTATCAGAAGAGGAAGAAAAAGGAATTCCCAAAAAAGAAGTTAAAACTTATCAATATAAAATGTATGTAAAAAGTAGTTCAATTATAAAATTTATTTTTGAAACTTCATATGATGAATGTACAGATTCCCATGGTAAAAAGTATGCATGTGGAAATTATTCTGATAAAATCATTAATCATGAGATTTTTGACCAAGAAAATAATTTATTTAGCAATATAAATTTTAATGGAAAAACAGTTATTGAAGCTCTTAGTACAATAGTCGAAGTTGCTAACACTAATAATATTGAAGATAAATCGTTAAAGATTATTACTAATTATGAATTTAGTTATAAAGAAATAACTGATGAATTAAAAAGTCAATTTAACTTGGGAGATGATTTTAAGATTATTGGTATAACAAGAAAAGAATTTAAAGAAGAAGATGTAATTAAAGAATTAAATGAGGAAAAAGAGCTAATTACATTTAAGGTTATATTTAATAGCGACGGTGGATCTTTAGTTACAGAACAAGAGATTGTGGAAAATGAATTAGTAATTCAACCAGTTGTTCCAGAAAAAGTTGGATTTATATTTGTAGAGTGGCAGTTAAATGGTACAAAATTTGATTTTAATACGCCTATTGTTAGCGATATTACTCTTACTGCTATTTGGAAAGAAGAGGAAAAAAATAAAGAACAAATTACAACAACAATTCCTACAACTACTTCTGTTCAAGAAGATATAAAACCTACTACATCGACTACTACAAAAAAAACAACTAAACCTATCTCAACAATTAATAATATTAATTTAAACGATGAGATTATTGTTCATATAGAAAATGTTAATTCAAATTGTGGCTATTATTATTTCTCAAAAGGACAAGATGAAGATGGAAATATAATATATGATGAAGAAAAAGAAAAGGAAGTACAAACTAAAATTAATAATATCATTAATAGACTACCAACTGGTGTAAAAGACTTTAAATATAGTTTTAATGATCATCAGTTATTAGTTGATTATAAGGCTTTAGTAATTAATAATAAGTATAATTATGATACACTTTACAATAGTTGGAAAAAAGATTTAAAAAGATTAACTGATATTTTTGGTGATGCTAGTTTTGTAAATAATGGTTCTTGTAATTCGCAAAATAAATCAATTCAATTAAATGAAACAATATGTTCTGAATACAATTTAAAGTGTTCTAGATGGTAAAAGACAGGAAGACCTGTCTTTTTATTTATAAACTTTTTAACGTTTTTTTAATACTTCACTTTCTTCTATTCCTGGAATTCTAGGATCCGAGGTTTCTATATATTCAAATTCTTTTTCATAAAAACATTTTTGAAGTTCTTCTTGAGATATGGATAGTAACCCACTATTTGGATTATAGTAGTAATATTCTGTATGGCTCTTATCAGCATCAAATCCTATTTTGTTTAAAGCTATAATTGCAACAGCTGTTGCGATTCTATTATCAGAATATTCATTTTTTCTAATTATTGAAATACTAATATTATTCTTTTTCTCTTCCTCATCAAATAATATCTTTTTTAATTGTAAAACGTAGGATAAAGAATCAACTCCTACTATTTTTTTTGAATTAACTTTTTCAATTAGTACTGAAAGTTTTTCATCAAGACTTATAGTTTTGATATTAGAAGTGGTTTGCTGATATTCACATATAAGTTCCTCAAAGGTCTCAATATGGTTAATCGGAGCATCACTAGAATTTAATTCTTGTTCTGCTATTAATTTGTAAATTTTGTCAACAGCATTTTTAAACTCTTGTTGTGTTTTCTTGTTTTTATTAATACATTTTAATCCAACTAATGGTTGATTTAATTTAGCTCGCATAATATCGCCTAAAAGAATAGAAGTTACGGAATCGGCTATCACCAAAAATTTATCACTTCTAAACTCCAGATTAGCATGTCCAGATCCATATACTTCGTTTACAAAGTTTTGATAATCAGCTTTAAAATTTATGCCTAATTCATCTAATAGTTTTGAATATATCAAATTAAATTCAAAACATACTACTCTATTATTTGTTAAATTGATATTAGAAACATAATTAACATCTTTATGCTTTTCTGTAGCAGGACCTTTTTGATTAACCGCAAAATATTCATCATCATATGTTAATAATTTACACATTTTTATATAGATATAAATTGCTTTTTCCAATTGACTAATATCTTGAGGCAGGGAAGATATTATTGCACTTCTTAAATCTTCATTAATTTCAACTTTTTTAAATGTTTGATCTGTTGTTTTTTTATGTCTATTTATAGCTTGTAGATCAATTTTTTGAAGAGATTTAATATCTTTAAATCTTGTTTTTATATTTTCAGGAATAACATAGCTTTGAAATATTTTATTATCTCTAAAAAACTTGTATGAAGCATATATAAAATATTCTTTTGGTATTCCATTGATTGTTTTTATTTCAGAATTATTACATATTTCATCAAAATCTTCATCTGGTAAATCCATAATATCTATCATCTTTTTAATCGGTATTGAATAGGATATTCCATCTATTTCTATACTAAAACTACTATCTTTTGTTTTATCTAAAAATTTCTCATATGAAATGGTATTTTGTAGATTTTCATATCGAATTTCTTCTTCAGGAGTTAATACTAATTTTTTAGAATTAATAAGTTCTTGTATTCCTTCTACAATAGTTGATTTAGAATATTTAATTGTTCTTCCTGTGTCACCACCAATTATATAGCTTACGCCAAACGTTGGTATTTTATCTTCTAAAAATTTCTTGGCATAATTATAATAATTATCATCTTGAATAATTCTTTTTAAAAATTCTACTAGAACGTCCTCCCCGTTAAGTAATATATGTTCACCATTATCCATATTTTTCATATCATCAGAAGTTGTTAAAATTGTGGATTCTGTCATTTTCCTAAGATATGGATATTTTTCCAACGATTCTTCTATTGTTAATTCTTCCATAAAATTTCCTTTTTTAATAAAGAGTATTGTTTTTATACCTTACATTGAATAGTATAACATATGAAAAATATTATTTTAAATTAATTAGACTTTTTTGAACTCATTTTACAAAAAAAGAACCAGTTTTACTGATACTTTTTAATGCAACGTTTTTAAATGCTGTTTTACATCACCTAAATCTATATTAGCGTATGTAAAACACATATCAGCATACGCATTCATTCGCTCTTCGACACCTGCGTAATACTCTTCGACACAATAAAATTCTTCAATACCCTCACATAGTTTTTTTGTTTTAAGTAATTTCATGTTTTTATTAACTGCTTCTGAAAATGCTTTCCAATTACTATATTTCTCACTTTCTTGTGATAACCATTGAGAGTTTAATCTATTAAAGAGCCAAGCGTTCTTTAAATCAATATGCAAGTCACGCATCCACGTGATAAGTTCTAAGGCTTTTTTTGAAATTGTATAGCCTTTTTGTTTTTCTAATAGTTTTAATATTTTTTTTACTTCTTTTTTATGATTGCTATACCAGACAGACATATAAGTTCCATCAATAAAACGATATTCCTCACTTTTTGGTAAGAAATTTCCATACTCTAGAGCTTTTTCATAATATATTTTTCTTTTATCTTCTTCGGTTATAGGTTCTACATTCGTTAAATAATTTTCAAGATAAGCTAGTGTCTCAATAATATACATATTATCAGAAGAAATCTTGTACTCTGAATTTTCTTTAGATAATTGTAATTCTCTTTTTGCTATTTTAAGCATCTCTTTATACCAGTCACGCAAGTATGTTCCATCTTTGTATTTTTCATTTTCATCTTTTAAATAACCAAAATTATTTATTATCCTTTCGTAATAGGTATCTGTTTTTTCTTTATCACTAACATAGGCTGTTTGACAAATTGCTTCTACATAATTATTTAAGTTTTCTAGGTTTCCACCAAAAGATATATTTTCTAATTTGGGAATACTTTTTGTTGGTATCTCGTTTCCATCTAGTCTTTCTCTAAAATGCAAAAAATCGAGAGAACTAATTCTTGTTAAATTACCTCCTAAATCTAAAACTTTTACAGGCTCATTATTTCCTAAACAGCACCCTCTTCCAAATTTTTGGAGAAAGTCTCGATATGCTTTTGTTTTATTACCAAACACAATTTGGATTTTTCCATCTGTATGAAATCCTTCTGTCATCTGTCGTATTGATAATAAAACTTTGCTATTACCAGCTTTAAAGTTGTTATTTCTAAACTCTTTTATATTTTTTTTATTATCTTTCTTTGATAAACGGCAAGAGGTTTTATAAATATCTAAGTTGGGAAACTCTGCTCTTAATAATCTCTCTTTTGCTAATAAATCATTAAAATCTCGACAATAAAATAATATTTTAGTACCCTTTAAACTTAAATATTGTTTTAAAATTGGAATAATACCAGCTTCTTTATTTAAATAATCTACTAAGGCATTTATTTGCTCTTCTGTTATATTATCTCCCTTTTTGGTTTTTAATATTCTGATAGCTTCTTCACGTGCATTTTTAGAAATAACAAAGAATTCGTAATACTCGGGGATTGTAAATAAGCCATTGGTAAAAGCATCGTTAAGAGAATAAAAGAAAGATACATTTCCATCATAAAGTGTATTTGCCATATTAACTCTTCTTTTGATTTTTTCATCAGAAATATCTTCATCTTCATAATCCCATTGTAAAATAGGAGTTGCTGATAAGCCCAAGTATTTTTTATCTTGATCGTAGACAAATAACTTTGATATAGATTCATATTGTTTATTTTTAGCTATTGCATGAAATTCATCACAAATTAACAAATTAAAATCTGGAACTATTCCTTTCTTAATCATTGCATGAAGTTGAGCATACGTATAAAACTTAAGATCAGTAAAGTCCCTTTTTAAATCATATCCCATATTTATTAAATGACCTTGGATTTCTTCTAAAAGCAAGTTTCTTGGAGATGCAAATATAATTTTTTTGTCTGCATAATCAACAATTGTTGAAGTTGCTAAGGCAGATTTCCCTATTCCCATTGTAGCAACTACACATGTTCTATCTTTGTACTTTAAATCGTTGGCAATTTTTTCTATTCCTTCTTTAATATGAGGATAATCAAATATGTTCATAAAAAGCTCTCCCTAATAGTTGTATATTGTATGTTTTTTAATTGGGATTGTCAATGATTATAAGATCTTTAATCTTTATGTTTTTACTATATTTATGTTTTATTTTTATTTCATTTCTTCTTTCCTTTATTTTAATAATACAATTATCATTGTTTATGTGTTTTTTCTACTCCTATATCATAAGAAGTATTACCATTAAAAGATTATTATTAGTAAAAGTTATTTATTTTTTTCTGGTAATTATCTTGCTTTTTCTTGGTCTTCTTCTACCTTATACTCTTCTTGATGATTCTACATTCTTCTAGCAAGTCTATGATAATCGTAATTTTATTCACTTCTTAGCGCCTCAACAGGGTTCTTTTTACTGGCCATTTTTGATGGAATTCTTCCTGCAATTACGTTTAATCCTATACTTAATAAAATCAAGAATATTGCTCCACCAAATGGCATACTTGCCATATTATTAATACCTGTCAAAGATGACACTATTAAGTTTACTGGTACACATATTAGCAATGCAATACCGATTCCTAATAATCCAGCAATTAATCCCTCTATAACAGTTTCTGCTCTAAAAACTCTTGTAATATCCTTTTTACTAGCACCTATCGCTCTTAAAATACCTATTTCCTTTGTTCTTTCTAATACACTTATATAAGTTATAATAGCAATCATAATACTTGATACGATTAAGCTAATCGCAACAAAGCCAATTAATACAAATGAAATCATAGTTACAATCGAGGTAACTCCACTTATAACAGTTTTAATTAGGTCAGTATAAGATATTACTTTTTCCTTATTATTACTATTGGATTGTTCTTTATTGTACTGCTCGATTAATTCGACAATTTTTTCCTTCGATTCAAAATCCTTTGGATAAATATTAATTGAAGTTGGATTGCTTAAATCTGCTATTCCTAAAGTTCTGCAAGTTTCTTCATAAGTACTTGATATATTATCAAATTTTTCATTTGTTAGAACATTTATCTCTTGATTGTTTATCTGTTTTTTGTAGATATCTGTTTTTGAAATATTATTAATCACATATTCAGTTAAAGAATGTTTATATCCAATAAAACCTGATTCAGTATCTTCATCTTTTACTCTTAATACTCCAACTACTTTGATGTCTAATCCATTATTAACAATATTTTTTAAATATTCCTTGTCATTAGAATAGTCTTTATAATGATTATCCTCAAACTTATAATAATCTGTATTTAATACTAATTTATAGGATAAATCTAAAATATCTTCATAAGAATAACTGTTATTATTTATATCTACTTTTTCTCCAGTATTTATTTTGTTTAATATATCAGTAAGTTCCTTTCTATCTTTTATATCTAAGCTATACAAAATAGAATCATTAATGATATTATCTTTACCAACAACAAGAACTAACTCATTATAATTTTTAGGAAAACTACCCGCTAATACCTCATATTTGCTATCTAATACTTCTTCATTGTTTAATAGTTCTTTAAATGATGGTGCAGCGTCCATATTGGGAGAAACGCCAATACCTTCTTGCTCTTCAGATACATTCGTATTCAAAATATTAAAATTGCTTGGATTTATTCTAGTTAAACTGGAATTATTTGTAGAATAAATTTGTAAATCTAAATTATAGCCATAATTTATTTCAGAAATATGATTTTCTATTTCTGGTGAATTATCTAAATATTCTTTAAATGATTTTAAATCGTTTTTCTTTATTAGCTCTTTTGTAAATAAATTTACTTGAGGTGTTATATCATCTTTAGAACATAGTTTATTATTTTCACATTCTAGTTTTTTTTCTTCCTCTATATATAATAACTTGGTAAAATCATACGAATTTTTTTCAATTGCGATTGGAAAATTAGATAGTGAATCTCTTTCCATATTAGATACATAATCTTTAACTCCATTCGATAATGATAAAATTAACGCTATACCAATTATGCCAATTGAGCCAGCAAGAGCAGTTAAAATTGTTCTTCCTTTTTTTGTAAGTAGATTATTAAATGATAAGCTAAGTGAAGTAAAAAAGGACATTGATGTTCTATTTATCTTTCTTTTTTGTTGTTCTATTTTTAATTTTTCTACTGGGTTACTATCTTTAACAATGACCCCATCTTTTAATTCAATAATTCTATTAGAGTAAATTTCTGCAAGTTCTGGATTATGTGTAACCATAACAACTAACTTATCTTTGGAAATACTCTTAAGTAACTCCATAATTTGAACACTTGTAGAAGAATCTAATGCTCCAGTTGGTTCATCTGCTAAAATTATTTCTGGATTATTTACAAGAGCTCTTGCAATAGCTACTCTTTGCATTTGTCCACCAGATAACTGATTAGGACGTTTATGAATATGTTCTTTTAATCCAACTTTTTCTAAAGCCTCAATTGCTCTTTTTCTTCTTTCTTGTTTCTTTATTCCTGATAAAGTAAGAGCCATTTCGACATTGGATAAAATTGTTTGATGAGATATTAGATTATAACTTTGAAAAATAAATCCAACACGATAATTTCTATAACTATCCCAATCTCTATCAGAATATTTTTTTGTGGAAACACCATCAATAATAAGTTCTCCACCATCATATTTATCCAGTCCACCTATAATATTTAGGAGTGTTGTTTTTCCACTTCCACTTGCTCCTAATATAGAAGTGAATTCATTTTTTCTAAAATTTATATTTATATTTTTTAATACTTGTTGCTTGTTTTCACCAATAACATAGTTCTTAGAAATGTTTTTTAATTCTAACATTTTTTCAAATC
>ERZ778496.2124-NODE-2124-length-12279-cov-5.003190_pt1 | contig 12279 bp, 13 predicted proteins | sample MGYA00433099_ERZ778496 | MGnify/ENA primary metagenome ERZ778496 (study PRJEB29527, sample SAMN07138962) | mouse gut metagenome | material: feces | host: mouse | place: China:Nanjing | collected 2016-01-25 ... | reverse complement strand
ACTCTCTTTATTTGATGATTTCTAAACGAACGCGATTTTTATCGCACCAGTAGTATTTATGAATTGATTTTTGATTCGTTGAACTGTTGATATGCCTATGCCTTGAAGTTTGGCGATGTTTCTCACTGAATAGCCTTTCTTCAATAGCGTTATGACATCCTTGTATTGCTCTCGCAAGGTTTCCTCTGATTTGATTGAGCCTTTCTTTCTTCCGAGCCTACCACCTTTGGCGATATAGTTAGCCCTGCCGGAATTGAGTCTGAATTTGATGTTCTCTCTTTCAAGTTGGGCACAAGTGGAGAGTGTCGCAATCATTACAGGAGCGAAAAGGCTCGGTTTACCTTCTTCATCCAGTAAGGTGAACTGCTCTTTTTGGAAGTAGATGTTGATTCCTGCGTCTATCATCTCCTTGACGGTTGATAATACCTCAAAGGCGTTTCTGCCAAGACGCGATAACTCAGAAATCAGAATCTGGGTGATATTGTTGGATTTGGCATATTCGATAGCCTCCAATAATACAGGTCGCTCAGTATTCCGTTTTGCTCCGGATATGTGTTCCTCAAATATCTTGACAACTGTGAGATTTGAATATTCTGCATATCTGGAAAGGTCTGAAATCTGACGTTCTGTACTTTGTCTATCGCCCACGCTGGAGACTCGGGCATAGATGATCGCTTGTTTCGTTTCCATTTTAATCTTTGTATTTTATGGTTACAACACCGAAGCGTATTCAAATGGCGTTATAGATTTATTTGAACACATCGGCGATTTGAACACAAAAAGAAGAGAGAACCGGTGTTATTCAGTTCTCCCTTCCATTGGTCAGGACAGATTAACCCAACTTGTCTTTGTATTTTCTGTTGAGATAATCCATGAGCAGCCTCCCCAGTACGATCGCCTTATCAATTTCTCGAAAAGTGAAATAATATGTCTGGGGATTGTTGTATCTGTCAGGTCTGGTGATTGAATCTCTGAAATCTCCTTTTTTCAGGAAATCTTCGAATGGGACACTGACGTTGGTATCAGTTGAGTCATACTGGAGGTATATGTCTGCAAAGAGTTTACCATGAAACAGATTCAGACCTTGAAACTCAGCATTCCAATCATTACTGACAGGTCTTGTCATTCTGAAAGTCTTGTTTCTGGAATTGGATTGTTTTGTTCCAGACTCTTTCACCACTCGCAGGATGGTGGCATAGTTAATTGACAGCAGTTCGGGAATAGTGAGATTTTTTATAATCCCGACCTTCTTAGCCGGTGCTGTCCGTGAAAAGATGATTTTGTTGATATTCATAGTTTTCAGTCGTTATAGTATTCTTTTGGGTAACAGCGTTCACATAGGGTGCCATAATCGTTTACGTCGCTTGGTGTCATAAGTCGGCCACAATAGGCACAACTTCTTGAAAAAGTATGATGAACGTGATGGGCTATCTCAAAGATAGAGGGGCCGCGATGCTCGATGGTGAGCTTAGAAGATGTAGTCTTCCTTGTCGTTTTCTTTGCCATTGGTCAGTAAAGTATGATGGGGTGTTATTGATTCTTCCGTTTCATCAACATACATTAGGCGATATTCTTCTACGATACGCTCAAAGTCCTCTATTTTCAGTCTGGGAAAATTGGTGTGGTACATATCGTAAAGATCAGCTCCTGTAAGAGAAGGGTCTTGCTGAATAAAGTCATATAGCTCACTTTCAAGCTCCCATTCGTCATAAAATCCATAATATCCATTTTCTCCAACTTCGTGGGGATAGACTTCGGTACAATCCTCGATGATATGCTGAACGAGCTTCCAGCATCCCTCTAGGTCTCTCTTAACTGTGATTTCCTCACTCTGATGAGGATTGTAATAACCGCATGATATATTCACGGCAGATACAGAGAGACCCTTTTCTTTCAAGGTCTCAACATCAGTCATCATCCCAACAGCGGGGATGTAGTTAAATCGCTCTGGGTCTATGGCTTGAATGAATGCCTCCGAGCATAAGTCAGTACCACCAATAGAGGTTATTAAGTCAGAATTTCCTTTTCTGTCACATTGTAGAACGAACCTACAGTCCTCAAAGAATTTCATTTCCGCATGATTTGAGCCATTACAGCCACACTCTTCCTCCCTAAATAGAGCCACCTTTATACAATCATACTTTTTGAGAGCTTCTAAAATGATGAATATTCCATTTTTGTCATCCGCCCCAAGATTACAGAAAGTGTGTTCCTTGGACGAGTATCCGAAAATGAGATCTCTTGTCTCTGTCGGTTTGAAATCACGAGGGTGAGGACAGCAACTAATCTGGTCAAGGTGAGCTACGATTGCGGGGTAAGTCACTGATTCACCTTTAATTGCATAGATATTGCCATAGGCATCCCTACCCAGACTTATATCGCCGTGCAGGGATTTGATATAAGAAATGAGGAACTTTATCATCTTGTCCTCCTTTCCGCTTGGGCTGTGAATAGCATAAAGCTTTTTCAGCAGTCCGTAATTTAGTTTTGTGTTCATTGTTCGTTTGTTTTTTTATGCCGCGTTATCTAGGATAAACCATGTCTGATTGGCTCCAAAGACTTTACGGCTGTTTATTAATTGTTGCAGTGAGAGCTTGCTGATGGTGATTACCTTATAGGTCTGCTCTTCATCACTCCATACGTTGATTTTTGTGACATCCTCTTCATGCCAGAAGTAGTCATCATCGTATTCAGAATAGATAAAGTTCTCCTTGATATACTTCGCCTCACACTTGTCATCACAGAAATAGGCTTCGGCCTCTGAATTGTAGGTGGCATCTTCTTTTTTTACAATCCATTTACCACAAGCATCACACTGGGTCACATCATCCTTGTGGTGATACTCTCCTTCGCCTTCAATCCAGATAAAGTCTTCCAGATTATCACTATCAACATAGATTTCGGCTCCATGAAGGTAGCAGAGTTGAGTATCGTAGGCGTAATACTCATGGTAATCGTCATATTGATCCGGGCCATCGTCATTATCATTCTCGCCATGATAGTCATCTATTGTTCCATCTGTTATGTCAATCATTTCATCCCATTGGCCATTATCATAATTATATGCTCTCTGGTTATGGAAATTCACCCATTTGAAACTATCCATGTATGAGCAGGTTGAGTATGAATAGAAGTGATCTAACTCAATGTAAAGTTTCAAGTCGCTTCTATCTTCTCCATTGATTCCGACAAATGCAGTCGCTTCGCTACACCCAGCTCCTATTCTTTTGAAAAGTTGGATTTCACCTTCCATAATCAGCCTGTCCACCAACATTCGTTTCAGTACGTCATCGCAGTCTGTTGAGTATTGCCTTTCGCAGACTTGGTATGATTTTCCTTTGTCATCGTAGGCAGTGAAGATTATCGCTCGGACTATTATCATGCCCTCTTCATTCTGGAGATAGGCGGCCTTGCAGCCTTTGACGTGATAGGAGTAGAATGAATCGTGTCCCTTATCAACCATGCACGAATGAAAATCACCCTTGCAATAGTCAGAGTTATAGATTCTTTCAAAATCTTCATCGATATGAAGCTCCATGCCATTGAACAGTGCATTATGACTGCACCATTCCATCGTAAGTTCTTCACACAAGAAAGTTGTTACCTGAACCGGGAGACTACGACCAAATTCTGTGGCATTGATCAGATGATTGAACATCTTCCCACATTTCATTTTATAGTCGCGGTTGGATTCCATGTTGATGTATCTGATAGCCCTGGTGTCTCCGTCAAGAGTCACGCCTTTCTTTCCATCAGTACGATATTTGTCAGACCAGAATGAGTAATTTTTTATCTGCATTTCGTATGGAAGTGCCGCATCATCTTTTCCTGACTGCTGAATATGGTCAAGTATAATCTGACGCAGTTCTGCCATTGAATGTATGTTGATTAAGGAGTAATCCCCGGTCTCACGGACCTTTCTCAATAGTCCGGGTTGTTTCAGATAGGAAAGGAGTATGCGGTTTTTTCTTGACTTTACTCCGTTCCCATGCTGTGTTATGCCGAAAAGTTCTTTAAACTCTTCGTAATTTTTAAATGGGAATAGTAGCATTTCTCTGAAATTTAGAGTTATACAAAAAAGAAAGGGAGACAGGCCACCAGTTAAGATGACTTGCCTCCCTCTTCGAAAGGTATTGGCTATGTTTCAAGCCCTATATGAATGGTGCATGGATTTCTCTAAGCACATCAAGGATACGTTGCGAGCCTTCCTTGCTCGCTTCGTTTCGTGGATCCGTCCCTCTGTTCTCGTCAGCAAAGGCGATAAGTACCCTCACGATGGTTCTGAATAGGGACTGCTGGAGTGTCCTGTGCATATTACAGCAGGCTTTAGCGAATTTGTCAGGATTCCAGCCATAATCATTGATGAAATCCTCCATCATCTTAGCTGCCTGAAATTCGCGGTCGTTTGGATTTACCATTACATCCATAGGTCAGATTGCGATTGTGAGACTCCCGGCCACTTGACTTGTCTTCATATATGGCTCAATATCGATGTCTGAGTGAGCCTCTTTGAAGTCAGCCAGTGAAAAGGAGCTTCGGGTTGTAGGTAATTTCCTAGTGATTCGCATGGTCTCAGTACACCACGATTTGATATCTTGAGCTTCCATGAGTGAGAGTATTCGGGCCTTGATACTGTTGAGTCGAGTTTCAGCATCTTGTTTGGCCTGAATGAGTTGACGGATGACTGATTCCTGTTGACGAATATCTTCAGGAATTGCATAGGGATTTGAGAACTGTTCACCCTTTGAATCCGCCAAGAGAAGTTCTTTGACAATCTCGGAAGGGATTCTGACAAGCTCAATGAAGTCAGAGATATGGTCGAATGTGCCATCCTTCTTTGCTTTGTTCCGGATATGAAGGATGAAGATGCGTCTAACCTTTGCTTTTTTGTTTTGTAATTCAAAGAGATACGCATATACACTCAGCTGCCAACGAGCTTTCTCTCTTTTATCCGGAGTCATTACACCATAGGTCTTGATGTCTCCAATGTCGAATGTGGTTTCATCAACACGATACACCTTGTCAATCATCGAGGCATAGTTCTCACCATCGGTTATCAGATACTCTGAGGTTTCATGTACCAAGCCATTCTCTGTAGTCTGGCTTATGTAATCTGCGACCTCTTGTGTTCCGTCGTTAGTCCAGTCCATATCGAAATCCTCAATCGATTGGTGAACAGCCGAACCGTACTCCGCAGCCTGTCTTATTATGGCTTCTGGAATACCGGCGTAGGTGTCAGGGAAAAGCTGTCTTTCGAGCATCCCTGTTATGCCTGACAGATATTTGTCTTTCTCAGGCAGATAGTAGGTGTGATCTTCCTCATTAAAGACCACGCTACATTGTTTGAGTTTTATTCGTTTTGTTACCATTTGATTATGCTGCATTTAAGAGCTGTTCCTTTCGGGTTGTGAAGAGAGCGAGTATCTGGGGATTACCCTTTACTTCGTTCTCATGCTGACGATAAAGGTCTGTCAGCTCTTGGGTTGATTGTGTTGCATTGATTGCTGCCTTTATCCCGGCGTAAGGATCATTACTGGCTTTGCGTTGCTTCCTCTGAGGTTTGGGCTGTTGTTGAGCCTGATCTTCCTCTTGGGTTGTTTCCATCGTTTCTGGTAGATCTTCACCTGCATAGATGTAGAGTGCCAATCCAAACATACTCAGGTTTTTGACGAGACATCTCATCAAGGTCTTGTTGATGTCGAACATAGTGGCTGCTTCCACTTTCTTTTCCACATACGCTTTCTTGAACTTGTCCCACACCTGATAGGTATAGGATTCTGTTTTCATTGCCTTGTTGGCTCCATCCATTACGGGTAGCCACATCGAGTAGGTAAGACCATCAGCAGAGACCTCCGTGAACACCATAATACCGAGGGCGGGGTCGATGAAGTAAGGAAGGTTTGTATGGGGATTGTTTATCACCTTGTAAGTGGCAGTAGGGTAAACCTCTTTGAATGCTTTCCAGGCATTAGCCCACGAAACGTAAGACAAGCCATTTTTTGATTCTGCCTTGTCGTTAAGATTGAGGGATGCAAGCTGATTGAATTTTTCAGCCGCTTTCTCTTCGTGGCTCTTGAAGTCGAGGACCATGGGAGCCAATTCGAAATCTTCTGAACTCATTGATATATGATTTTGAAGGGTTTGACAAAAGAAAAGAGCCCCCACACTTTTTGATTATTATAGTGTAGAGCCTCCCTTCGTTGATTGATTAGTTCAGGAACCAGCCATAGGAGTCATCAGTGCCGTTTATGGCGTTGGCTATTCCTGTTGCGAATGAGGTACAGTTAGCGTTGCGGTCTATCCACAGATCGCTATAACTGTTCTTCACGGCCTCATTTAGTAGCTGCATGAGCTGCCAACATGAGATTGAGCCATCACCGTTGCCCATACCGAAGTTGTTGTCCGATACATAGTTGCGTGTAGCCGAATTTATTGCCGAATCTCCTAAGAGAATCTGAGGTAATGCTTTCTGCTGAGTATTGGGAAGTGCCTGATAGAGTCTCAGTCTCCCGATTATCTTGCAGAACTGTTCCTGAGAAAGCCATGTTTTGTTCAGGGCTTCAAGATTGTATAGGGTCGCTTCCTTCACCTCGTTGAAATGTTGGAACAGGTTGAAGGCGTGCTGGAATATATCTGCCTCTGTCATACAAAGCAGATTTTCAGACATACCATCACAGGTGAGCATCATATTAGAGCAGACCCGGACACGAAACCCGATAAAGATTCGAAAATGCTGTGGATTCTGACGAGCATATAGCTTATCCTCATGATAGCTTCGTGTTCCTCCGATTGTTAGGCTTACGCTTTGCCCATTGATTGAGGATGTGAAGTTGCAGATCTGAGCGATCCAAGCCAGACGTTGAAAGAAGATTGTTTTCTGATCGTCTCTAAGCTCAGATGCTTTAAGATGCTGAGCCGACGGTAATCTGCCAATAATGGGATGGCTGCATCTTGTTTCGGCTTGCGTTACGTTCCCTTGACCGAATATTACTTCGGCAGCTTTGCGTGCTGTCTCGATGAATTTCTGATGACTGATAGTTAAAGAGTTATCAGAGAAGGTCGGGATGATGTTTCGATAGGTCAATTCCTCCATGCTTATCTCATGGGAGGGGCCTTCAATAAAATTGGGATGACGTTCAGTGTAAGGGTCATGCAGAGCCTCCTGAACCTCCCATGCTACGGGTTGGGTGATGATACCGCTGTTGGGAACCATCAAAGAGTTGTTTGCCATGTTGAAATGGATTTACTATGGTTAATTATTCTCGTTTAGAAAGAGAAAAAGCCAAATGACAGGATTATATTAATTTTCTTGTGTCATTCAACTTTTTCCAAACCTTTAACAGACCTAATAAGGCCTCGCTAAGTAGGATTGCGACGGTAAGTTTATGCTTCACGCCGCCATTGGGGTTTCAGGCTGAGAAGATTCCTCGGCCTCAGTTTTGGGAATAGTGGTTTTTTTAGTACCACGGATTTTGCTGATGAGGTCAGCGACCATTGCTGAGGCTATAATTACCTCAGATACGTTGCCAACAATACTGATGGCCTTCCATACTTTGTTCATTTGATTTTGTTGTAATTATTATTCGTTAATTTTTCAGTTTTCTTCATATATAAGGCATTGACCGGTGGCATGAACGGAATAAAAATAGCCCTGACTTCACAGCCAAATAGATCATGTATTACATATATGAGGATTTATACCTTATCATTCCTTAATCAATTTTAGGTTCCTCATATAACTTCCATAATTGGACGGATATACCCACACATGCTATAAAGCATACGCTCAAAGTTGGAATGTACCTCAATTTTTACTAACTTTGCAAGATAAAGTACCCTTATAGATATGAGTCAACAATATCCATTCACAGAAATAGATATGCTAAGGAGTTTTTCCTTGGTATTCTCCCGTTCTGTCTTTAAGGATATAATTAACTATAATGATTTCACTCGATTAAATGCCATCGTTGAACAATATGATATTGACAACCGTTCCTCTGCTACATATGGGGATTTCATTAGAAAGATTTATCGGGCTATCAGAAAAAAATATTGTTGCGAATATGTGTACAAGAATGAATTCATTACAAAAATTCTTATCAATCAATATGGGACATCGGAAACTGTGGTATTTAACGAATTTAAGATACCTCCTTCGATAGTTGACATAGCACTTTTTAATGGGGAAAGCAAGGCATTTGAGATTAAAACTGAATATGACTCCCCAAAACGATTAAGTAGTCAATTAGAGAATTACAGTATGTTTTTCGAGAAATGCTACCTAATAGTTTCAGAAGATTTACTGGATAAGTATATACATTTGATTGATAAAAAAATTGGTATTATATTGCTTTCTCATACAAAAACATCTGTTGAATTGATTCAATTTAGAGACGCTCATAAGAATCATTTTCTTAATATTGCGTTGCTAATGAGAGTGCTCCATACCCAGGAGTATAAGAATATCATTGAGTCTTATTATGGAGCTGTTCCAGATGTTTCATGTTTTAAAATGTTTGATCATTGTCTTGAAATGATGAAACAAATCCCTTTGGAAGTATTGCGGCCATTGGTCTTAAAAGAAATCAAAAACCGAAAGAATAATACTTCCCTGTTAAGATCATCTCCGATTGAATTACGCCAGATAGCTCTGTCGTTAAATCTTAAAAGAGAAGAGATTGTCATTTTAAAAGAATCGTTGAACAAGCCAATATTAAGCATATAATTATGTATTATCCATATTTAAGAGGAAAGCAGTTTGAATTGATAGCTTTGAGAGAGTTCTCGAAAGAAACTCCTACACCCTCTCATGTATGTCCCATTATAGAACCAGTAAAGAGTTCATTCAATGGGCTTAAGACAGCTATTGATGCCTTGTCAAGCAAAAAGATTAGTTTTGCATTGGTGCTTAACCCCAGCGATGGCGATTTTAGGCGAGAACAACAGGACATTCTAGTAAATCTCCCCTTCCTCAAAGAACTAGGAGGTTGGACTCCGGCCTTTATCTATAAAGGAGATGGTAGCCGCATAGAAACATATATTGCAACAAATTCGCTAAACGATGTTATGATTATTTTTCAAGACTCAATAGATCTTTCTAAGGAAGATGTAAGTCAACTTTTGGGGAATAATTCGGTTAAATATGTTGTAGCGAATTTAGAAAGAGATCGTCGTAATAGGCGACTGCTTGCAAAGTCGGGGAAAGATTTAATCAGACTTGATGATCAGTTTCATGAGCAGCCAAGAAATGCCGACTATCAAGATATCCCGGAGGAAAAATTCACTGAAGAACACAAATATTATAGTGAAGAGGGGTATAATGGATTTGCAGACTATGTGACATTACCAAGTAATTTTAAGGAGAGTGGTATGCTCCCTTATGCAGTTGCTATTCATATGACATACCAAAAGAATGAGGACGAAATATTCGTTAGGCATTTTGTGTCGGACCACAATAGTGATAACACGAATATCCCTGGGAAATTTTATGAGGCTGCCATTAAATTAAAGGCATTTTATTCTGGAATACAGGGTACACATGCTAGTTCAGAACTTATAGCGATATTAGATGCTAATCGTTATCCCGGCTTGGGAGTTCTAAAAAAACTTTCAATAAAGAATCATTTAGAGCTTATAGAAAATTACCTTGCAGTGCAAAAATGAAAGTCTGTTCCAATTGTTTTAACGACGAGGAAATAAAAAATTTTATAATCTCCTCTTCATCGAACATAGCGCGTTGTGATTGTTGTGAGAATGATGATTGTGTCATCGATTTAAGTGAACTTTACGATTTCTTTATTGAGTTTACGGAGTTGTATTGCAAAGACGATGACAGTTCAACTGACTTAATAGAAGCATTAACTACTCAATGGAATATTTTTTCATCTGAGAAATGTGCGGAACAGATTCTTGGTAACCTATATGAATATGGGATCATTAGGTACAGTGCAAACGATAAAGTAAGATATATTGATGAGATTTTAGAATGCACTAAGGTCTGGAATAAGCTAAAAGAAGATGTCACTACTAAATCTCGTTTTTTCTCGGACATTACTTCTTTTGAATGGGATAGTTTTATTCAACCAAACGATACATTATCTAAGCATAAGCTATTATATAGAGCACGAATCATCCCAGATGGAACTGATAAATTAACACCTAGTCAAATGGGATGTCCTCCCGCTCAAAAAACTCCGGCGGGACGAGCAAATCCATTAGGAATACCATATCTTTATTTGTGTGATAATGAACAAACCACACTTTATGAAACCAGAAGTGTCTATTTGGATAGGGTATGCATTGGGACATTCCGTATTTGCCGAGATCTCAATATCGTAAATTTCAATACTGTAATCAATCCATTTTATGCATTTACAGATGGTAGCGATACATTGAGAGATTCAATTAAGAAACGAATAATTATTGACAGCATTTGTAAAGATCTATCAAAGCCATTAAGAAGGTTTGATACAGAATTGGAATACGTCCCCACACAATTAATCTGCGAGTATTGTAAGCTAAATCAAGCTGATGGAATCATGTTTGCTAGTTCTTTACATCCCGAAGGCCAAAACATTGTTTTGTTTGATCCTAAGGATGCAAAATGTACAAAAGTCGATTATGTGGAAATTAATAAAGTGACTATTTCATCAACAAGATTATGATAATTACTTGGATTTATTTATACGGGTTTAGCTTCAATTAAAAGGTCAGTGAAGGTATCGGTTATATTTGTACCAATCTTTAAACAGATTTAAAATAGCTTATATATAAATAAAATTTAATCAGTTATGTCGGTTGTTATTTGGCTCTGTACATTAGAAGAAAACGCAAACACTTTCATTGACTGAATTCGTTTAAAATTAAATATTTTTTTAGATAACGACACAATCTCATACTAAGTATGACATATAAAGCTTTTTATTCGTGGCAATCTGACAAGAAAGACGTTAGCAAAAAAATAGAGACTGCCCTAAATAACAAGTTCAAAGAAATGGGAAATAAAGGGATCTACATTGAACTTGTGAAGGCAACTGATGGTATTTCTGGAAGCAGAGTTTTAGAGGAAGTAATACTGGAAAATATTAAAAGATGTGATTTTTTTATAGCGGACCTCACCCCAGTAACCAGACATATTACTTGCGACGGCAAAACAAAGCTTGTCCCGAATCCAAACTGCATGTTGGAATTTGGCTATGCCTTGCGCCATTTTAATCCGGAATGCGTAATCGCGTACATGCAACTTGAGGATGATGACAATCACTATGAGTTACCATTTGATTTGAATCATCGCACATATAATCACTTTAAGCCTGGTGTCAATGTGAAAATCGATGAAAATGAAATATTACGTATTATTGATATTGTCAATAAGAGTATCGTCCCAGATAAGCCGGAATATGACTGCACTATCACGTTTGATAACGACAGTGACTCGATAATAATTACACCCATTTTCAAAAAAATATATTACTCTGCGCCGTATCCTCCCCAACACTCCCATACAGAAAATACCGACATGTCAAATGCTATTTCTAAGTTAATTGGAGGCTCAAGCGTTATAGATGCACTACATCGTAATAGGTTAATGATAGATAATATCGTTAAGCCTACTTCGATAAAAGTCGCAAAAGGTAGAATCAACCGATCAATGGTTCCTGTCAAGTTGTATCTGCATAATCTTGGAAAAGCTCTTGATAATTGTAAGATATCGCTATGGCCAATAACAGAGGGCGTGGAGGTTCATCAATCTAATGAACAAAGGGATTGCCTTCTTGACATGACCATAGTGTCTATTCACGACTTATACATCGATAATGACCATCAAAGTGCATACAAGAATTTTACAGATGCTCGTAATCCTGCTACCCAGTCGTATATTGGGGAAGTGTATCTTAAAGTTCTCCCAGATATTACAGACCTTAAAATCCATTGGAAAGTCAGCGCAAGACAACTTATGAAGCCGTGTGAAGGAGATTTAAACATTTCGGTAGTACCAGAATATGAATATGAAAGTAAAACGAGTACGACTGAAACTGGGGTTGCAATAGAGGAATGGAAAGAAGACATCACTGACTAAGGTTCTTCATCGCGGATTGTATAAGGAGATAATGGTAAACACGCCATAGATTCATTTACATAAATCTTGATAAGAATAGATAATATTATAGCCACATTTGGAACATATAGATGTAAATTATTAAATGACAGCCTGTTTTACTTTCGAGGAAGTGAAGTAAGTTTCCAATTCAATAATAAAAAAAGAATGTAACTCAATGT
>ERZ778496.2120-NODE-2120-length-12341-cov-4.292284_pt1 | contig 12341 bp, 8 predicted proteins | sample MGYA00433099_ERZ778496 | MGnify/ENA primary metagenome ERZ778496 (study PRJEB29527, sample SAMN07138962) | mouse gut metagenome | material: feces | host: mouse | place: China:Nanjing | collected 2016-01-25 ... | reverse complement strand
AGGGAGGAGGAGCATACCACAACCGCGGCGTGCAGCATACCGGCGATGATTCCGGCGAGGATGCCGAACTGCCCGGCAATGGGGGCCAGTCCGATGGCAAAAACGGCGCCCATCTGGATGCCCGGCGTGGTGGGCTGCATGTGGTTGATAAAAGTAGAAAGAAAGACGCCCACCAGTATCGGCAGATAATTTTTGGCATGACCGCCGAAGGCGGCAAAGCCAAACGCTGTCAGAATCGCGCCCACCACGGGGCCGGACAGATCGCCGCCGATCAGCACGATATAAGTGGTGCACAAAATACCTATGATCCCCATGTTGACCAGAGTAGCCGGCGCGCCGTCCATCAAAACGAAATCCGCGACTGCGCGGCCGGGGTGGCGCATCAGCCTGAGTAGAGAATACATACAGCTTCTGTCCATGTACAGCCCGAAAAGCAGAGCTGCCGCAAAGTACAGGTACAGACTGGCGAGCAGCCAGGAAGGGCGGCCGTAACTCCAGATGAATACATTGTTGCTTTCCAGACCGAAGGACTGCAGGACACACATCATGACAAAGGCGAAAAGGCCGCCGGCAAATCCCATGTTAAAAAGATTGTATCCCATATGCATGGAGGCGGTATGTACGGAGAGCGGCGGCAGCACAAAACCTGCAAAGACGCCGACGGTTACGGCAATTGCCAGATTGACGGCAAAGGAGAATGGCAGCATGTAGACAAGCTCTGTTACCATGGGCGCCAGACAGGAACCGAAGAGAGCCGTGTAAATATAGCGGTTCATGCCTGCACCGTGAAACCTTGCGTAGAGCCAGGTCCCAAGCAGCATGGGCAGGACGTTCACAGGGTTTTTGCCGAAGAGTGCAAACCCCGCATTGATAAAGAGAACCGCCATGGTGAGTCCGGTAAAGGGGAGTTTCAGCAGGCGGATCAGAAGAATGGCCAGACTCAGTATCATCCCCGCATTGAAGAAGGCGGCGCCGAACCCGGCAAGCTCGAAATAGTCCGTGACAAGGGCGTCCCTTGTAAGCGCGATGGTAACCAGACCGCGAAGAAGTTCTCCCGGCGGAGCCAGAAAAAAGGCGGCTGTGAACAGGAGCAGGGCTGTTGCAATGCTGAAGACGAACATTTCCCTTCCCTCCAGCGCGTTTCTGATTTTTTCAGTCATAGGCAGAGCCTCCCATCAACGAATCAAGTATACTCCTATCATAACAAGATATGCGGCGGGGGACAATGTGATATTTCTGATATTTGCCCGCTGCGGGCAATTTCGACAGCAGGCTTCTGACATAACGGAATTTTGCGTTACATATGATAGAGTGAGAAATGCGAAAAGTACTTCTAAAGACGTCTCGCCATAGGACGAGACGCCAGGAAGTACTAAGTTTTGCATAGGAGAATGCCAAAATACGGCATTCTCCGCACGGATTAGAGATGTTGATTTGAGATGAAGAATCGTGGAGGCGGGCATGAGACATAGCGGGAGATGGGAACGCGGATGGGGCAAAGCGGTTGTAAGGGCAGGAGCGATTGTGCTGCTTGTCTTTGGCTGCGTATGTATGGCGGGAGAACTGCTCGGGAGATGGCAGACACCCGCCGAACCGGAGAGTGGAAGCAGTGCAAACGGGCAGGCGGTGGAAGTGACTGCGGACGGAAATTACATCAAGTGGGTGGAGTTTCATGTCACGAACGAAGCGATGGCGGCGGCATATGATTTGGATGTGGACAGCTACCGGGATGAGGTACACATAAACTGGATTGAGCTTTTGGCTTACGTGGGGGCAAAGACCGGAGGAAAGTTTGATAAAAACAGTGTCAGGAAAATAGAGGAAGTGGCGGAAAAGCTGAAAAGCGGCGACAGCACGATGGAGGAGCTGACGAAAGATATGGAATATTACGACTATTATCTGGAGGCGTATACCGCAGTGCTCGGCGGCATGATGGGGGAATTTACGCTGGACGGCAAACACGTCTACGGGCTGAAGGCGTTTTCGCCCATCGCAAAAGGGTTCGACTACAGCCATTATGATGATTTCGGGTCTTCCCGCAGCTACGGCTACGCGAGACCCCATCTGGGACACGACATGATGGGGCAGATCGGTACGCCGATCATCGCCGTGGAATCCGGCTATGTGGAAGCCCTCGGCTGGAACCAGTACGGCGGCTGGCGTATCGGCATCCGCAGCTTTGACAAAAAACGCTACTATTACTATGCCCATCTGCGGCAGAACTATCCTTATGCGGAGGGGCTTGCGGAAGGATCTGTGGTGACGGCGGGGGATGTGATCGGCTACATGGGGCATACCGGCTACAGCACGACGGAGAATGTAAACAATATCAAAACCGTACATCTGCACTGGGGACTGCAGCTTATCTTTGACGAGTCCCAGAAAGAAGGGAACAACGAAATCTGGGTGGACTGCTATGAGCTGTCCAAATTTCTTTACAAAAACCGCTGCGAGGTGGAGAAGGTGGGAGACACCAGAGAGTGGAAAAGAGTTGTGCCCATGACAGATCCGACAGCGGAGATATACAGGAAACGGACGGAAACTGGCGTTCGAAACAAAAATTAGCAAAGTGCACAAAAATAATCCGGAAGCGGAAAATAACTTGTTGAAAATAAGTAATGATTCAGCTATACTTTTGATAAAGCTATTTGTTATTTTGGCAAATGTTTTAGTAACAGGAGAGGGGTTATAGGAGAGGGATTATGGGTAAAACAGAAAACAGTGTATCAGAGAACAAGAGTCAGGCGGCGCGGCTGAAAAGGCTTGTGCGTCAGGCGTTCGTGTCAGTGGCAGCTGGGGCGGTGTTGCTGCTTGCGCTTATCTTTTTCAACATGGCTATGTCCGGTATACATAGTGCGCAGGTCAACACGACCGTGGCGTTAAATCAGTACCGGATTGCGTCAAAGACACTGACGTATGATATTCAGTCCTATGCCGTCACGGGGGAACAGCGTTACTATGACGGCTATATGAAGGAGCTGAACGAGGACAAGAACAGGGAGAAGGCGCTTGCGGCGCTGGAGAAGTGCGACCTCAAAGAGAGTGAGTGGACAAGCTTAAACCAGATAGCCGATATGTCGAACCACCTTGTTCCTTTGGAGGAGCAGGCGATCGCGCATGTGCAGGCGGGGGATTTGGCGGCAGCGCAGGCATGTGTGTTCAGCGCGGAATACGGTGATTCGGTAGAGCAGATCAGCAAGCAGACGGATGATACGATTCTTACCATTTTGAACAGAAAAGACAAAAGGCAGACGGCAATGAAGGTGATGCAGTATCTGATGGAGCTTTTGTTTGCGCTGTCTTTCCTGTATCTTGTGAGAGAGTTTATCAAGACGATTAAGTTTTCCAAGAATGAGCTTTTGGAGCCGATCGTGAAGGTGTCTGACCAGATGGAAGTGCTGGCGGGCGGAGAATTTCATGTGGAGCTCGAGCTGGAAACGGATGAGAGCGAGGTTGGCAGGATGGTTGCAGCCATCGCCTTTATGAAGGAAAATCTGCTTGGCATGATACGGGAGATTACCCAGACGCTGGAGCAGATGGGCAACGGCAATTATCGGGTTGACATCAGGCAGGAGTATGTGGGCGAGTTTATCTCTATCAAAGATTCTCTTGTGCAGATTGCGGAGAAGATGCGGGAAACGCTCGGAACTCTCCGCAATGTCTCGGGGCAGATCGACAGCGGGTCGGAGCAGCTTGCGTTTGCGGCGCAGGATCTGGCCGAGAACTGTACGCTGCAGGCAGCGCAGGTATCGGAGCTGATGACGGCCTTCGACGCGATGACCAAGAGCATGGAGGAGAATGCGCGGGAGGCGGAAGAATCCGCGAGCATGGCTTCGGCGGCTGGTATGACACTGTCAAAGGGTAATGAGAAATTACAGGAGTTGAAGAGATCGATTCAGGAGGTCGGCAGATGCTCCGAACAGATCAGCACGATTATTGAGGCGATAGAGGACATTGCGTCCCAGACGAACCTGCTGGCGCTGAACGCGGCGATCGAGGCGGCGAGAGCGGGCGAGGCAGGAAGGGGCTTTGCCGTCGTGGCGGAGCAGGTGAAAAATCTGGCCAACGAGTCGGCAAATGCGGCGGGCAGGACGACGGAGCTGATAGAGACGACGATTTCGGTGATGAACAAGAGTATTTCCATCGCGGAAGAGACGGAAGCTAACATGAATCAGGTGATGTCCGACGCGAAGGAAGCCACTGAGAAGATGGGACAGATTGAGCAGATTTTGAAGCGGGATACTGAGCGTATGCAGGAGCTGAATCAGAATGTAACGCAGGTTTCCTCCGCTGTTGACAACAACTCGGCCACATCGGAGGAGACGGCCGCCGTCAGCACGGAGCAGAAGACGCAGGTGGAGACGATGGTAGAATTAATGGAAAGATTTGAGATTTAGAAGGAGTTTCTGGCAGGTCGGAAAGTGGATTGCAAAAACGAAATCCCTATGATACAATAGTAACGGCGGACAATGACAAAAAAATAACAATCGTCGGCAAGCCTTGAATACAGGGCTTTTAAGTAAAAATAACACAAATATGGAGGAGAAGAAAATGGCAAAAAAAGTTGTTTTGGCAGGCGCCTGCCGTACGGCAATCGGCACGATGGGCGGGGGCTTAAGCACCACACCGGCAGCAGAGCTGGGAGCAATCGTTATCAAGGAGGCGTTAAGCAGAGCGGGCGTGGCTCCTGACCAGGTAGATCAGGTGTATATGGGTTGTGTAATTCAGGCAGGACAGGGCCAGAACGTGGCTCGCCAGGCCTCCATTAAAGCAGGGCTTCCCAATGAGGTTCCGGCAGTTACCATCAACGTGGTCTGCGGTTCCGGCTTAAACTGTGTGAACATGGCTGCACAGATGATTCAGGCAGGCGACGCTGACATCGTTGTTGCAGGCGGTATGGAGAATATGTCTATGGCTCCTTATGCGGTTATGCAGGGACGTTACGGTTACAGAATGAACAACGGCACGCTGGTTGACACTATGGTGAACGATGCGCTGTGGGATGCTTTCAATAATTACCATATGATTATGACTGCGGACAATATCTGCAGAGAGTGGGGCCTTACCCGCGAGGAGCTGGATGAGTTTGCACTCAAGAGCCAGACGAAGGCTGAGGCGGCACAGAAGAGCGGCGCATTCGACAAAGAGATCGTTCCCGTTATGGTGAAGAAGAAAAAAGAGATGGTTGAGTTCAAGGTTGACGAGGGACCGAGACCGGGATCTACCATCGAGGGCCTGCAGAAACTCCGTCCTATCAATCCCGACGGCTTCGTGACGGCAGGAAACGCTTCCGGCATCAACGACGGTGCGGCTGCCATCGTTGTGATGAGCGAGGAGAAGGCGAAAGAACTTGGCGTAACGCCTATGGCTACCTTCGTAGCGGGCGCACTTGCAGGCTGCAGACCTGAAGTTATGGGTATCGGTCCTGTTCCGGCTACAAAGAAGGTTATGGAGAAGGCCGGCTACAAGATTGAAGATTTCGATATCATTGAGGCAAACGAGGCGTTTGCGGCACAGTCCGTAGCAGTCGGCAAGGAGCTTGGCATCGACGTAGACAAGCAGCTTAACCCCAACGGCGGCGCGATTGCACTCGGCCACCCGGTAGGCGCTTCCGGCGCGCGTATCCTTGTAACGCTGCTTCACGAGATGCAGGCGAAGGGCGCGAAGAAGGGTCTGGCTACGCTGTGTATCGGCGGCGGCATGGGTTGCGCAACTATCGTAGAAATGTAACAAAACGAGAAGAACATCTAAAGACATCCCGCCGTAGGACGGGATGCCAAGATGTTCTAAAGTCTCGAAAACGAGAAGAACATCTAAAGACATCCCGTCATAGGACGGGATGTCAAGATGTTCTAAGTCTCGTTTGGGAGAATGCCCAAAAGCGGGTATTCTCCGTGACTGTGAAAATAATTTAAGAAGGAGATACAAACCATGGAATTTGTATTGTATGAGGTGAAGGGGCAGGTCGGCGTGATCACGATCAATCGCGAGAAGGCGCTGAACGCTCTTAATTCCGCCGTGCTTGACGAGCTGAACGCGACCCTTGACGGCGTGGATTTGAACGAAGTGAGATGCCTGATTCTGACGGGAGCGGGCGAGAAGTCCTTCGTGGCGGGCGCGGACATCGGCGAGATGAGCACGCTGACCAAGACGGAGGGCGAGGCTTTCGGCAAGAAGGGCAACGACGTGTTCCGCAAGCTGGAGACTTTCCCAATTCCCGTGATTGCGGCGGTGAACGGTTTTGCGCTTGGCGGCGGCTGCGAGATTTCTATGAGCTGTGACATCAGAATCTGCTCCGACAACGCGGTGTTCGGGCAGCCTGAGGTGGGGCTTGGTATTACGCCCGGTTTCGGCGGCACGCAGAGACTGGCGAGAATCGTCGGACCCGGCATGGCGAAACAGATGATTTATACGGCAAGAAACATCAAGGCTGACGAGGCGCTGCGCATCGGTCTGGTAAACGCGGTGTATCCGCAGGCGGAGCTGATGGCTGCGGCTGAGAAGATGGCGGCCGGCATCGCCAAGAACGCGCCCATCGCGGTTCGTAACTGCAAGAAAGCAATCAACGACGGCTTGGAGGTCGGCATGGACGAGGCGATCGTGATCGAGGAAAAACTCTTCGGCGACTGCTTCGAGACAGAGGATCAGAAGTACGGCATGGCATTCTTCCTTGACAAGAACAAGGAGAAGGTGAAGGAGCCTTTCAAGAACGCGTAGTGCGCGGCATTCAGTGCAAGGAAAGGTAACACGCGTAATTCATTGTTGCCGAAAGGTAACACGTGTAATCAACTATTAATAAATAAGGAGGAATTACAATGAAAGTAGGTATTATCGGCGCAGGGACAATGGGTTCCGGCATCGCGCAGGCATTTGCCATGACAGACGGCTACGAGGTTTGCCTCTGCGATATCAAGGAAGAGTTTGCAGAGGGCGGCAAAGCGAAAATCCAGAAGAATATGAATTTCCTTGTGGGCAAGGAGAAGATCACGCAGGAGAAGGCCGACGAGGTTATGGGCAAGATCACCACGGGCCTGAACAATATTTGCGGCGAGTGCGACTTAATCGTTGAGGTTGCGCTTGAGAAGATGGAGATCAAGCAGGCGATCTTCAAAGAGCTGCAGGGCATCGTGAAGAAGGACTGCATGTTTGCAAGCAATACTTCCTCCCTTTCCATCACAAAGATCGGTGAGGGCCTTGACAGACCGATGATCGGTATGCACTTCTTTAACCCGGCTGACAGAATGAAGCTGGTTGAGGTAATCAGAGGCGAGAATACACCGCAGGATATGGTAGACAAGATCACGAAGATCGCTGAGGAGATCGGCAAGACGCCCGTACAGGTGAAGGAAGCTCCCGGCTTCGTGGTAAACAGAATCCTGATCCCGATGATCAATGAGGCGATCGGCGTACTTGACGCAGGAACCGCTTCCGCGGAGGACATCGACGTAGCTATGCAGCTTGGCGCGTCCCATCCCATGGGGCCCCTGCACCTTGGCGATCTGATCGGTTTGGATATCTGCCTGGCGATCATGGAAGTGCTCTACAACGAGACAAAGGATGAGAAGTATGCACCCCAGCCTCTTCTCAAGAAGATGGTGGAGGAGAAGAAGCTCGGCAGAAAGACCGGCGTTGGTTTCTTTGACTATTCAAAATAGGCACGATAAGCAGAATGAGAATAACTCGAAGAAAGATTTTGACTGCTGGCAGGCATAAATCTTTTCTTTGAGTTATTTGAAGGTGCAACAGTGCATAAGTCTGCTGATCGTGAGAAAGGAAGAACATAAAATAAAACATGGGGCAAGATAGAAAAATAAGTCTGATGACCTTATTTTTCTATCACGAGTTTGTGACGGAGCCACAAACTCGAAATCGCAGAGCCAAATCTGAAATTTGGCTCGCGGACTCCGCAAATAAAAAATTTGCTCCGTAATGGAGGTAAAAAAAATCATGGATTTTACGTTAAGCAAAGAACATGAAATGGCGAGAGCTCTGTTTAAAGAGTTCGCTGAAAAAGAAGTAAAACCTCTCGCCCAGGAAGTGGACGAGACGGAAGCGTTCCCGAGAGGAAAAGTTGAGAAGATGGCGAAGTTAGGCTTTCTCGGCATTCCGGTTCCGAAGGAGTACGGCGGACAGGGCTGTGATCCTCTGACATATGCGATGTGCGTGGAGGAGCTTTCCAAAGTTTGCGGAACAACAGGTGTTATTGTTTCCGCACATACCTCTCTGTGCTGCGACCCGATCATGACCTACGGCACGGAGGAGCAGAAGCAGAAATACTTAGTTCCCCTTGCAAAAGGCGAGAAGCTGGGCGCATTCGGTCTGACAGAGCCCGGCGCAGGCACGGACGCGCAGGGTCAGCAGACCAAGGCTGTGCTTGACGGTGATGAGTGGGTGCTTAACGGCTCCAAGTGCTTTATCACCAACGGTAAGGAAGCTGACGTTTATGTCATTTTTGCAATCACGGGCACGGTTGAGAAGCGCGGCCGTATGCAGAAAGAGATTTCCGCATTTATCGTGGAGAAGGGAACCCCCGGCTTTACTTTCGGCACGAAGGAGAAGAAGATGGGTATCCGCGGTTCTTCCACTTACGAGCTGATCTTCACCGACTGCCGCATCCCGAAGGAGAATCTCCTTGGGCAGCAGGGCAAGGGCTTTAATATCGCGATGCACACGCTGGACGGCGGCCGTATCGGTATCGCTTCCCAGGCGCTTGGTCTTGCGGAAGGAGCGCTTGAGAACACCATCGCTTACGTGAAGGAGAGAAAGCAGTTTGGCAGAGCCATCGGCGCATTCCAGAACACACAGTTCCAGCTTGCGGATATGGCGACCAAGGTTGAGGCAGCACAGCTTCTCGTTTACAAGGCAGCTATGGCAAAGGCGACCCAGAAGGTATATTCCGTAGAAGCCGCAAAAGCAAAGCTTTATGCCGCAGAGGTAGCTATGGAAGTGACCACAAAGGCAGTGCAGCTGCACGGCGGTTACGGTTACATCAGAGAGTACGACGTTGAGCGCATGATGCGTGACGCAAAGATCACGGAGATTTACGAGGGTACAAGCGAAGTGCAGAGAATGGTCATCTCCGGGGCACTGCTTAAGTAAGCGCGTGAAAAGAAGTTCTAAGACTCATAAAAAATTTAGAAGGAGAAAAATACAATGAAAATTGTGGTTTGTGTAAAACAGGTTCCGGATACCGCAGGCGGCGTTAAGTTTAATCCTGACGGAACTCTTGACAGAGGCGCTATGCTTACCATCATGAACCCTGATGATAAAGCAGGTCTGGAGGCGGCTCTCAGATTAAAGGATCAGTATGGTGCGGAGGTAACGGTTGTAACGATGGGGCTTCCCAAGGCGGAAGAGGTTCTGCGCGAAGCTATGGCTATGGGTGCGGACAAGGGCGTTCTCGTGACAGACAGAGTTCTTGGCGGCGCCGATACATGGGCAACCTCCACTACGCTTGCAGGCGCGATCAGAAATCTGGAGTATGATCTCATCATTACCGGCCGTCAGGCGATCGACGGCGATACTGCGCAGGTTGGCCCGCAGATTTCCGAGCATCTTGACATTCCTGTTATTTCTTATGCGCAGGATATCAAAATTGAAGGCGACAGCGTAGTTGTTGAACGTCAGTATGAGGACAGATATCATGTGGTTAAGGCAAAAATGCCTTGCCTGATCACCGCTCTTTCCGAGCTGAATGAGCCTCGTTACATGACACCGGGCGGCATCTTCGACGCTTATAAGCAGGAGATCACCGTTTGGGGCAGAGCGGATCTTAAGGATGTTGATGATGCGAACTTAGGTCTTAAGGGTTCCCCGACCAAGATCGCGAAAGCTTCCGACAAGGTGAGAAAGGGCGCCGGCGAGAAGGTTTCCCTCGATCCCGACGAGTCCGTAAGCTATATCGTTGACAAGTTAAAGGTTAAACATGTGATTTAACAGTTCAGCCAGACCGAATCTGTCGGACAATCGTGCTTGCATGAATTTGGCAGACAGATGATGGTCTGAGGGAACGCCCGCTCAATAAGCCGATCGAGCAAGCTCGATCACGAGGACTGCTTCGCAGCCTTGGTGCGAGTGCCGAAGGCACGATTTTGCGCATGGGCGTGGGCTGAACGAAACTTAGAGAATACGCGTAAAACGAGTGCGCAGAAAGAGGTATAAAATGAATTTAGAAGAATACAAGGGTGTATATGTCTTTGCGCAGCAGGTAGACAATGAGATCAGCAGCATCGCATTTGAGCTGCTCGGCAAAGCGAAAGACCTCGCGAAAGATTTAAATACAGATGTTACGGCTGTACTGATCGGTTCCGGCGTAAAGGGACTGGCAGACCAGCTCGCGGAGTACGGCGCGGACAAGGTGATCGTTGTGGACGATCCCGAGCTGAAGGATTACAGAACGGAGCCTTACGCACATGCGCTGGCATCCGTGATCAATAAGTATAAACCCGAGATCATGCTGGTGGGCGCTACGGCAATCGGCAGAGATTTAGGCCCGAGAGTGTCCGCGAGAGTGGCTACCGGTCTGACGGCTGACTGTACCGTTCTCGAGATCGGTGATTTCCCGCTGCAGGCAGTTCCCGGTCAGGAGCAGCTCCACAACCAGCTGCTGATGACCCGTCCGGCATTCGGCGGCAACACCATCGCTACCATCGCATGCCCTTACAACCGTCCTCAGATGGCTACGGTTCGTGCGGGTGTTATGCAGAAGATCGATCCCATCAAGGGCGCAAAGGCAAATGTGGAAGAGTTCAATCCCGGCTTTACTCCCGACAACAAATATGTGGAGATTCTTGATATCGTGAAATCCGTAGCCGAGACCGTGGATATCATGGACGCTAAGATTCTCGTGTCCGGCGGCCGTGGCGTTGGCAGCCCGGAGAATTTCAAGATCCTTGAGGATCTGGCGGAAGTGCTCGGCGGCACCGTAAGCTGCTCCCGTGCGGTTGTGGACTCCGGCTGGAAGCCGAAGGATCTGCAGGTAGGTCAGACAGGTAAGACCGTCCGCCCGAACGTGTACTTTGCAATCGGTATCTCCGGTGCGATCCAGCACGTGGCAGGTATGGAAGAGTCCGACATCATCGTTGCGATCAACAAGGATGCGGATGCGCCGATCTTCGATGTGGCTGACTACGGCGTAGTGGGCGACTTAAACAAGATCGTTCCGAAGCTGACAGAGGCTCTGAAGGCGGAGATCGCTGCTGCAAAAAACTGATTGAGCAAAGCGCAATCTCGAGCGCTGCTGACGCAGGCTCGGTCTGGCATAATTTCAACATAATGTGCGCCCCGGCTTTTGCCGGGGCGTTTCTTTTTTTGCGCGGATATGGTAAGATGATAACTGGAATATAAAAATTTGAGTCAGAAAACGCAGATGCAGAAATAGATATAGAACTAAGGACAGTAGGATTCAAAATAATAAGGGGATCGGGTATGGACGGTTATTCATTACAGTCGCAAAATCAAAACAGAAACACCTTCGGGCCTCCGGCGCAGCTCTATCTGCCGCCGAAGAATCACAAAAAGACGGCGTTTATCGTTATTCTGTGCACCGCGGTTGTGGTTTTGGCAGCCGTTTTGGGCGGATGGCTTTATCATACGCACTCAGCGGCTTATAAGATTCAAAAGGGTTTTCTCAATCTGATGCGGGAGGCTGAGGAGATGCAGAATCCGCTTTTGGAGAAGGTCGGTGCGGATGAGATCGGACAGATGCTTGTGGAAAAGGGTGTGCATGTGGACAGCAAAATGAATGTCACCACAGATACCTATTTTGGGCAGATTACGTTTGGCGTGGACACGGATTGCGAGCTTGACAGGCAGGAGAAGGAGATGGCGGCTTCCACGAGTGTCAGCGTGATGAATTATGAGATTGCCAGTCTGCAGATGTACGGGGATGAGGAGAATCTCTGTTTTACGATTCCAGAGCTTTACCTGAAGGATGTCTATATCGAGAATGAAAATGTCAGCGGACAGTACAACCGTTCCATATGGGCGGAGCTTTTCGGAAAAACGGAGGAGGACGTTTCGATAGACTTGTTTCCCGGCGCGTGGATTTTCGGGGACGAGGAAGGAATAGGAAAGGCATTTTTCAAAGAGTATGCAGATGAGCTTGCGGAGTGCAGACGGCATATGACCATGGAGAAAGCAGGGGATGAACTGTACCGGGTCAGCTTTGACGAGCTGTATTTCAATGAACTGGTCAGGCAGGTCTTGTATGATTATGTGGACTTTTCCAAAGTGGGCCGGGAGGACGCTATGGGGATCCTGAGCTATTTTGATGTGGTTTCCGGGACGGATGAGATCAGCTTTATCTTGAAGATAAACGGTGCGAACCATATCGAGAGCAT
>ERZ778496.2119-NODE-2119-length-12343-cov-5.576416_pt1 | contig 12343 bp, 13 predicted proteins | sample MGYA00433099_ERZ778496 | MGnify/ENA primary metagenome ERZ778496 (study PRJEB29527, sample SAMN07138962) | mouse gut metagenome | material: feces | host: mouse | place: China:Nanjing | collected 2016-01-25 ... | reverse complement strand
ACAGGTCTTTCGTGATAACGCAGTTGATTTTTCCGTCCTCGATATCGTCGATCATGCGCTGAAAACTCGGTCTGTCGAAGTTTGTTCCTGACCATCCATCGTCAACATACTCTCCGATAATGTTGAGATTTTGCTCCCTGCAATACTGAGTAAGCATATCGCGTTGGGTGGAAATGCTGCCGCTCTCGCCTTTCAATTCATCGTCACGGCTGAGCCTTAAATAGAGTGCGGTGTTATATTGTTGTTTCATTAAATTTACCTCCTCGTTCCGAAACAACCCGCATTACAACACATTGCTTTCAACAACACTATACCATAATGCGGGCGTAATGTCCAGCGGTTTTTTGAGAAAATTATCCCGCCGCTTGGGTGCGCTTATCGTATCTGATAGCGCTTTCCACAAGGTCAAGGGCGGTCACTTTTGTTTCGGCGAAGTGTTCCTTGATCTTAATTTTTGTCTTGCCGCTGATGTAATACAGCACGTTATCTATCACGAAAAATTCATCTTTTACAGGTGACGAATTTCCGATTATTGCCTCGGCGCGTCTGCTGAAAAACAGCAGACAGGACTTGAAAAATATTTTCATTCTGTTAAATTTGGTCATATATCATCCTCCATAAAATCGTAATCATCTACTGTGTATTCACCAACAATTGTATCATCCGTGCTGCCTATTGCGGATAATTTTTGCTCCGCAAACTCCCGATTGTTTCTCGCGATCAGATCGTCAAGATCAATTTTTCCGCGAGTTCTTCGAACATTTCTGATCGCTTCTTTGCGATATTCCTCCATAATATCGGGAGGGATATTTGCCAGCTCCGACAGTATCATGATGATCATTTCAACCTCGACAGCGTAACGGAAAAGTCCTTTTGATATCTTCGTAACTCCCGCCTCGCTGCCCTTGACGATCTCATTGGCAAGTTCCTTTGCGATAATGTTTTTCTGTCTGCCGAGTTCCAAATCGGAGACATATTTCTGAATTGCCGTAGCGATAAATTCCGAACGTGACCTTGAATGTTCCGCTGCGTATTTGTCACATAACTGTAAAGTTTCCTTGTCCAGACTAATGCCAATTTTTTCTGCCATTGAACCTCTCTTTCCTGCGGTATGACCTTTTTATGTCACCGTATTTCCCTCTGTTGTCGCATTTGTTGGACTTTTTCTTTCGAAGTGACACCTATGTTTCATACTTTTGCTTATCTTGACATCAAACTTCACCTCCCACAAATGGCTTTACAATGCGGTCGGCTTTGCCGTCCGCTGTGACCGCGACACCGTCGCTTTAACCTGCATCGGAATAATGCGCTCCAAATTGCCCGAATTTGCCGTGAAATATTTACGCTGTCTGCTTGCAACTTGCTCTGCAAATCGTCTTGCCCAAACTCGCGCAGAAACGGCTCAAATTTCGATCCAATCGGGTTGGTTGGGCAGTTACTCTACTCGGCGGTCAAGTCTTGCACAAATCGCCGCACACGCCCTCGCTCTTGCCGTGATGTTACCGTCACCCGTTTGGCGTTTTTACTGTCACCTGAAAAGTTACCGTCACCCGGTAAATCAGCGCTATGAAAGTATTTTCCAAGATTGGGTGACGGTAAGTCGGTAAAAATTAAGAGGCAGGATTTTTACTGTCACTACCGTCACCCGACAGCAATTCCAACCTAATTCTTCTTGCTCCGTGGCTGCGTTCAGAAGAGAATTTAATTCCGTAGCTCGACAGCTCGTAAGCGTTCTGAACCAGATCTCTTGTCAGCCTGTTCGGAAATATTTCCGAATCAAATTTTGGTGCGAGTAGGGTGGTAAGCTCTGTTGCCGTTCCAACGAAATTTTTTCTTTTAATCATAAAATCAAATATTTTCTCGATGAAGATATTATTTTTATTTTCTTTCTCGGAAAAAGTTTCGTCGGATATCCATCTGTGTTTATCGCTGTCGAATTTCAATTCAATCTCGCGGTTTTCTATGTCGCGTCCTACGCAGTAGAGCGTTGCGTTTCGCGAACCTCGCTTGGACTCTGAAAGAACAAAGCTGCCATCAACACACCCGCTAAGTCCCGTTGTCCCCGAGATCATATTGAACGGATCGGCGTCCCTTGTCTTTCGCAGGTGATGTACTAGAACGATAGCGACCGAACGCTTATCCGCAACAGATTTCAGAACGGACAGTTCCTTGTAATCGGTTGCGTAAGTACTGTCGGGCGAGTCGGAGCGGATTTTCTGGAGCGTGTCAATGAAGATTATCTTGGTGTCGCGATGTTCCGAAATGAAATTCTCGATCTGTTCCTCTAGTCCGCTACCGATTGAGTTGGCGAGTAGAGCAAAGTGTAGATGTTCAGTTGGTTCGTCTGTCATTTCGTACAGTCGGTTTTGGATTCTGATCCTGCTGTCCTCCAAGCACAAATAGAGTGTTGTGCCTTGCACTGTCTTGGCGTTCAGAACCGTCTCTCCTTTGGCTACGCTCAGACAGATGTCCAGCGCCAACCATGACTTTCCGATCTTCGGCGCTCCCGCCAGAATGAACAGCCCTTGTGTGATGAGGTTGTCTACCACGAATTCAATCGGCTTCAGCGGCTCGGTCATGAGTTCTTCACAGTTTACAGTTTCAAGTTTTTTCAATAAAATTTCTCCTTTCGGTTTCGAGTGATGATATTCATCTTAACACATCTGCTCCACTAAAGTAAATATGGAATGGATTTCCGCCAAAAACGTAAAAATCCATTCCATACAAAATTTCATATTGATTTTTCTTTTCGATAATGCTAAAATGTAGATGGGGAGGCGAATAGAATGACCGATAAAAACGGAATATACCTATCTGTCGACGGCGATGACGCGGTTCGGGTTATCATTGATAACGGCACGAAAATCCAAACCGATAGGATCAAGGTTTCGGACGAGTTGATCGGCGAATTGGAATATGATATGTCGAATTATGAAATTGTGCTTGAACATATTTCCGATAAGACGGAGCCCCTTGACGATATCGGAGCGTATTCGGAGGAACAGTTTACCGCTGTGTCCGATACAGCTCTTGAACTGGCTGACGGAGTGCGGGAGAATGATTTGACAACAGGAGTTTTGCTGCAGGCAACGATACACAAACTGCTTGAAATCAAAGATGACGGATCGGCTATGTACTTGATGACAACGATGAGTCATATCGTTGACGCATTGCGTGAACCGCTGGACACACGGTATATTCTGTACAAGTACCTGAAATCTCGAAGTGAGTTTGATACAAATGATAAGTGGCTTAAAACGAATGTGCTCCCCGAGGGTTACTTCTTCCGTCGAGATTATCCATGCGAAATTATAAACTACGATTTATTTACCAATGAGCCGAAGCTGTCACAGGTATTCTTCTTCGATAACTATACCGATTATTTTGTGTTCCTTTTCCTGAAGTTTGCGGAACAGAAAAGGCGCGTGTTGGAATGTCCATGCTGCGGCAAGCTGTTTGTTCCGAAATCCAACCGCGCCGAGATATACTGCGATAGAGTCCTCTTTGACGGTAAGACCTGTAAGCAGATTGCACCGAAGCTGGCGAGGAAGCTCAAACAGCGAAACGATCCTCTGCTTGAAGAGTATGAGAAAGCGAAAAACAGGAACTACAAACGGGTGGAACGTTATGAGAATTCCGATGGAAACAGTAGTGTTATGCGGCTGACGTTCAACGAGTACAAGGCTTGGCTCGACAAGGCGAGCGAGGCTAAAAGATTGTATATGCAGGGTATACTTTCGGCAAGTGAATTAAGGCAGGTATTAAACATTTCTGATAATCAAGATAAATGAAATATGAAATAATTTGTAATTGTGACCTTCTCGTATATAAATAATTAGTCGTATATGACCGCAAACGACCTATAAACAAACATATTTTCCTATACCCTCTTGACAAACACAAAATATTGTGGTATAATATAAAATAAGGGCATTTATATGGAGGTGTTTCTATGAATACGGAACTGTTTACAGTATCACAAGCGGCTACATATTTGAAGTTGTCAGAACGGACAGTTCGCCGATACATTGAGAACGGTAGTTTAAGGGCTTCAAAAATAGGTAATCGCTGGAGAATACAGGATTGTGATATAGATGGTTTTCTCAAACAAACATCAAATGTTAGTGAAACCATTGATGAACAAGTTGTATTTTCAGATATTCAAAAGGGCAATGACCCTGTTTTTGATGCTCCGCGTTTGATTTCCCTTTTTTCTGGTTGTGGTGGTTTGGATTTAGGGTTTAATCGAGCTGGCTTTAGAAATGTTTTCGCTAATGATTTTGACGCTGACGCACAAGCTGTTTATTCCCTTAATTTAGGTGAAATTGATACAAGAGATATTATTACCATTCCTGAAGATGAGATACCAGATGGCGATATATTGACAGCTGGGTTTCCTTGCCAGCCGTTCTCTAACGCAGGTAATCGCAAAGGTGTTCACGATTCTCGTGGTATGCTGTATAAAGAATGTTTACGAATTATTAAGAAAAAAATGCCGAAAGTTGTTGTTTTTGAGAATGTAAAGGGATTGCTGTCGTCCAAATATTTGGATGGAAGAAATCTTGCGGATGTCATATATGAAGATTTGTCTACTATAGGGAATATTGGCTACAATGTTAAGTACAAACTTGTTAATGCAGCTGATTATGGCGTTCCGCAAAACAGACAGAGAGTGCTTTTTGTAGGTGTTCGTAAGGACTTAGGGATAACATTTAGATTCCCTAAGGAGCAAAGTAGGGATGGTTTGTCATTAAGAAATGTTCTTGACGTGCCCGAAAACGCTACTGATAATGTCGATTGGGGATTTTCTCCACAGGCATTAGATATGATAAGATATATACCAGAGGGAGGTTCTTGGAAAGACGTGCCTTATGAACATTTGTCGCCAAGATTTCAGAAGATTCGGAATGATATGAAGAAGTATCATTCACCGAATTTTTATCGAAGATTCTCTCGCGATGAGATTTGTGGAACAATAACAGCTTCGGCACAGCCTGAAAATTGTGGTATTATTCATCCAACGGAGAACAGGCGTTACACTATTCGTGAAGTTGCCCGTATTCAGACTTTTCCGGATACATTTAGGTTTATTTCAGATACTCCGAAAAATATTACAGCTATGTATAAGGTCATTGGAAATGCAGTTCCCGTTAATTTAGCAGAAGTATTTGCCACAGAAATAATGAAACAAGTTTTTCGTAGGGGGAATGACTAATGGATACAGATAAGGCTTATTTACTTGGCTTAATTGTTGGTGGAGGCGTGTTCGGCAATGCAGAGGATGTTTTCAAAATTCATCTCCCTTTCAGAAAATGGGGGTCATATCATGAAAACCCTGATCGTGCAAAAAGTATAATTGATGACATTCTTAAGAAAATTGGTCCGACATTTCGGGCAATTTATGGGCTAACAATTCAGTATGAAACTACTAAGGGTGGCAATTGGGATATTTTGTGCGAGGGCAATATATCATCTGTTAAGGAAGACTTGGCAAGATATGGTATTGCATGTGAGGGCGAGATGCGAGGCAATACGGATATTAGCAAAATTGCTGCTGATTTGGTTGATGATAATCTTAAGAGGCGTTTTATTGCTGGTCTTGTTGATACAATAGGTAGTATGGCTGCTTCTCACCGCCGTTTTACAAACGAATACCCAACTATATCATTGGAAATCAAAGGGTACAATTACAAGACTGTTTGCGACATCTGTAATCTTCTTTATGGTATTGGTTGCATACCTGACCAAGTAACTTGGAACCATCCCAATATTCATTGTGGTAATGATCCATATTATAAACAGTGGAACAAAGGATTTAAAATACGTATTTTGCAGGATCAGTATGCGAACTTTGGCTCTTTTTCTTTACGAACAAAAGTTCAAGCATTAAACGAAAGCCGAAGTTTACAAAAAGAAACACACATGGCACAACCGTGTGAGGACAAGCCTGTAAACGTGGAACCACATACTGTTCACCCTGCAGAATCTAACACACTTTTGCCTGAAATCATTCGTAATGGGCATTATTTAAATGAAAAGCATTTTTGTGCTGTTTTAGGATGTGAGCACGCTCCGTATAGCCAAATATGCTCTCTTTTTTCTCAACTGGGAAAGTACGTAATTCCTTTTCCAATACTGTGTAAGAATTCTCAATCAGTTATAGATAACATTATACAGAATGATCCTCTTTTAGCAAACCGGACATACACGGTGCATGCTGTTAGGGTTTCTTCATTGTTGTCAAAATATAATGATGATGCATCAATGCTTTTGTATAGCACTGAAAAGGGAAATGGTTATCCAATCAGCAAGGTGCTCCAAGCTGTTGCATATGTCATTGCTAATGATACAGAACTTGGCGGAAAACGAATAAAAGGAAACTTCGAAAGTCTGCTAAAAAAGCATGTTGATAATACTCCAGAGGTATGCATTGAAATACATAAGCCAGATTTATTAACACCCTTGGTTATTGTCGGAAATGGTCGTGCTGCATTAATTGGAGCGAAAAATCCAAAAGTATATGAAAAGCTTGTCAGCTTCGATCCAGACAACAAATATAAGTTAATAGTTAGAAAAATAACCGAGGGGGACTTGCGAGATGAGCAGTAAACGTAATGAGGTTTCCTACTATCCAGAAATTCAAAATTATATAGAAATACAGCTAAAAAGCAATTTCTTGGCTAAAAACAGACGGGAACTTTATGTATATTGGGGCATAGGGGAACTTAAAACAAACCTACAGCGTATAATTTCTGAGCACCCAATAGAATGTGCTTGCGTAAGTACTTTTGCAAAATTAGTTCAGCCGTTAAGTCTTGATATATTCGCTTTAATAACCGATAGTAAAAAATTTGAGATACTCATACTTGAAATCAAATTGGTTCCATCTGCAGGGCTAAGTGAATGGTCACAACTTATTGGCTACTGTCTTGTTTCAAGTGCAAAATATGGTCTTTTAGTTAATATTGACAGTGGCGGTAGCCCACGTTTGGTGCAAATGCTATCCACTGAACTGCATATATCCCACATTAAAACAGTTATAAAAGATGAATTGAAAGAGCATTATCTTGGTTTTATGCAATGGGATAGCTTGACAAAAGATTTTAAGTACAGTAATTTAGGTGCAGTAAAGTCATTATCAGAATTAAGCGAATGTATTGCAAGAGAATTTGGGTAGTTATGGTAATATCAAATTATACCTTTGCATTATAACGAAATGACCATCAGTTATTGCTGTGGTCATTTCTTTTTATTAAGCAATGCTGTTATAATGCGGGTTCACCTTGGTATCCTTAAATATGGTATACGTTTTGACCCATGCTCGACACATCACCGCCTGCGGAAATAATTGTTTTGGCGGTTATTTTTGCGAACTTTTCGGACTTCGCCTTGTATTCCAACTTACCCTCTGTCTTGTATAAATCCATGTACTTGTTGACGAGATAAAGCATATTATAGCCGCTGCTGCGCGTTGGGTTTCGCAGGTCGATCACGGAAATTTTGTAGCCATAATATTTCTCTGCAATGGTCGCTGTGTTTCGATAAAGGTCGCCTTTGCTGTCGGTGGTAACAAACGACATTCCCGCTGCACAGCAGTATTCAATGTTTGGGTACAAGAAGTTCGCGGTCTTGCCGACGCCGGACGCGCCAATCATCAGCGTGTGGATATCCGCGTCATCGACCAGTGCAGTCATACCGCCCGCCGTTTCATGACAGCCGACGATCAGACCGTCCACGCTCGGAAGCTGTTCGCCGTTTCGCCATAATTTCGGTGTATAGGGTATGTGCTTGTAGGTTTTGGCGACCTCACCGTTGGTAGCGAACCGCGCTGTTCCGTGCTGCCCGTTGCCGACAGGCTTGTTGGGAATTCCCCTGAGTGAATAATGATCGCCTACTGCGGTAAGCACCGCGATAATAAGAAAAACTGCTCCGCATAAGCAGAGCAGAAAAATTTGTGTTGTGTTCATAAAATATTCCTTTCAAAAATTAAAAATCCCACTTGACATTTCGGAATAGATGTGCTATAATATGAATACAATAAAGGTGCAGTTTGCTGTGCCTTGGCTTGGTCTTTTGATCTGGGCCACCGCAGACGGGGACACTTCCCCGTCATTTTTTTGTTTGGAGAGGTAAAAATGAGCCTGTTGAGCATTTTCGTAGACGAATCGGGCGATTTTGGAAAGGTGGAAAACAATTCGCCTTATTATTTGGTGTCGCTTGTTTTCCATAACCAATCGGACGATATTTACCAACCGATTGCGGTGCTCGAAAACGCATTGTCATACATTGAACCCGAGCAAAAATATATCCACACCGGACCGCTTATCCGCAGGGAAGAACCGTATCACAATATGACGATTGACGAACGCCGACAGCTAATCTATAAAATGCGCACGTTTTTTCTTCACGCTCCGATCCTTCATACCACAATCAAAATAAACCGCAAAGAAGCAAGCGATAAATTCGCACTGACCTCGCAGCTCTCCAAAATGCTGAAAGCCTATATAAACAAGCACTTTGAATATTTCTCGTCATTTGAGAAAATCGTCGTCTATTACGACAACGGTCAGCAAGAACTGAATCTTGTCCTGAACACGATTTTCAGCCTGCTGTTATCAAACGTCGAGTTCAGAAAAGCCTCGCCGCTGCAATACCGTTTGCTGCAGCTTGCGGATTATATTTGCAGTATTGAATTGCTATCACTGAAGTTCTCGGAAAAGAGGCTGAGCAAATCCGAAACGGCATTTTTCTATAAACCACAGGAGCTGAAAAAATCCTTTATCAAGTCAATCAAAACCAAAGAATTGTTGTAATTCGGCTAACTCATTGCCATTTGAAACGGCTCGTCCGAGAGAGCTTCCTCGGACGTTTCCTTTTGCTCGGCACGTTGAACGAGCGTTTCCTCTGTCGATAGCCGCAGCGCGAAGTCGGCGATATCATAGAGCTTTCTCGCCGTTATTTTCAATTCTGCAGCGGTCTGTGAGGACTTGCGAAGCTGTTCCAATCCAATTGTCATAGAATTTTGAAGTTTGCCGAGCTTCACGGAGATACTGCCCTTGTCCTGATAGCATTTATATTCGGCGGCGAGCCTGTTCTTCATCTTTTCAAGCGGAAATTCCTCTCCGCATATTTTCAGAAAATGCTCACTCGCCGCAACAGAAAACTCCGCCAATCGAATGCGATCAGCGGAGTTGTAGGCGACTATCAGGTCGTTGGCTATGCGGTTCGGGTTGATCTTCATCTCGTTCAGCTTGGAAACGCTCCGCAAATATAATTCTTTTCTCTCGTGCGGCACGGCGGGAAGATATTCCGCACCGTAACGTTGCTTGAGCTGCTCGTTCCAATCCTTTTGCTGTGGAGCAAGCCGGAATATTTCCGTGTACCCTTTCTCGGCGAGAATATCCCGCAGACGTTCCGCAGCTTCAATGCCGCCCTCGTCATTGTCTGTACATAGGCACACTTGCCGCAGATTGGAATGGCTTTCCAGTGCTTTCAGCGCTGCGCTCTCGTAAACACCGTTCATTGCGATGTAGCTGTGCTGCTGCCAATCCTTTTGGTAGAGCGTGATGAACGACAGCATATCTATCGGTGCCTCGAAAACGAAAAGCTTCTCGTCATTACCGAAATGAGAGAAGGTGTATTTTGTATCCGAGTTTGCGACCGTTATGCGGAATGTCTTCCCGAAGCTGAGAGTAGAGCGTACCGATGCTTGCTTTGGGTCGCCGTTCTCGTCTGTACCAACGAACACGACATTGTGGTATTTGCTGTCCTCGTAGATCTTGTGTTCATGTGCAAAGTGTGAGATGATATCCGGCAATATGAACCGCTGCTTGGTGAGATACGCGAATACCCGCCGCATATCGCTGTTGGCTTCGGGCAGTTCGAACGGCTTCGCGACAGGCTCGGGAGGCTCACGCGGAACAGAATGCACAATTTGCGTACTGCAATGCCCGTGTTATTTGACAAGTAAAACACAAAAAGTAAAATAAGCTGAAAAAACCCGTTAAAAATATAAAAATTTAAAATTTTTGGCTCAACCGTGCGAAATTTTACTGCATGGTTTTGAAATTTCATAAAAGGAGTGTCCGAGAGGTTTGTCAAAACTTTTCGGGCATTTTTTTGTTAAAATGTCCGCATATATTAAATAAGTGCGAACTTTTTAGAAAACCTTTTTTGACTTTTTAAAAGTTAAAAAACAGCTTTATATAGCGTTTTTAGAAAAACTCCTTGAAACAAATCAAATGTAATTATATTCCATAATTACAATATTTTAGCAAGGACATTGAGGACATAAAATAAAGAGGTAAGGACATATGTCCTTACCGTTAATTGTGTGTGCTAATTAATGATCTTTTGTGCAATTTTTTATACTTATTAAAATATGTTTTTTATGAGCATTTTTTCAGCCGCTCATTTTGCTTTTATACAAGAAAAAGCCCGATCTTTCCGGTAGATCGGGCTTTTATTATATTAAACTCTGCCGATAACTCTGCCGTCACAGCGGCAGTCACTGTAATCTTCAAGCAGTATATCATCGTATTTTTCGTTAAGTGAAATAAGGCGGTCTCCGTTATACTTTTTTATAAAGCCGGAGCCGTCCAGAACGAAAATTCCGACCTGCCCGATTTCAACAGCGTCTTGTTTCTTAACCAATACAATATCACCGTTGTAATATATTGGTTCCATACTGTCGCCTTGGATCGTTAGAGCATAATCGGCTTTACGGGCTTCGTGTGTGTCCGGTATTTCTATCTCTTCCCAATCCTCATCGCCGGACAGATCAAAGCCGCGCCCTGCCGAGACTTTATAGAAGCTGTGCATTATTTTTATAAGTGACTGTTCCGGCTCGTCGTCCTCGGGTTCCGACTGCTCATCGGCGGCGGGTGCGGTGATCTGTACCGCCTTTTTGGGCTGTTCAGCCGCTCGCTCCTTGGATGCTCGTTCGGCGGCTAGTTCAGCGAGAGTTGCGGCACGCTCTGAAATACGTGTTTTATCCGTAGAGCTTAGCTTTTTAAAGATTTCTAGTAAATCTTTTTCCTCATCGGTCAACACAACATTAGCAGTATCCGTTCCCTTAATAAGGAAATCTAACGACAACTGGAATTTTTCCGATATCTTTATTAAATCGTCTACCTTATAGCTTGAACGATTTCTACATACATCATCATACTTTTGTGCAGAAAAGCCGTTTTTTATCATTTCAGCTCTTGTTATATGCACTTTCAACAAATTTTCAATAACAACATTGGGCATAATTTCACTCCGCTCTCTGGATTTTTTCCAGTTTTCCTATTGACATACTGGAAAAAATCCAGTATAATATAGTTGTACCCCACGAGGGGTATTGAAAAGCATAGTAATCCACCTACATTATATCACAAGGTGGGGGAAATTTCAAGATAACAGGAGGATTTTTTATGAAAATAACGATCAATGGCAGCCCGAAGGAGCTCGCCGAGCTTGCAATAGCGCTTAGCTGCATGGAAAACGAGGAGAAAAAGCCGTGTTTACCGCCGCTCTTGACGGAGCTTGCCGAAAATGAGAAGATCAACGAGCTGGCAGGATTCATTCGGAACGCGGACAAAGAAAACGCTTCGCAGGTGGAAGCTGCGGAGCAAAAAACAAATCAAGAAATACTTGAAAAGCAAATGAAGCTGCTTTCCAATACTAGCGAAAACTGCGCAAAATTTGACGAACTTGTAGCGCATGTTCCCGCATTAACACACGCTATGATTGAGATCCAGTCGTATCTTCGTCAAGACCCTGTATAGTCTTGTACATAGCGGTATAAAAATTTGCTACCAGCTTTATGTTTGTTTCAGCAATCTGAGGACTATCAGCATCGGAATGTCCTGAAAGTCTGTTAAAAATCAATTTCTCTTCCATTGCTTTTAATGTAAGCTGCATAGCAATTTCTTTATCACTCATGTTATTCACCTCCCCTCTTACCACATTATACCACATGGGGCGGTGAAAATCAATGGTTAGGAGGTCTTTTATGAACGAATTGAAAGTATTCAGCAGCACCGAGTTCGGCGAGCTTGGGGTTATGCTTATTGACGGGAAGGAGTACTTCCCCGCTACACAGTGCGCGAAGATTTTAGGGTATGCACGTCCTGCCGATGCAATATCAGCACATTGCAAAGGGGTCTGCGTTTTACCGACCCCTTCAGCTGGAGGGGTTCAGAAAACAAAGTTTATCCCCGAGGGAGACCTTTATCGTCTGATCGTCAGTTCCAAGCTGCCCAAAGCGGAGGCGTTCGAGCGGTGGGTCTTATGTGCTGCAGCACATAATCATCAGAACTTAATAACGTTAAAACAATCGGAAGAGCGTCGTGTAAGG
>ERZ778496.2109-NODE-2109-length-12369-cov-5.124655_pt1 | contig 12369 bp, 7 predicted proteins | sample MGYA00433099_ERZ778496 | MGnify/ENA primary metagenome ERZ778496 (study PRJEB29527, sample SAMN07138962) | mouse gut metagenome | material: feces | host: mouse | place: China:Nanjing | collected 2016-01-25 ... | reverse complement strand
TATCGGCTGAAAAACAGCCGATAAAATTGTCGTGGCGGAAAATAGAATGATTACAAATAATATTATGACACACAAAAAATCGGATAAATATTGGCGTATTTACCCGATATTAATTCCTTCGTTAAATCAATAAATCCAAAATTGTTAACCTAAAAAGAAATTTTTATGGTAAAGAAAAGTATTTTTTTACACTTGAAGAAAAGACTTAAGCTTTTTTGCATTATAAATGTCTTTTTTATAATTCCATTTTCCTCATTCGGTACTAATTCTATTCGTTGGAATTCTGAAGAAGATCTATTCTCGGTACAATATGAGAATGCTACAGTTAAAGATATTCTAGATTATATTGAAAAACATAGTAAGTATATTTTTATTTACTCTGCTAATGTTCAAAGAAATCTGAATAATAAAGTCTCCATTTCAGTTTCCAATAAGAAAATGGATGTTGTCTTAAAAGAATTGTTTTCTGAGACAGGACTGAGTTATAAAGTGTCAGGAAGACAGATTACAATTTCAGTTCCAGAAGCTCCTAAGGTACAGCAGACTACACAACAGAAAGGTATAAAGGTAACAGGTAACGTTTCAGATGAAAAAGGCGAGCCGTTAATTGGTGTAACAATCATTTTGAAGAATGATTCTACAGTGCATTCATTAACAGATATGAATGGTAATTACAGTATTATTGTTCCTATGAGAAAGTCAGTACTCTCTTTCCGTTATATTGGTTTTGTACCAAAAGAAGAAATTGTTGATAACCGGAAAGTTGTTAACGTACAGATGGTAGAGGATGTAGGTCAGTTAGATGAAGTAGTAGTGGTTGCTTACGGTGCACAAAAAAAGAATCGGTGGTCGGTTCTATTACTACATTGGCGCCTGAGAAGTTGAAAGTTTCTACAAGTCGTTCATTGAGTAATAATTTAGCCGGTGTTGTTTCAGGTGTGCTTGCTGTACAGCGTTCCGGTGAGCCGGGCTATGATAACTCTACCTTTTGGATTCGTGGTATCAGTACATTTGGGAAAGCAGGTGGAGACCCTTTGGTCTTAGTGGATGGTATTGAGCGTGATTTGAATAATATTGATCCAGAGGAGATTGAATCTTTTTCTGTATTGAAGGATGCTGCTGCAAGTGCTGTTTATGGTGTGCGCGGTGCTAATGGTGTAGTGCTTATTAACACGAAACGTGGGCAGGTTGGTAAGCCGCGTGTTGTGGTAAAGAGTGAATTTTCTTTTACTCAACCGGTTAAATTGCCTGAATATATTGGAGCAGCTGATTATATGCAAGTATTGGATGATGCCTTGATTGATACCGGACAGTCTCCTATGTATGCTGATAGAATCGCAAAGACTCGTTCTGGATATGATCCTGATTTATATCCGGATGTTGATTGGATTGATGCAATTTCTAAAGATAATGCATCTAATCAACGCGTGAGTGTCGATATCTCAGGAGGTACGGAGCGTCTGCGCTATTCGTTTGTTGCAGCAGTTTTTAATGAGCAGGGCATTTTGCAACGAGACAAGAAGCAAGAATGGGATCCTTCTATCAAATTACAGCGATATAATGTTCGTTCAAATGTTGATTTAAAACTTTCTCCGACCACTCAATTGCGCTTTAATATTGGTGGCTATTTACAGGACCGTAATTCTACTACTCAAGATGTTAGCTTGATTTTTAGTCGTGCATTCCGGGCTGTTCCTTTTACATTTCCTGCGCAGTATTCTTCAGGAGAAATGGCTGGAACGGAAGAAGGTAATGTTTGGGCAATGGCTACTCAAAGTGGCTATCAACGTACAAGTGCGAGTAAAATTGAAACATTGTTTTCATTGGAACAGGATTTGAAGTTTATAACACCGGGTTTAAAAGTTAAAGGTGTATTTTCTTTTGACCGTTATTCAAGTGGTACAGTGAAACGTTCAAAAACACCGGAATATTATAACGCTGCTACATCCCGAAACGAAGAAGGAGAACTTGTTCTGACAAAAAAGCAAAACGGTAGTAATTTCTTGGGTTATGATAAATCTGCTGATTATGGGAATAAGAGTGTGTATATGGAGGCAAGCCTGATGTATGATCATACATTTGCAGAAAAACATGCAGTTTCCGGTTTGCTTTTATTTAATCGCCGTAATTACGATAAAGGTGAGAAATTGCCATATCGTACTCAGGGATTGGCAGGACGTGCTTCTTATACTTATGGTGGAAAATACATAGCTGAATTTAATTTTGGTTATAATGGTTCTGAAAATTTTGCTAAAGGTAAGCGATACGGTTTTTTCCCATCGGGAGCAATTGGTTGGATTGTATCTGAAGAATCATTTATGCAGCCAATGAGAAATATTATTTCAAAGTTGAAATTACGTGCTTCTTATGGACAGACAGGTAATGCAAACTTGTCAGGACGTCGTTTTGCTTATCTTTCTACCATATTAGATGATTATGAGACTTTGAAGTTGTATAAATGGGGAGTAGAGTCCGGATATTCAAAAAATGGTATGGCAGAAGGAGAGTTTGCGGTTTCGGACTTAACATGGGAAATTGTAAATAAAGCTAATATCGGTTTAGAATTAGGCTTGTTGAAAGGTTTGGTCGATTTACAGGTTGATGTTTTTGAAGAACGGCGTCACAATATCTTCATGGAACGTGCTACTGTACCGGCGACTGCCGGCTTTATTAAAAAGCCATGGAGCAATTATGGTAAAGTAACTAACCGTGGTGTTGAATTGTCATTGAATGTCAACAAACAGTTTAATAAAAATTTGTATATAAGTTTGATGGGTACTTTTACTTATGCTCATAATGAAATAATAGAAAAAGATGAACCTCAAGCTGTAATTGGTACAAATAGAGCTGAAACGGGGCATCCGGTCAACCAATTGTTTGGGTATGTCGCTGATAGGCTTTTTACTGAAGATGATTTTGCAGATGTGACAACAGGAACATTAAAAGAAGGTATTCCAACACAAAGTTTTACAGCTAAAGTGCGACCGGGTGATATCAAATATGTAGATGTGAATAAGGATGGAGCGATTGATGCATTTGACCAATCACCGATAGGAGGCACTATTGATCCCGAGATTGTATATGGTTTTGGGCTGAATATGAAGTGGAAAGATCTTGATTTTGGTGTATTATTCCAAGGAATTGGGAGAAGTTGGAATATTCTTTCAGGAAACATTATACCAGCTTCCAACAAAGGTACTACTTATAATATATTCACTAATTATAATGATCGTTGGACCGTTGATAATCCTAGTCAGGATGTCTTTTATCCTCGTTTGGACTATGGAACCAACTCTAACAATAGTCAGCCTTCTACATGGTGGTTGCGAGATATGAGTTTCATGCGTCTGAAGAATATTGAATTAGGATATTCATTCCCTAAAAAATGGATGCAGAATATATTCATTTCTGGTGCGCGTATTTTTGTCAGAGGTACTAACTTGTTAACTTTCTCGAATTTTAAATTGTGGGATCCTGAAGTAAAAGATAAAACGGGTGCTGCTTATCCTGTAATGAAATCATTATCCGCAGGTTTTGAAATCAGATTCTAAAGATATAATAGTATGAAAAATAAAATAATAATATTTATTGCATTAGGCATAACAGCTTTGTTTCCCATGTCTTCTTGTTCTGACTATTTGGATAAAGAGCCGGATGATCAATTGACATTGGAATCTGTATTTGAGAATAAGAACAATATGGAACGTTGGTTGGCATATATTTATAGCTTAGTTCCTAAATTTTATACATATGATGGTGCTGATGCTGTTTCTGATGAATTAGCGCCTTCTGTAGGATGGGAGTCTCAGGGATTTAAAGCCATTTTCTACCAAAACGGAAACTGGACAGCGAATAGTGGAGGAGTAATTAGCTATTGGACAACTTTCCCAAGGGCTATTCGCTCGGCATATACTTTTATAAAATATGCCCATGCAATTGCGGATGTTTCGGAAAAAGAGGTTAATTATATGAAGGCTGAATGTCGCTTCCTTATTGCACAATTTCATGCGATGATGGTCATGACTTATGGGGCTATTCCTATTATTCGTGAAGCTGCTGAAGAAACTACAGGAGAAAGCTTGTTGTTAAAACAAGAGCCTTTTTATACAGTAGTAGATTGGGCTGCAAATGAAATGCTTGAGGCTTCAAAAGAATTACCTCCGTTCTATGATGATGACAATAAATATGGTCGTATAACTTCTCTTACCTGTTTGGCTATACGTGCTCGCCTGCTTACTTTTGCCGCTAGCGATTTGGTTAATGGGAATCAGGATACTGACATGGTAAATATGAAGAATTGTGATGGTACGCCAATTTTTAATCCTGAACATGATTCAAATCGTTGGAGACAAGCTGTTGAAGCTAATAAGTTGGTGATTGATGAAGCCGAGAAATCGGGTCATAAGTTACATATTGAATATTTGAGTAATGGTGAAGATATCGACCCGTTCCTTTCTTATCAGAATGCATTGATGCTCCGTCGTAATCAAGGTAATTTAGAGATAATATATCCTAGGTCTTATGATGATGCAGGTTATTTCGATCGTCAGGCAAATCCGCGTAGTATGGGTGGAGCTGGTGCTATTGGGGTTACTCAGTCATTGGTTGATGCTTTCTTTATGAGGAATGGATTGATTCCTATTACCGGATATACGAATGACGGTGGAAGTCCTATTATAAATGAGGTTTCAGGATATAGCGAAAATGGATACTCAACGGCAGATGAATCTTTTAATACAAGATGGATGTATGGTACAGCGAAAGGAGATGCTGCAAAGGATCAGAATGTGATTGTACCGGCTAATACATATAAAATGTATTGTGGACGTGAACCCCGTTTCTATATATCAGTCTTATACAATGAAGAATATCATTGGGGCAAGAAGAAAGCTACAAACTTCTTTAATGGTGGTGAGGATGGAGGTCCCTCTCATGATTCACCATGTGCTGGTTATTTAATTCGTAAGCGTGTCGATCCTTCTGCAATTCCCACCGAAAGTAGTGGTAATTATAAGAATCGTCAAGGATGTTTGTACCGTTTGGCTGAAGCTTATCTGAGTTATGCTGAGTCTTTGAATGAATATAGTATTGATATGGGGACATATGATTCTAATAAGAAGGAAATATTGAAATATATCAATAAAATTCGTGAGAGAGCAGGTATTCCTCAGTATAGTGAAGGTACGGAAGCTGGAAAGATAACAGCACCGACCGATCCGAAAGAGATGCGTCAGTTAATTCGTAGAGAGAGACGAGTGGAAATGAATTGTGAAGCAGGATTACGTTTTGATGATTTACGTCGTTGGAAGGAAGCTGAAACTGCATTGAACGGAAAATTTTGGGGAATGAACATGCTGGCAAAGAAGGAGGACAGGGATTCTTATTATAAGCGTACTGTTTACCAAACAAGAAAGTTCATCAGTTATTGGTGGCCTATACCTCAAGATGAGATGGATGTGAATATAAACTTGAGACAATTGCCGGGATGGTGGAAATAATGTTTTACCTTAAAAACAATAATTATGAGTAAAATAGGATCATTATATAAGTGGTTGCCGATAGCAGCTGTAATATGCTTGAGCGCATGTAATGATGATGACAAGAATAATAATCAATCGGATGTTGTAGAATGTCTGGAACTGACCGCTTCGACTACGGATATAGAATTGGATGGAGACAGGCTGGATGATGTAGTGTTGACTTTTGACTGGACTCCGGCACGGGAAATGCCGGAAGAATATATGGTTTCCTATGTGACGAAAATAGATATTGAAGGAAGTAATTTTAATTCTTGTGTGCGTAATGACGAAGAAGAAGGTGTGTTTAGTAAAAGTTACACAACAGCAGAATTACAGAATTTGTTGACAGAGAAATGGGGGCAATCCAGTAATAAATCTGCAACGATTCAATTTCGTGTCATAGCTAAATGGGACGGTGGAACTCGTTGGGTAAAACCGGAAGTTCGTACGGTATCAGTAAATGTTCGACCATATAAACCGATTGTTTTCGATGCAGATAGAGTTTACCTTGATGGAACAGCAATGACCGGAGGAAGAATAACGATGAGTAAGACTATAGAGAATGAATATCAATATGCTTTCTTGGGTGATTTGAGGCAAGGAGAATTGGAGATTCCTGTAGAATTTGAAGGGGAAACTAATTATATCTGTCCGGCAGATGGAGAAGGTACTTTGCAAGATGGCGAACAAGAAAATGTTGTGATGAGAGCAGAACCTATTGCATGGAATATTCCAAAAGATGGTGAATATCGTATTGTAGTTAATATGGAGAAAAAGACCGTGACGATTAATTCTCCTGATAAACCGTTAGAACCTGTAATTGTAGAATGGACTGGTAATGCTGGAGAATATAAAGATCAGGTTGTTCAAACTACTGTTACGAAGTTATATGCTTATGGAGGTATGAATGGTTGGAGCAATACCTGTACTACAATTCTTACACCTAGCCAGGCAGATCCGTTGATATTCGTGTATAAAGGGGCAGCATTGAAGTCCGGTACAATCAAGTTTGTGGTATATGCGGCAGGTGATGCTAATACTACTAAGGCTTATGCATATAGCTGTCCGTTGACAAGTAGCGGAACTGCACAAACGTTACCAATAACTATTGGTTCTAATATGCAGTTGATGGGAGGTGATGGAGCTCAGCGTAATGCTTATTATAACTTAACGACTGCAGGTATCAATTTTATAGTCGTTAATTTACGAACTATGGAAGTGCGTTTTGATAAAAAATAGTAAGTATTTGTGATTAATGACATATTGATTATTGCCGTATCGGAATAGCGATTTAGATACAAAAGGAATCTCTTGATAGATACGGCAATAGTTTTTAATTAAATAAGATTGGAATATATGAAAATAGAGAAGATGCTATCGGTTGTAAGACTATGGGGGCTGGTTTGTTTACTTTCTTGTTCGGGGACTTTGTCTGCTTGTTCAGGTGGTGATGATGAAGTAAATGACGAGGGCGATAAAGGGCTTCCTGCCGGGAATGTAACAGTCAAAGTTGCTGGAGATAAAAAGACAGTTCTTCGTAATCCGTTAAACGGATGGGTGATGTATATGGGACGTGGTTGGGATGAGAACTTTTGGACCACCGAGGGATACGATAATATGAAAGTGCCGGAATTGGCAAAATCGGTCAAGGTTTCTGACTATGCAAGTACTTGTTATATTCGTACTAGTTGGAGTTCTTTAAATCCGAGCGAAGGTGTTTATATTTGGAACGATCCGAATGCCCGATTGACGAAATTGTTGAAAAGTGCATTGGATAGAAATATGCGATTGTCTTTTCGTATAGTTGTGGATGGGCGTGATCAAGGCTTGAATACTCCCCAATATGTGTTTGATGCAGGAGCTGCATCTTATGCGGATCCTAATGGAAATAATGGAGAAAGCCGTAAATCGCCTTATCCTGACGACGAGATATTTCAGCAGAAATATGCTGCTTTTATTGAAGCGTTTGCCAAAGAATTTGATGATCCGGATAAGGTGGATTTTATTGATGCCTATGGATTAGGTAAGTGGGGAGAAGCACATACTATGATTTATAAAGATTATGCGAATAAGGAAAAAGTTTTTGAATGGATTACAAGCTTGTATTCGCGTTGTTTTAAGAAAGTTCCTTTGGTCATCAATTATCATAGATTAGTAGGTGCCAATAATACTTCAGGTTGGGGTGCGGTAGCCTCGGATACAGAAAAGCTTTTAAGTAGTGCAATAAATAAGGGATATAGTCTACGTCATGATGCTTTTGGTATGACGGGTTATTATCAGGATTGGGAAAAGCAGTATGCTGAAAGATGGAATTATAAACGTCCTATAATAATGGAAGGTGGTTGGATTACTGGAGGAACGCACCGTTATTGGATTGACCCGAGTGGAAAATATAGAGAAGGTCATCCGGAAGATGTTCGTCAGGGGGAATTTGACGCTTCTGCTGAAGCACATGTAAATATGATGGATTTTCGTGTGGGAGATGAAACAAATTCATGGTTTACCAAATGCTTTTCTTTGGTACAGCGTTTTGTTACCGAAGGAGGATATCGTTTATATCCCGATATGATTTCTTTGCCGAAAGATGCGACAAGTGGGCAGAAGGTGTCAATTGTTCATCGTTGGAATAATATGGGATGGGGATATTGCCCTACGAATATACCGCAGTGGAATCAAAAGTATAAAGTTGCGTTTGCATTGTTGGACAATAATGATAAAGTGGTAAAAGTATTTGTTGATGAGCAAACAGACTTGTCTACATGGCTAAAAGGAAAACCGACTACATATAACTTCGATTTAACAATGAAAGGGGTTTCTGTTGGAGTTTACAACTGGGCTGTAGGACTAGTTGATACAACCAAGGATAATGAGATTGGTTTGCAAATGGCTGTAACAAAGAATCTGACAGATTCTGGTTGGGTGAAATTGCTGCAAGTCACTGTAAAGTGATTTATTGAATAATTTCATTTATTTCCTGCATTTGATTGGACGGAGTAGTAACTAAAATTAATTATTATGAAGACTTTATTTTGGAAAAGCAAATCACTATGGAGTGGTTTACTTCTATTATATATATTCCTGTCGTTTGGAAATGTATTTACATCATGCTCAGATGATGAAAAACCTTATCCTTATTTGAACAATAAGTGGATGATAGTAGCCTCAGAACAGGTAACTGTAATGACTGGCGAAGAAACCAATGTGAATATTACATTTAGCTCAGATGAAGAACGTGAATTGGAGTATGTTTGTACTTCTTCTAATCCTGATGTGGCTACAGTTACTCAGAACTATGATAGAAGTATTACTATAGCGGGTATTTCTTCCGGAAAGGCTTCTATCAAGATAGAATGTCCGGGAGAAACAAAACGTCTTTCAGCTTCTATTTCCGTGACGGTTAATCAAAGCCCGACAAGAATATTGGCAATAGGTAATAGTTTCTCTCAGGATGCGGTAGAACAATATTTGTACGACCTGGCTCAGGCGGCTGGTATTGAAGTTGTCATTGGGAATATGTATATAGGTGGATGTGATTTGGACAAACATCTGAATAATATGAAAGGTGATAATGCAGCTTATGAATATAGAAAGGTTAAAGATGGAAAGAAGGTGAATAAAGGTAATTATCGCTTGTCTGATGCCTTGATTGATGAAAAATGGGATTACATTAGTTTGCAGCAGGCAAGCGGGAAGTCGGGTAAGTATGAAACTTACGCCGCACTAGCGGATTTGATAGCTGAAGTACAGACATTTCGTCCAAAAGCAAAGTTGATGTGGCATCAGACATGGGCTTACGCTTCTTCGTCAACACATGAAAGTTTTCCGGATTATAATAGGGATCAGATGACTATGTATAATGCGATTGTGTCGGCGGCCAACCAAGCAATGCAAGATAATACAGAACTCAATATATTGATTCCTTCAGGAACTGCTATTCAGAATGGACGTACTTCTTTCTTGGGAGATTCCTTCAATAGGGATGGTTATCATTTGGAAGTAACTTATGGTCGCTATACGGTGGCATGCACTTGGTTTGAGGCTATTTTTAGGCAAACGGTAGTTGGAAATTCATATGCGCCTCAAACTATTGATCCGCAAATAGTCAAGATTGCTCAAAATGCGGCGCATCTGGCAGTAGTGAAACCGGATGCAGTTACTGATATGGTTGATTTTGTAAAACCGGAAACTATATCGGGTGGGTTGAAAACACCTATTTATTAGGACAGATTTAGATAGCGCAAGGTCATCGGATTGATGGCCTTGTTTTCCTATAAATTGGGATGATCATGAAATAAAATAAGTTCTATCCCGTTTCTGCCTATCAGGAGATTACTGGCTTTTTCGCGTGGGAATTTATCTTCCATATGACCAGTAGAAATTGGATTAATAGAATAATAACTAACCGACATAAACGTAATGAGAAGAAAAGTATTAATTTTCGGTTTATGCCTGTTCGGAGTAGCATATACTCTTTCGGCAAAAGATAAGAAGAGTGTCCCTATATATAAGGATGCTAAAGTACCAATTGAAGAACGAGTCGATGATTTGCTGACACGTATGACTCTGGAAGAAAAAATTCTGCAACTGAACCAATATACCATGGGGCGGAATAACAATGTGAATAATATAGGAGAAGAGGTTAAGAAAGTGCCGGCAGAAATCGGTTCATTGATTTATTACGATACGAACCCTACTTTGCGTAATAATGTGCAAAAGAAGGCTATGGAAGAGTCTCGTTTGGGCATTCCTATTATTTTTGGTTACGATGCCATTCACGGATTCCGTACTATATATCCTATTTCTTTGGGGCAGGCTTGTTCATGGAATCCTGAACTGGTAGAGAAAGCATGCGCCGTTACTGCGCAAGAAGCCCGTATGTCGGGAGTGGACTGGACGTTCTCACCGATGATTGACGTGGCGCGTGACCCTCGTTGGGGACGTGTGGCCGAAGGATACGGTGAAGACCCGTATGCGAATGGAGTATTTGCGGCTGCTTCGGTGCGTGGTTATCAGGGAGATGATATGTCGGCCGAAGACCGTATAGCTGCCTGCCTGAAACATTATATTGGTTATGGTGCTTCAGAAGCTGGACGTGATTATGTTTATACTGAAATCTCTGCGCAAACTCTTTGGGATACCTATCTGCCGCCTTATGAGATGGGAGTGAAGGCAGGGGCAGCTACTCTTATGAGCTCTTTTAATGACATTAGTGGAATTCCCGGATCAGCCAATCGCTATACGATGACGGAGATTCTGAAAGAACGTTGGGGACATGATGGGTTTATCGTTTCCGATTGGGGAGCAATCGAGCAACTGAAAAATCAGGGATTGGCAGCTAGCAAGAAAGAAGCGGCAGTGTATGCTTTTAATGCCGGTCTTGAGATGGATATGATGTCTCATGCTTACGATCGCCATATGAAAGAGCTCGTTGAAGAAGGAAAAATAACAATGGCTCAGATTGATGAATCAGTACGTCGTGTCTTGCGGGTCAAATTCCGTTTAGGCTTGTTTGAGCGCCCTTATACTCCGACTACAACTGAGAAGGAACGTTTTTTTCGTACGCAGAGTATGGATATCGCAGCCCAGCTTGCGGCAGAATCTATGGTATTGCTGAAAAACGAGAACGGGTTACTGCCGTTGGTAAATAAAAAGAAGATTGCCGTAATAGGACCTATGGCAAAAAATGGCTGGGATTTGTTAGGCTCTTGGTGCGGCCATGGGAAAGATACGGATGTAGCAATGCTTTATAATGGATTGGTAACTGAGTTTGCAGGAAAAGCTGAACTGCGTTATGCATTAGGTTGCAACACACAAGGAAATAATCGCAAAGGTTTTGAAGAGGCATTGGAAGCGGCCCGTTGGTCTGACGTAGTTGTTCTTTGTCTGGGCGAGATGATGACTTGGAGTGGTGAGAATGCTTCCCGTTCCTCTATTGCATTGCCTCAGATTCAGGAAGAACTGGCAAAAGAATTGAAGAAAGTCGGTAAACCAGTCGTATTGATATTGGTGAACGGACGCCCGTTAGAGTTGAACCGGTTAGAACCTATTTCTGATGCTATATTAGAAATTTGGCAGCCGGGTGTGAATGGTGCGGTTCCAATGGCGGGAATATTGTCAGGGCGTATTAACCCTTCCGGCAAACTTGCCATGACTTTCCCTTATTCGACAGGACAGATTCCTATTTATTATAACCGTCGTAAGAGCGGTCGCGGACATCAGGGCTTCTATAAGGACATTACAAGTGACCCGTTGTATCCGTTCGGTCATGGACTGAGCTATACAGAATTCAAGTATGGCACTGTTACTCCTTCTGTTACGACAGTCAAACGTGATGGAAGTCTTTCAGTAGAAGTTTTTGTCTCGAATACGGGAAAACGTGATGGCCTGGAAACGGTACATTGGTTTATCTCCGACCCTTATTGTTCTATTACTCGTCCGGTGAAAGAATTGAAACATTTTGAGAAGCAACTAATCAAGGCTGGTGAAACGAAAGTATTTCGTTTTGATGTTGACTTGGAACGTGATTTTGGTTTTGTTGATGGGAACGGTAAACGATTTCTAGAAACTGGAGAATATTATATTCTGGTAAAAGACCAGAAAGTAAAGATAGAGCTGGTAGACTAAAATCCAGTAATGGGAAAAATAAGGAGATGTCTTTAAAGGCTACGGCTTAGTTATAATACTGAATGATAAACAAATAAATATATAATGAAAAAAACACTTTTATTGGGAGTGTCTCTGTTATGTTCCGTTTTTATAATGGCAACAGAGATTCCTTTTCAAAAAGCAGAAATAAAGTCTATCATGCGAAAGGTGGCGGATTGGCAGATTGCCAATCCACACCCCGCCC
>ERZ778496.2107-NODE-2107-length-12384-cov-5.557791_pt1 | contig 12384 bp, 10 predicted proteins | sample MGYA00433099_ERZ778496 | MGnify/ENA primary metagenome ERZ778496 (study PRJEB29527, sample SAMN07138962) | mouse gut metagenome | material: feces | host: mouse | place: China:Nanjing | collected 2016-01-25 ... | reverse complement strand
TATTCGGCAGTCAGCCGGAACGTCTGGGAAGTATTATTATGACTGCTGTTACGGCACTGGCATTGCTGATTTCTAAAGTATTGGATAAGGCAAGGGACTTGTCGGTAAAATTTTTTGAGAAAAAAACAGTACGGCTGGTTACAGAACCAAGCGAAGGAACAATGACTGAAATACTACCGCAGACGGATAAAACGCCAAAGCAGGAGCATAGCCTCCTTAAAGAATTGACTGTCGATTTATCAGCACAACAACGAGAGTTGCAACACGAAACGCAGATAACAGCGCAGGAAATACCAACGATACCGCCTAAGCCTGTTATGTCCGTTGAAGCCGCCGCATATCCAAAGCTGCTAAAAATTTATAAGGAGTTGAACCGCCAAAACGGGATTATCTTTGACGCAGAGAAGGAACGCAATGAGTTGGAACTGGAGCGTGACAATTTAAAAGGATTTACAAAACTGACAAAGAAAAGGGAACTACAAAGCAAAATTGACCGTAAGAATGAGGAAATAGATCTTCTCAAAGTTGGTTTGTCAGGGATTGCAAAACGGTACGGATTTCAAACAGTACATGATTTTAATAAAATCTATGCTCCTGCCAAAGTAGCTTATGTTGATTATCAAGAAATATCGGACAGGTGGGAAGAAAGCTATGGTGGAAATGCACAAAAGCAGAAAAAAGAGAGTGTACACGAACGATTGCAGAATTACAAAAATAAAAATTCAAAATATCAAACAGAGAAAATTTTAAAGGAAATGGGCAGAGGGGCTAGGTGAACTACTATTGCCCCTTTTAATGATTATGTGAAATGGGAAAGAATGATGGAAGAAATTGTTTTTGCTTTCATAGTAAATTAATATTGTTTTTAGATTCAATGTTGTTATGTGCTGAAAAAAGTGTATAATAAAAATAAGTAACAAGAAAGGATGGATTATATATTTTATGATAGTGTATCATGGAACAGATTATGAAAATGCAAAGAGAATATGTTCAGAGGGATTTACATATAAAGCTAAGCCAAATCATTGGCTTGGAAACGGAGTATATTTTTTTCAAGATTATTCATTAGCGAAATGGTGGACAACAAATCCGACAAAAGAGTTTGGAAGTAGAATAAGTAAACCAGCAATCATACAATGTAACTTAGAAGTGGATGACAGTCAAATGCTTAATTTATTGAAGCTTGAGGATTATATACAATTTTCTGATATATTTGATAAAGAGTTTTATACAAAATACTACGAGCCCAGACATCCGTATGAGCCACCAAAATGGGAACGGTTACGTTGTGCTTATTGTGATTATCTTAGGGAAACATATGAGTTAGATATGATTATCGGTAATTTTGATAAACCAGATCAGCCATACTTACCTTCGAAACATGGTAATGAATTTGACGAATTTTTGCTTCAATATACAGAAGTGCAAATATGCGTATTTAATGAAGAAATTATAAAAGATTTGAGTATAGAAAGGCTTTAATGGGTGAGTGTTATGATAAAAAAGAGAATTGGTGTTGATGAACAGAAAGCGTTTGAAGAAGCGTGTAAAATGAATGGCATAGAACTTACTCCATACGATTCAAATAAGAATCCTGTGGCATATATTGATTATACAGGGAAGAAAAGAATGCTTAAGAACACTAAAAAAAATAATGTGAATTGTCTAAGTAGTGTAACAGTAGGGGATTATGTCAGAGTTTTAGCAAAATCTCCAAGAAAAGCGAAGGGTTCGGTATTTGTAGGATATGTAATGGAAAAAGATGAACAGGCAGGTTCTATATCGTTAAGACCGAAAAGACGAATGGCGTATGCATTTCAAAAATCTCGTTTGTTAAAGCTGGACAATGTAATAAAAGCTGATATTATAAAAAGAAAAAATACACCCCAAAAGGGCAGGTCTAGAGGAGTTTTATAAAATATAATTTGAGGATAAAAAGTTATAAGCTATAATATCATCAATGATTGTATATTAGTAAGGGGTACTTTTAAATGCGAGGTTGAGAGAAGCCAGAAATTATTTTTGTTTCATTGCTTTTATTAGTCTTAATAATGCATCAATTTCTTCTTGTGATAAACCGGAAAAGTCAATATTTTGTGTACTTTCTACACCTAATAAATAATCGGTAGTAACATGAAAGATTTTTGCCATATGGATGAGGACATCATAAGAAGGCAGGCGTAAGCCTGTTTCGTAAGCGCTGATAACAGATTTTGTTAAACCAAGTTTTTGAGCTAATTGTGCTTGAGTCATGTCTTTTTTCAGACGCAAAGATTTTAGTGTGTTTCCAAAGTCAACCATAAGTGAACCTCCATTTATAGGTATCATACTATGCATAGTGTATGCTAGTGGTTGATAAAATATTGAAATAGTTGACTATAGAGTATTGTTGCGATATAATTCTACTATGCATATTATCGTGAAAAAACTGAATATACGGAGGAAATAGGTATGAGAGGAAAGAAAGTTATAAGCAAATTATTAGCAGGCGTATTGGCGGCAGTGATGACGTTTACATCAGTGCCGTTTTCTGTTTTGGCAGAAGATGGTATAAGTGAAACGGAAAAAGAGGATGATACAGCCGAGGGAAAAGAATATGAAAATGAAATTTCCAATAATGCTGATTTGGCCGAAGATGCACAAACGAATACAACAATAGAAGAAAACTATAAAGACATTTATACCGAAGACCTTGATATAGAAAAAGAACAGAAACTAGAAATTACAGGGGAGTCGGAAGTGAGTGAAGAAGTGGATTTAAACACATCGGGTGTAGTGTTAAGTAAAGCAGAAATGAATTTGAGAGTTGGTGAAAAACAATCGTTAACAGCAACGGTTACTATGGATGAGAATTATTATGATGGAGTAGAATGGAAAGTAAGTGATGCAAAGGTTGCAATAATAGAAATTATAGATAATAAAACGGTAAATGTAATAGCCAAAAATCCTGGTGAAGCAGTTATATCGGTTATAACTCAGAGTGGTTATTTAACAGATGAATGTTATGTAACAGTGACAGGAGATAATTTGGGCAGTGATGAAAAACTTACATATAGTTTGTTGTACAAGGTACAGAGGCATGGATATAATGGTGGGTTAATTACAGGTGCGAGCATTACGGGATACGAAGGTATCGCTGATGGAGATCTAATTATTCCGAGTTCGGTTGATGGGTATCAAATTTTAAGTATTGATGATTATGCATTTAAAGATGCGACTTTTAATGGAAAACTCATTTTAGAAGAAGGAATAATAGGCATTGACTCTGGTGCATTCTTAAATTGCAAAATGAATGGAGAATTAATACTCCCGGAATCAATAGCATGGATAGGAGCTTCTGCTTTTAGTGGCTGCTCCGGTTTTACGGGAAATGTGATTATTCCAGCAGGCGTAAATAGTATGCGCGGTAGTGTGTTTTCGGGATGTAGTGGGTTGGAAAGCGTGACATTACCTGATTCTATGACTGCTATAGAAGCAGGAACTTTTAGCAATTGTAGTTCTTTAACTCAAATAGGATTTCCGAGTGGAATAACTACTATTGGTAATAGTGCTTTTTTGGGATGTAACAATATAGATGGCGAATTTATTATTCCATCAACAGTAACTGATATAGGGGAAAAAGCATTTTATGAGTGTGCAGGCATAACTAAGTTATTTATTTCTGGTAATGTCCAAAACATAGGGGAAGATGCATTTTCTAATTGTGCAGAACTTCATAATATTATTTTTAGAGGAAATAAGCCGATATTTAATGACCCTTCAAGGCTTAACTATACAATAGCTAATAATGTTACGGCTACACTGTATTATCCAAAAGCAAACATTACGTGGGATAATGTTTCAGACTATGAGAAAAAAGGAATTGGAACAAAAATAACATGGGCTTCTTATGAAGAAGGATCGGAACCATGGAATATGCTTTTTTCAGATGGTATGCCATGCATTTTTTCTGCAATGGATACCAATTCATTAAACCTGACTTATAATGATTTAGAATATTATCCTTCATCTTTTGAGGTTAATCTAATAATGTATTATATGCAGTTTGATAATCCAACAACCTACGAAAACGTTAAAATAACTATAGAATTATCGGATGGATTGAGTTTTGAGGAGGACAATGTTCAGAAAATATTAACTAAGCAAATAGATATAATGGATAGTACCGAGGAGAAGCGGAAGGTTGTTTTAGAACCTATAAAACTTTATACCGATGGACATTATGAGACAGACGAATTTCAGATAATAGTATCCGTAACAGCAGATGGATATGAAACTGCTGCTAAAACAACACTTAAAATTCCTGTTGAAAAGGAAATAAACTACGATTTTTATGATATACAGGTTTACTCGGAATTTGCTAATCTTTTTGTCGGCGAAAATCAAACCTGTGCCATTCTTCCGGCAATGGTAAATGGTGATGAGGCATTGAAGAATGAAGAAGGGTGGAATTTTAGTATTGAAAATACTGATATCGCCGAAATTAAGGAATATGTAGAGACGGAATTTGGACCGGCGGCACGTATTGTAGGAAAATCTGCAGGTAACACCAAACTGCATATTATCCATATTCCAACGGGCAAATCAGTTACTTTAACAATCGGAGTAGAAAAAAATACTTTGACATATGATTTATCGGACGTGGTTCATTTTTCTGAAAATGAGGGAATCATGAACTATGGAATTTTTACAAATAATTATACATCACAAAAAGTTGCTGATGGATATTTGGTTACTTTTGATGCTTATAATGAATGCTCTTCGGCTGGTGCTGTTGAGGTGTATGATTCAGAAGGTAATATGAAATATGCATATGAAATCAAAAAATTTGACCGATACCAAACGGGCGTAAAAGAAGTATTTATGGATGGTTGGAACTTGGCGTGTTCTGCTGTAAATGGTACTATTATGAATATCACAAATAGTATGTATACAAAACGAACGTCAATATCTGCAACAGTTCCACAAGGCGGCTATATCATTATTACCAATGATGTTACCAATTCCGTTCCTGCATTGGTATATAATACTGTAGATGTCACTTCATGGATGTATAAGGAAGCAAAAGCTTTTACCAAATGGGAAAAGGAAGAACCATTTAAGGATAAGGCGAAAGGAAAGTTTTGTGATGAAATAATCAGTTACTTTTTACAACAAAAGTATGAAGATAAAATATGGATGCAGTTTCAGGATAAACTGACGAAATCGCTCAAAAAGAGCGCTTCTATGAGCATAGAGGACGGATGCAACCTTGTGCTTGGCTTATATAACAATACAGAGGCTGCAATGCATGATATAGATATTGACATGAAAGAAGAGATAAAAGATGCCGCAATAGATACTGGAATAGACGTTGCAATGGATGTATTTAATGAATTTTCGCCCACCGGTGAAATACTTGAGACAATGTTTGGCATTAATGAGGCTCTAAATGGCATGATGCAGGTGGTGGATATTAATAAAACAATAGGTGGGACAAAGATTAGAATAGATGTTGCAGCGGATAATGGCAAACTGGTATCAGAGGGAGTTATCGTTGAAAGCGAAGATGGTACTATTCCTGATGGTACTGATTTGGTAGTAGTGGATATTACGGCTGAGGAAACATCAAGATATATCATAGAGAATCTTATAAACGCATCTCAGGTTAAAATTTATAACATAACATTATATAAGGATAAAACCGAAATACAGCCTAATGGTAAAATAAGAGTTAAAGTTCCTTTGCCAGCGCTTTATAAGGAGAATCAATGCGTGATATATCGTGTGGAATCAGATGGATCGTTCACTGATATGGGCGCTCAATATTCCGATGGATATATGCTGTTTGAAACGGAGCATTTAAGCAATTATATCTTATATGAAAAAGTGATGTATTCAGTGTCATTTGATGGTAATGGTGCGTCAGACGGAAATATGGAAATGCTAAGCAACTGCATTGAAGGAGAAGAATATGTACTGCCAGCCAATGGGTATCAAAGAGAAGGATATCTTTTTAAAGAATGGAATACAGCAATAGATGGAACAGGTATGTCTTATGCAGATAAAGCTACTATTAAGAATTTGGCTAAATCAGATGGTGAAGATATCATATTATATGCACAGTGGACACTACCGCCAAAAGAGGATGTTGATATAGGCGATGTACGCGTGGAAGACATTCCAGAAGATGGTATAATTCCGCAAGGGTTATGGATTTCAAATATTACTGAACAAACTTATACAGGCAATGCAATTAAACCTGTTGTACGCGTTTATGATTACAAAACATTGCTGAAAGAGAAGAAAGATTATGTTATTTCTTATAAGAACAATAAGAAAGTCAATGATGCTAAAGTGGCAAAAATAGCGCCTACTATCATTGTAACGGGTAAAGGTAATTATTCTGGCAAGGAAACACAAACGTTTGTGATATCACCGAAGGATATTACCGAAGAAGATGTTATGGCAAGTGAGATTGCTTTAAAGTCTAATGGTAAAGTACAAAAGCCTGTTCCAATAGTTATGTGGAATGGAAAGAAATTGACAAATAAAAGAGACTTTGTGGTATCCTATCCTGATGTTGGTAATGGTGCATATAAAGAGAATGGAACTTATAAGGTTGTTTTGAACGGTACTGGCAATTATGCAGGGAGCAGGGAGGTTATGCTCACTATTACCTCCAGTAAATTAATACCTAAATTAAAAATAGATAAGATTGCAGATCAGCCTTATACTGGAAATAAAATAACTCCAAAGCCTGTTGTGAAAGATGGTAAGAACGTATTGACAGAAAATGTGCATTATACGGTGGACTATAAAAACAATACGGAAATTGGTACAGCAACAGTTATTATTACTGGAATGGGCGAGTATGTGGGTGTGAAGCAGACAACGTTTAAGATTAAAGCAGTAGCTTCTTTAAATAAAGCGAAAGTCATTTTGACTACTAATTCCGGTTCAAATTTTGCAGGTAGCATTTATACAGGAAAAGCAATTAAACCTGATGGTTTTATTCTGACGATAACTGTCAAAAACAATGAAAAACAAAACACCGTAATAACGCTGAAAGAAGGTACAGATTATAAGGTATCTTACCAAAATAACATTGACGCTGGAACAGCAACCATACTTTTTACAGGAATCAATAAATACATTGGAATCATAAAGAAAAAATACAAAATAACAGCTTATGATATCAAAGCAGATGACAAGAATATAAAGATTTCACTGAAAAATTCATACAGCTATACAAAAGGAGGCTGCAAGCCTAAACCAATCGTTACTTTTGCTGGTACAGAGCTGGAAGAAGGTATAGATTATACATTAAGTTATAAGAATAATTCTACTGTTAATAATGGCAGTAATCAATCCAAAATGCCGACAGTTATTATTAAAGGAAAGGGAAACTTTAAAGGAAGCTTAACAAAAACTTATCTGATATCGAATGCAAAGATTGACAACTTAGTCCTAACTGCAACGGATAAAGTATGGCAGAACAAAGCCAATATTTACAAAACTAAGATAACGATTAATGATGTTGATGGTAAAGCATTAAGTGCAGGTAAAGATTATGATAAGAATATTGTGTATACATATGATGCTACGACCACATTGGCTGATGGAACGGTTAAGAAAGCAGGAACAATAGTAGATGCAAAAGACATTATTCCGGCAGACACTGTAATTAGGGTGACAGCAAGTGCAAATAAGAATGGTAATTATCATGGAACTGTGTCAGGTACTTTTCGCATTACAAAAGCTGATATAAGTAAGGCAACGGTAAAGATTCCGGCACAGACTTATACAGGAAAAGCGATTGAACCGGATGATAAGATTGAGATTAAACTAAACAAGAAATCTCTCTCAAAGGAAAATTATGAAATTGTTGGATATAGTAATAACATCAATAAAGGAACTGCGACGGTAACTATTAAAGGAAAAAATGATTGCGGCGGTACTAAAACGGTTAAATTTAAAATCAAACAAAAAGGATTTCTTTGGTGGTGGAGGCGTTAGTATCAAGTAAGATACGTTCTTTGTAAACAGCTTCAACGAAGGTACATATTCCATTTGCCAAGTAGTAGTACATTAATGACAAAAACAATGCCGAAAGTGATATTTCTCTTTTGGCATTGTTTTGTCAAAAAATTTTATGGGGAAAATTCTTTTTACCATAGCTCTAAGGAATCTTCCGCATCTACCTACATCTGCATATTTCCCTCAAGGTACAGTCTTGCATATTCAAGTGGTTCGTCTATTGCCAAAGCATTTAAGGCACATTCCGAGCAGGGAGTAGTTTTCAATCCTTCTTCCGCTTTATTGCAGTCTATCCGCAAGAAATAACCTGCGTGGGTGTATACGTCAATACTGTTATGGTGGATATTGTATGTTGCGTAAATCATATTCATTTTATCTGTCCTCTTTTCATTGATTTTTTGAAAGCATTTCAATCAGTTTACCAATTCCCGTATATTTTGTGTTATAATGTTTTATGTGATTTTGTTTCCCTCATTTTTTCCCTTATCAGGGTTCGTAATGCCCTGTGGGAAGATATAACACAAGGGAAACTTTAAGGGAAAGTTCACCTACAATAAACTTAGTGTTTTCAAGGGTTCGCGGGGATTTTAATAATAAAATATAACAGCTAATGTTTCCCTTAAAAATCATCAAATTACAATCGAAATTTGAGGTGACGATATGAAAAAATTAGGTTTAGTAGGTGGAATGGGAGTGGAATCAACAATTCCTTATTACCATGATATTGTTTATGGGGTACAAAATAAAATTGGAAAGAAATTCTTTCCGAATATAACTATTGAGAGTGTAAATGCATTTGATGTTTTGGGGTTATGCAGCGAGCAAAAATATGACGAATTAACAGACTATTTAATGCAAGCGATTAAGAATCTTACAACAAGTGGAGCTGATTTTATAGCATTATCGGCAAATACGCCACATATTGTATTTGACAGATTGCAAAATATGTCAACGGTTCCATTAGTCAGTATTGTTGAAGCTACATGCAATGAAGCAATTCGCTTAAATAAACATAAGCTGGGGTTGCTTGGAACGATTTTTACTATGACAGAAGATTTTTTTAAGAAGCCATTTTACAACAGCAATATTGAAATCATTACACCAACTGCGGAAGAAATGGAATATATAAATCTAAAAGTATCTTCCGAATTAGAATTTGGTGTCATAAAAGAAGAAACATTGCAGGGCTTTCAAAAAATAATAAAACGTATGCAGCAGGAAGATAGTATTGAAGCTGTAATATTAGGCTGTACAGAACTGCCTCTTTTACTTAATGACGAAGTAAGTCCTATTCCATGCTTAGACACCATGAAAATACATATACAGCTTTTAATTGATTTGATTGTTGAATAAGACAAATTTCCATTATTATTATACATTGAGTCAGGATATGCAGGCTACAGAATTTTCAGAATTATTTGCCTCTGTAGGCTGGAGCTGACCTACGCAGGAGCAGATGAACTTTGCCATCAGAAACAGCACAAAGTCTTTCATTGTACGCCATAAAGACAGGGCGGTGGCAACAATAAACTGGCTTGGCGATTATGGTATGCACTGGTTTATGAAGGAATTTATTGTAAGCAGGGAGTTTCGAGGGCAGATGATAGGAACTTTTCTTTATCACTTTTCGGAAAACTTTATGAAAAGCACTTTGAAAGAAAACTGGAAGGTCTGTATTGAACTGAGAGCTTCCAAAGGGCAGGAGGGTTTTTACCGCAGTCTTGGCTTTCAAGTAATGTCTGAAAGCGAAACGGGCAGTGGAATGGAAAAGATGGTAGGGGGAATGATAGATGGAGTTAATTATGCAGCCTACTTTTTCAACGTGTGGACAGGCGTGTATTGCCATGATTGCAGGGAAAAATGTTGAAGAAGTAATAAAGGATATGAAAACAGATGGAGCTACGAGCATTGGTCAACTGATAGAGATACTTGATGTTTACGGCATCAGACACGCTGAAAGAAATAAACGGATTTCCAAGAAAAATCCTGTTCCCTACAAATATTCGATTCTGACGGTTCATACAGATGCGGGGTATACGCATTGGACGCTGCTTTATGATAATAAATATTATGATCCAGAGTTTGGTCTGATTGAGGGCGAATATACGCATGGGAAAATTACATCATTTTTAGAAATATATGCGGATTCATAAGCTGTTTTGCAGATAGAACCGTATAGTATCAGATTGGAGGGAAAATATGTATTTTAAATTATTATGGGGAGAATTTGCCACACTCCCAGAGGTAGAGGCGATTGCGCTCGGCGGTTCAAGAGCTGGTGCGGACTATGATGAAAAATCAGATTACGAGTTATACATTTACTGTGCCAGTATACCAGATGAAAGTGTGCGGAGGAAGATTCTTGAAAAACACTGCAAATATATGGAGATTGGAAACTCCTTTTGGGAACTGGAAGATGACTGTACGCTGAAAGATGGGACAGACATTGATATTTTATATAGAAATATCAGGGATTTTTCACAGACAATCCGCTCGGTCGTTGAGGAATATACAGCCTATAACGGTTATACGACCTGCATGTGGCATAACCTGTTACACAGCCAGATTCTCTGCGATAAAAACGGGAAACTGGAAAAGCTGCAAAATAAGTATCGGATTCCATATCCGGACGAATTGCGGGACAATATTATCCGTAAAAATCTGCGACTGCTGACCGGAAACCTGCCCTCATATGACACGCAGATTAAAAAGGCTTTCGCCCGCAAGGACATGGTGAGTGTAAACCACAGGACGGCGGCTTTTCTGGAATCGTACTTTGACATTATCTTTGCGATGAACAGGCTGACGCACCCTGGGGAAAAAAGGATGGTGCAGTATGCGAAAGAACATGCGGAAATTCTTCCGGCGGATTTTGAAGAAAATCTGGACAGATTATTTCAGAATATGTTTACTGATTCGGACAGAGCATTACAGGCGCTTCGGGAGATGATCAACGAACTGGGGAAAGTCATAAAATGCAGTGGCATTAATAGTTTATAAGGAGAGGGGTTAAGAGAATGGGTGAGGTCAGCAACAAATAATTCAGGGGTAGCTCAGACACATAATTCTATGAATTTTATCCTAATAACAGGAGTGACAGTAATAGCTATATTAGTTATAGTAGGATTGGTATTTCGGAAAAAGGGAGATAGCAGTAAGGTGGCGAGTACAACGGAAGTTGTGTAGGAAGAGGCGATTCGTTCAGGAGCCATCGTTCTTTTGCATAGTACTTCAGATATCTATAATCCTTGGTCAATTGCATCTTTTATAGATAATGATGGTGAGTATGATACTTACTGGGCAGACAGAAGTGGAAACGGGCTTGTTAATTCCCTGATACGGCAGGGAAATACCACAGTCAAGAGTGCAATGGAAGATTTGCTTGCCGGCAGGACACTGACCACAGAATTAAATGAGCAGATTGTATTTAGGAATTGTAGGAAAATAAGTGATGCAGATTGCGCAGGATATTTCTTCGAGGATGTATGTCAAAAAACGTAGGCGTAGCGGGCTACGGCGAGGCTTTTTGGCATGCATAATCGGAGAAATAGCCAAGTCAAGATGCGTCAATTATTTTTCTACAGTTCCTTAACCAGCTAGACGGAAGTACAGGCGCAGTATGGAGCTTACTGCTTGCAACGGGGTATCTAAAGGTGGTAAAGCTTGAGCGCGTCGGGGAGCGGCGGATTCTTCTGTGGCAGCAATGCAAACAAATATGATAGTCAGTATGATAAATGGCAGAGCCAGAAGTTTCAGCCACCAGTGCCTTATTTCAACAAATCCAGTTCCAGTCACATCTTTTATGCCGACAATTCTTTCTTCTTTGCTTGCTTTATAGTCATTTCCAGATTTGTAATAACAGCTTCCTTTGAAATATATTTTTTTTTCTGTCAGAGTGCAGAATCCTTTTTCCAGAGAGCCAGTGCGCAGAAAATTACTCATAAAGCCACTGCCAAGTGTTGCGATTTCTTTTTCAGCAGGGTCTGCAAACATATTCAGGACAGCATTGTTTGCGTTGTTGATTCGTTCTTCTCTTAGCTGTTCTTTCTGGCGTTCCATAGATTCTTGCATTTCATGACTTTTCTGCTTCAGTTCGCTGCTATACTCCGCAGTTTTGCTCACGATGGTATCGAAGGCATCTTTTGCCTTATTACCCGCATAATTCGCGATTTCTTTCATGCTAATTTCATTTCCAGATGTGACGGGTGTGTCGCAGGAGGGGCAGACCTTTGCATTATCTGGCAGTTGTGTGCCACCTTATTTAAAATATCCGTTTGAACCGCTTAAAAATGGCAGACCTTTGCATCATCAGTAAGCGATGAATAACCTGCCGGTTTTACATATTCTAAAATCTGTGGGATAATC
>ERZ778496.2094-NODE-2094-length-12438-cov-5.569975_pt1 | contig 12438 bp, 10 predicted proteins | sample MGYA00433099_ERZ778496 | MGnify/ENA primary metagenome ERZ778496 (study PRJEB29527, sample SAMN07138962) | mouse gut metagenome | material: feces | host: mouse | place: China:Nanjing | collected 2016-01-25 ... | reverse complement strand
CTTGAGTTTCTTTTATTTCTTGAGTTTCTTTTATTTCTTGAGTTTCTTTTATTTCATGAGTTTCTTTTATTTCTTGAGTTTCTTTTATTTCTTGAGTTTCTTCTATATCATCGAACTTTAATTTTGTTTGATCTACTATATTATTTTGTGCATCATATATGGATATTGTTGTCGGTACTGCATTTTCAAAATATTGGAGCTGTATAGAAACCTTTGCCAATTCCCCTTCTATTGCAGTTTTGGTAAAGTAGTCCCAGACTGCCTGCTTAGGACGTTTCAGCAAATACACATCACGGAATATCCCGCTCATACGAAACTTATCCTGATCCTCCAAATAGCTTCCGTCACACCATTTCAACACCAAAACTGCCAAAGTATTGCTGCCTTCTGTAATGACACTGCTTACATCAAATTCACTTGTAGAATGCGATACTTGGCTGTATCCAATATACGTTCCATTCAGCCAGACATAAAAGCAGGAATCCACACCCTCAAAGTTTAAATATACATTTGGTGCGCTTTTTTCCTCCTGATAATCGAATGTATGTATGTATACTCCACATGGATTATCCTGCGGCACATATGGTGGATCAAAAGGAAACGGATAGCGAATATTAATATACTGATGACTGTCATATCCTGCCATCTGCCATACACTGGGAACGTTCAACCAATCCAAATAAGATGCATCATAATTTTTATCATAGAACACTTCGTTTACTTCATAGATACTTTTGTAATAGCGAAAACGCCATTTTCCATTTAATAACTGTATTCTGTCGGACATTTCCCGATTATCGACAAGTGACTCCATACGCCTAGATGCTGGAATATAATAAGCCCGCGCCGGCAGCGTATTTTCATGCAGGATTGCTAAGTTTTCATAATGCCGTGGTATTATCATTGCATACCCTCCTTTAAGAACTGCACAGAAAGCATATTGCCGATTTTCGGCAAAGTGTTCTGAATATTCCATTGGTTAAAATTAATAGTTTCCGCTGCGGCCGCTTTGCTTTGTTTGTGACTTTATTATATTTTTTTTGACATAAAATATCCATAAACTACATTGGACAAAATATGCACAAAATGATACAATATAGAAAATAAATGTGATAGGGGGAATATATTATACTGTTTGTTCAAAATATTACACTTTACTGGTCAAAAGAAGGGCGCAATTCAAAGGGCGCACAAGTACGGTCGCAATTTCCGCAGGCATATCTTTTAGAAATACCACCGGCTGCAATTTTAAAACATTATCAATCCAATCCCTCCGGTATTTTAATGCAGCACCTTTATTTTTATCAGGAGGAACACCAAATTTTAAATTATGCACAGCATGAGCAAAAGCACTTTGGGAAATACCTATTAGAGCAGGGCAGAACACCGCAGCAGGTTGAGGAAGCGATTTCATATAATATTTTAAATATGCGCAACAGACAATATGAATTTTATTACTCCGACCTTAATCTTAAAAATCTGCATATAAAAGCCTTCGAAGAACCATCACAGGAAAATTCCTGCGAAAATTCTCCTAATCATTTTGAAGTAACGTTTTGCTATTATAACGGTATGCCCATCCGACATGGTCACAATAAAGACTACTGTAATCCTGATTCACGCTTCTATCACCAAGACTTTTTAAATGAAACTGCTTTTATACTAAAACCACAGCAATATGGGCGCATCCTTTGGAATGAACGCCTAACAGACTACGATACCGGAGAATGGTATTATTATCTGCATTGCATTAATTTCTTTTACAAAACACAAAAAACCAGCTTATGGGAACCTGCTGTTTTTACCAGGCAGCAGCCGGATTATATTTACAAACAGATGGCGCAATTGCGTTAATGCAGCTAACTGAAACTGCTTTATTTGCTATCTAAACCAGCACTTTTTTCGCAGGCTGAACAATACAGAACTCAAAAAAACAAGAAAGGAGCTTTTTGACCCCATGTATATTAATGCTGCATATTTAAACAACTCCTTAATTGATTTTAAAGACAAGAGCAAGCCGCTGGTTGTCGGAAGCTGCGGAACGTACCGGCTTTACAAGCACCCTAGGCTGCCAACGCATCGGCCACGCGGACGGCTGGATTTTCAGATATTGTATATTGCCTCCGGCAAAGTTCATTTCTACTTTGATAACAGCGAAACGGACACCGTGGTTTCTGCTGGAAATATGGTTCTTTACCGTCCAAAAGAACCACAGCGATATGTCTATTTTGGTACAGATCAAACAGAAGTATTCTGGGTTCATTTCACAGGCGGAAATGTAAAAAATATTCTGCGCGGTTACGGCATTCAAGATAATATGCGTATTATCAATACAGGTACTTCGCCAGAATACACGCGGCTTTTTAAGCAAATGATTCAAGAATTACAGCGCTGTCAAACTGATTACAAGGATTTGTTAGTGCTTCTGCTGCAACAGCTTTTTATCTCCATTCACCGCCAGATTACCAAAGAGCACAAACTGAAAAATGAATATCTCGATTCTGAGATGGAAATTGCGATGCAATATTTTAATGATCATTACAATGCAGAAATTAATATTGAAGAATATGCTGCCTCCCGCGGCATGAGCGTTAGTTGGTTTATCCGCAATTTTAAGCTTTACACAAATACTACTCCTATGCAGTATATCGTATCTCTGCGCATTGCCAACGCGCAGATGCTGTTAGAAACTACGAATTATAATGTTACAGAAATTGGTAATATTGTGGGATATGACAATCCGCTGTATTTCAGCCGCATTTTTCGCAAACAAAAAGGCATCTCCCCCTCAGAATACCGCAAAGGACACCGAACCGAGTAGGGGAGATGCACGAAGCTGCGGATTTCCTTTAGACTTCCGCCAGCAATGCCTTTAATATCATAATATGATATTCTTCATCCATAATAATCCGTGTTAAAACAGCGTTAACACAGTCATCTTGTATCATTCCGATATGTAGTTGATATTGATTGATTGCTGCCTGTTCCGCTTCAATATCTGCCAACAACATCCTTTTGGCATTTTCTGGTAATGTCAGATATTCTGGTGTCCAAAGCATCTGTCTGCCATTGCGTAGTCTTGCTGTAAAATCAATATTACCGCCTAACAAAACGATTAATTCGCCCAATTTTTCCAAATGCATCATTTCAGCCATTCCAATTCCTAGAAGCGTTTTGGCAATGGGGCAGTTTTCGCAAGAAAGGCGGTTTTCATTGTTTATATACTGTGTAATCGCCGATAATTCGGATACCGCGCCACAATAATCAATGCTTAACAAATTCGCATAAGCCGTGTTCTGCCCTTGTATCTGAATCGGCGGATACGGCAAATCCACCATAATCGGCTTCGTTCCCGCAAAGCTGCAATTGTTGACAATCGGTTTTTCTTTTATTTCCATTTGATTTCTCCTATACTTACGAACGATTTATACCACTTAACTGTTAAAATTTCCAAGTAACCTGACTACATAACGCCAGCCATATACGTTTATCCAGTGCAGTACGGTAAATTCTGGCGTTATGTAGTATAATTTTCCCTTCTGCGCCGCGCGTATTGTCCGATTATGTAAAATAAGCTGTGCAAAATTTGGAAATTTTAACATTTGTCAGTATGATATATCACTGTTTCTTATAGTATATTAGCGTTAATGCCGTTTGGTGCATTTTTCAGAAATAATATAACCGGTCTTTCTCGAATTTCACAAAATCCAAAATACCTGTACAAACTGCCTTTGTCGTTTGCATAACATTTACAAAAACGAATTCGTTGAACATCAAAATTTTGGGAATTATAAATCATACTGTATTACTTCTATAACATTTAACTCTTATCTGTCAATACGTTTTTACAATAATCCAGAACTTCTGCCAATGCCTCTTTGTTAGCGGAATAATAGACTCTCTTATCCCTGCGCGTTACATTAACCAACGCCGCAGCAAGCAATGCACTCATATGGTGCGAAACCGTTGCTGTTGTCAGGTTTAAACGCTTGGCAAGTTCGCTCCCATATGCTTCTTTATTATGAATATAAGAAAGAATCTCAAACTTGCTCTTATCTGAAAGTAGTTTTAATACCTGCATTACATAGTTTTCATATCCAATATCTTGATGGAAACGCCTTGTCCGCATGTCAAAATCCGTACCGAATAGAATCCCCATTCGATAGATATCTTGTCCGCAATATGTCTTGCCGTCATCCTCTAAATTCGAATACATTATAAATGCATTGGCACGAATAACAGACGGATACAGACAAATACCATGTGGATTATCTCCAATTTGAACTCCTATCACGTCTTTTATATAATCAGCAAAATTTTCCTCTTGCAGCATCGCTTCCCAATACTGCACAAATCCTTGCGTCAAAAAAGAAATTTCATTTTGAAACCGCATAAGCAGCGCACATGCCTTTTCCAGCAGACGCAGCACTTTTTCCTGATGTTCTGCCCGATGGATAAATATATTCTGCACCTTCCATTTTTCCTCATCTTTTATTTCCATCTGCATTAAATACGATATTACGGCAAGCGGCTCATTTGTTTTTACCATTTTAGAATCATCACACTCAATATTCTTATATGTCTGCAAAAGCATCCCAAATTTTTTATAAAATTCATTCTCGGGTATCCCGTCAAGATACGCTTTAAGCGCCGCAATATCCGCAAAACGCTCCTTCTGAAATTCCTCCCACAACAAGGCAAGTCTTCCTGCACAAATCGAATCTTCATCCTCCTCTGTCCCAAAATAATAGCAAAGTTCCTCCTTATCTTCCAGAAATACTGCTTCTGCTTCCTGCTCAATCTGGTTTAATCGTTTCCACTTTTCAAGACCTTCCTCAAATGGACTGCCATACTTTTTATCAATCTTTTCCTTTAAAATATAATATTTTTCTTCCCTGCCCAAATGCTGTAAAAGCGCCATTCCCTCTGCAATATAATCAATCTTTTGACACACTTTTATTTTCATCGTTTCGCTCCTTATTCTAATCTGACATGCACCAATGTCATAATTAAAAATATTATAACACAGATTCCCCCGCTAAACACAAATATTTGCGAAACACTAAAAATTGCTGTAAAGACGCTGACTGCCAACGATGCGACTGGTGTTGCCGCAGATGCGCCTGCATTAAAAATTGCCCCAACACGCGCAAGATACTCCTGCTGCACTGTTTTCATAAATTGAACGCTTAAAGCAGATACCAAAATACTGCAAGTCATTCCAATAAAGAATGAAACAATTATCGTTAATGCATAAATGGCAAATATATTTGTCTGAAATCGGCTTCCCCAAGTATAACTGTACATTTCCAACCCCATAAGCATCCCAAAACCTGTAAACTGAATGCGTACAGGCATTTTACTACTGATAAACGGATAGACAAACGAACCGACTCCCATTCCTGCTGTCAATGCTATTGAATAAACACTAAGTAATTCGCTGCCTTGCCCCAATACCTCCTGCACCAACGGACTTTGCAAGGAGTTAAGCGGCACAATCGCAGCATTGAGCAAAACAGCCAAAAGACAGAAATTGCGGATAACTGGCTGTTCTTTTAAATACACCACCCCTGCCTTTAATGCCGCCACATATTCCTTTACATGAAGCTTATCCCGACGCAGATTTTCTTCCCTAATCTGTAAAAAACTTAAAATAAAAGCGGAAGCAAAGAAAGAAACGCTGTCAATTACAATTGCTGTACCAATTCCAAATGCACCGATAATAAAACCTGCCGCACCAAGCCCGATTAATTGTACAATTGTACTTAATGTAGAATGAAGCGCCGTACCATATGCATAATACTGCTCACCTAAAATTTTAGGCGTTACTGCAAGTGCTGCCGGAAGCCGAAACGCCTCCACTGTTGAATTCAGAAGCGTAAACACAAGCATAATCCACGGATTTAAAATATCTAAAACATATAAAACAGCAAGCCCTATGGTAATAACGCCGCGGATAATATCCGTTACGACCATTAATTTCTTTTTGTCCATTCCTTCCACCAGCGCACCGGCAAACGGCTGCACCAGAACCGAGGGCAGTTGGTTTGCCGCAAATACCAACGCCGACCACTCCGCTTTCCCTGTTAAGGCATAAACCATCCATGTAAACGCAATCGCATCAATCGAATCTCCAAAACGGTTAATTAGGCTGGCTAGGACAATTTTAAGGTACTCTGTTTGCTTTAAGATTTCTTTGTATCCGATTTTAGATGTTTGTTCTTCTTTCATAGTAATTAGACTTCCTTTCTTTTATTCTCTATAATACCAAACATAAAAAAGCCCTAAAAAAATTTTATCCCTATATTATCACTTCTATCAATTATTTATATTAGATGTTTATCTAATATAATTCTTATATCATATTATTAGACACTTGTCAATAATTAATATTAGATTTTTATCTAATATTAATGTAATTGATTTTTTTTCCTTGATAACTCTGTTCGCATCAAAAAAGGAGTTGTCGGAACATCATATGAATTTCTCTTTCTATATCATGTGATTCATTCGATATCACTGCTATATATTGTATGAGAATTCCATTTTCCGACAGCCCCTTTTATTCAGTCTGCCTAAAACCTTATTTCTGTCATTTTATTTATGCAATTTCGTTAGCAACCGCCCTAAAAAACGCAACGTGTTTTAACTCATACCCCTTTTCCATAAAATTCGGGTCGGCACTGGTCTTTACGATTATTATTTGTTTGGAAGGATTTACATAAATCCATTGACCGTAAACTCCTATCGCCATAAATTCCCCTTGATTTCCTTCCGGCACCCACCATTGATATCCATATCCAATCGCATTGTAAGCATCATGATTCGCACCCGGCTTAGAATAAGCTTCACTGATATCCAAACTGTCCTTCACCCATTGCTTATCCAGAATCTGTTCGCCGTTGTAATTTCCTTCCTTTAAATACAATCTTGCAAATCGCGCATAATCTCTTAAAGAAACGCTTAAACCGCCCATAGCAAGTTCTTTTCCATTGCTTAATGTCCAATATGCATCATGGGCAGCGCCTATTTTTTTCCAAAGTTTTTCCTCCATATATTCAGCAAGACTTCTGCCAGTTGCATTTGTAATAATTTCCCCTAAAATTTCAGTGTTAATACTCAAATACCGACGATAGGTATATGGTTCCTCCTGAATGCCATACCTTGCAATTACTTTCATTGCTGGTGTTCCCATCAACGTTCGCAAGGAAAATCCACTCATATCTTTGTCTTCGTTAAAATCAATTCCAGACGCCATTTTCAGACAGGCGCGAATTGGAATATTTTCTAATGCAGTTCCAACAAATTCTGGGATGTACTTACCAATTGGGTCTTCCACACTGCTGATATCTCCCTCAGCTACCGCAATCCCTATTAAAGCCGACACAAACGATTTTCCCATTGAATTAGAAGAAAACAACGTAGCTTCGTTTCCGCCATAGAAATAATTTTCATACTTAATCACATCATCTTTTATTACAATCATTGCGGATGTTTTGGATTCCTGCATAAATTTGTCTGAAGAATAGAATACATCATCATATGTAAATCCCTCCGTTAATGCAATATTGTTCTCCTTTGTAAATTCAAATGGTTGTTGCCCTTTGCAGATTTTCTTCGTCGGCTGTATCTCTGGTGTATGCTGAAATGTATGTGCTAAATTTTTGTCTTTAAAACTATTGAGTGAAGTATAAAGCATCTTGACTTTCTCCCCAAAACCAATCCACAGCACACCGGCAACCGCCGCAACGCCAATTGTTACCACACAGAATCGTTTCATCTTTTTCATCTCATTTTCTCCTTTTCTACTTGCCATAAAACAGTTTCTTGTATCTCGTTTTTCTTATCTTAAACCATACAGTAACTGTATGGTCAAGTGGTAATTTCAAATTTTTACAAACAAAATGACTGGCACAGCATAGTTCCACACTGTCCAGTCTTCTCTCTTCATCATTCTTTTACAAACATTGGTTGTCCCCTGTGAATAGCTTTGTTCCCTGCCAAAGTCAAATTAAGTTCATCTAAATTTTCGTTGATATTCCATTACATAGCACTTCAATCATTCTTTAGAATCTAGTTTGGAATTAATTTCTTTTAATAATTTTATAGTATCTGATTCTTCCTCTTCTTGATGCACAATTCCTTTATATATCATATTTTCTTTTCTCAAGTCACAAGCTCTTTTAATTTTTTCGGCTACATCCACATAACGCTCAACAATTGTATCCTTTTGTAATTCGTAGTCATAATCCCCAAATTGGTCAGCAAAATCTTTAAGTTGATAATTCGTTAACAGCACAGCATATATTGTACTATCATATTTTCTTATTTCTCTCAAAACATCAATCCCCTTATAAGTAACTTGCTTATCCAAATAATAATCAATAATCAAAAAATCAACATCTCTTTTCAAGACAATATCATAAAAACCTTCTAATGTTGCTGGCAATTCATTGATACATTCAAGGTGTAAGCCTTCTAATGCAAATAATTTTGTGTAAATATCTATATTTGCTACCTCATCTTCTATAAATAAACCTTTTAATTCCCTCATTCTTCATTATCTCCTTTCGGCAATAATATGACAAATTTGGAACCATACAAGGTTTCTGATTGCTCCACTTTTATTTTTCCCCATAGTTTTCCACAATATCTTTTACAATATTCAAGCCTAAACCAATACCTTCTTCCTTAGTTGTTTCAAATGGTCTGAATATATCCTTTTCTTTCCCCATTGGAACCCCATTTCCAGAATCTTCAAAACTTAGTATAATATGGGAGAAACTTTGCTCAATGTATATTTTAATCTGGCGGATTTGCTTGCCCTTTACTGGTTAGAAGGCATTAGTAATCATATTAATAATAATTGACTCTAAATCAATTTGTTTCATTGTATAAACAATCTTTTGACTACATTTTGTATCTAAGGAAATATCAAATGAATTTACAATCGCTCTGTAAAATCTGCTTACTTCATCTAATACGTTTCCAAATTCTATGCTTTCAAAGTTCCTTCTCTGTCCCACCGCTGCAGGGTTTTCACAGAAACGCCAATGAGTTCAACAAAATCTTTTGGTTTATAATTTGTGATATTTGAAGTGTTCATGATATTACTTCTATGAGTATATTTAAACACATTTGGCTATTGATGTTAATAAATTTAATTACTTACAATTTCCTCCTGCTAAAGCAGAAATAATTTTATAAATTTCTGACTGCATAATTCAGTTAGCCCCTTCACAAATTTTTCTTGGCATTAAATCTCATTACCAAAATTTAAGATAATTATTCAACCTAAAATTCCGCTAAATTATACACAGATAGAAATATTTTACGATTTTCTCCTTTGCAGACAACAGACAACCTCCACATGGAACGAGCGGATAGCAAGTCTGTCATTGCTCTTTGGTTATTTAAGGAAATGTTTCTATGCCTGTTTTTGGGGTAAGCCTGTTTGAGGAAATATATTTACTTTTTCCTATTTTCCATAACATTCTAATAACAAATTATTAGCTCAGATTCACTAATCAATTTATTGAAATCTGTATTACCTGTCACTATTTATTCTAATTCTTTTAAAAATTGTTCCGTTGTATAATCTTCTGGAGTTTTTTGAATAACTGAGAATATATTAGATATTCTCTCAAATTCCTCTTGTTTTCTGTTTTTAAGATTATCAATAGAAATCTTAAAAAGCATTACCCATAAAAAATAGAAGTTCTGATCAGTCTTGTATGAGATTCCTTTCTGCAAATGATTAAATAAAGCTTTCAATTTATCAGAATCATTATCTATTAATATCAATATTTTTCTAACAAACATCTCTACATTACTAAGTGCTTTTAGAAAAACGTAGGGATTATTATTCGATAATTCACTTAAAGTCTTTGTAACATTATCTTTACTCATTATCCTAGCACACATTCTATCATTACGTTTATATATACTTAAAACATTTATAATTTCTGTATGAGGTTGATTCAGTCTATAATCAAGATATGCCAAGGAAGTTATTAATTCTTCTAATTTCATTCTAGCATCACGGACTCTAAAAACTACTCCTCCATACTTATCCGCAATTTCTTTGACTTTTATTACTATATCCTTATCTATATATGCATTCCACATTTCAAAAGTGTTTTCTTTAATCGGATATGGTTTTGTATTTAGTCTTAAAAACAAGTCTATTTGACTAAAGTCTGGATTTTGTTCAGAATCAATTTCAATCACATCCATAGGAAACTCTAAAATTCTTTCTTCAAATTCATCACCTATCGTATCTATGGTCTTTCCATTTAATTCTGAAAGTATTTTTAATTTAGATAATCTAAACTTATCTTTATCAGAACACACAGCTTTCCCATGTTCATCTATATAAGTCTTTCCTAGAAACCCTAAAATTGCCAACAGACGTTGCTGCCCATCTACTACCTCTTTTATTTTGTCCTTACGTTTATAAATAAAGAGTGGCGGTATATTGATTCCCAACAAAATACTTTCTAATAAATATGACGCCTTTTGTATATTTTTAACTTCCGATCTTTGATAATCAGGTCTTATCAAAAATCTGGATTTTTTCATATCAGAAATAATATCTTCAATAGTTAATGTCTCAGGTAATGGTTTATTAATTTTGTAATGTGAAATCTGATCTTTCTCACTAATGGATTCCATCATTTTGCTAAAACTACATGAATTTCTCAGATGGTTTTGGAAATCAATTTCAAAAATAACTGAAAATATATTAGCTATAAAATTATATCTGTTATTAATTGCTGAATAATAATGACTTCCTGTAGGCTCAAAAATTAACTCTACATTTTTTTGTGAATTATTTATAATATAAGTCCATAGTTCAGGGTATTGAACTGCATTATCAATATAGTCAAAAACCAAATCTATTTCATCATCCTCGATTTCTTTAGAATTCTTTAAAACAATATCTATTGCCCAGTATAATACTTCATAAAACAGTTTATTATCAAACAAGTAATTACTTCGTTCTTTACATACAGTATTAAATTTCATTAAATAAATAATCACAGTATCAAATTCTTCTAATAATTCTTTTTCATTTTTATTTACTAATATAAAATAATAATATTTACAAATAATATCTGCTTTCGAACTTCCTTTTGCATAGCTATATATAGGAACTAAAGGAAGTGTCATTAAATTTCTAATAAGCGAAACTATAATATTTACTTTATCTCGTTTACTCGCCTTTTTCTTACTTCTAGGAAGAAGAATTTCACATAAAAAACTGTAAAGCTTACTATCGATATATATTTTATTGTATAACATCTTAGTTAAATTATCGTCAATATACGCAGCTCTATCAATATCATATTTTTGTAATGGTGTAATCCCAGAATTATATCGTCTGAATATTTCCTTCTTAATTTTTTCTTCTTTTTCATCCTCCAACTTAGGTTCATCAACAACATTAAATTGTAAAATACGAATTCTAGTTTCTTCAAATAATTCTCTTGTATCTTCATCTAACTGACTATATCTTTTTCCAGATAGAGTTTTTAAACTATGCAATCCTTTAGCTTTTAAAACCAGCTTATCTTCCAAAAAACGCTTTATAGTTTCATAGCGCTGTCTCCCATCTATAACCTCATTCTTATCCTTAGTTTGAAACAAAACAAGCGGAGGAATTTCTGTTCCTAGTAAAATACTTTCAATAAAATATGTAGCCTTCTCCTCATCCCAAACATAATTTCTTTGAAAATATGGCTTATAATTTATTTTTCCTGCATATCTTTGATTTAAAAAAATTGACGATACCTTTTTAACAATATTATCAATCTTTAATTTTTCTTTAAAAATATCTGTGATATCAGAATAGTCTAACTGTATACTTGACATTTCAAAATGCTCCTTACATTAAGTTAATCACTAATTTATCAATATTCTTTCTTGTAACTGTTTACTGGAAAACCCTTCTATGGTATTTGAAACAACGGAACCTTGAAAAAAGAATTCGTTATTATAATTTTGTCTCATTTTTACCAATCCATCTAATGAAAAACGGAAAACATACTGCCAAGATACATTTTCAAAAGATGATATTATTTGATGAAGTCCTGGAAGCCACTCATAAATATATCTGCATTCATCATATACTGTTATATCGGTAAACATAACATTAGTCTTTGCAATATATCGAAAACGTGTATTTTTCAATATATTATTATGTAGTGGATAAGCTAATTGATTAAGAATAATATCAAAAAACAAATTACTATGAGGTCTATCCAAAAATTGATATAAATTATTCTTTGATTCAAAAAAATCTTTTATTTTTTGTACATCTTCTTTTAATCTAATTTTTCCCTTTCTTAAAAGTATAACGGTTTTTAAACCTTTTAACAAATCTTTATAATTCCCTATCTCAGAAAAAAAACATCTACTTTTTTCACCTAATAAATT
>ERZ778496.2091-NODE-2091-length-12457-cov-5.374617_pt1 | contig 12457 bp, 10 predicted proteins | sample MGYA00433099_ERZ778496 | MGnify/ENA primary metagenome ERZ778496 (study PRJEB29527, sample SAMN07138962) | mouse gut metagenome | material: feces | host: mouse | place: China:Nanjing | collected 2016-01-25 ... | reverse complement strand
TTGAATCGGAGATTATCTGACCGTTGTAAGTGAGTTTAAGCGTTTTCCATGAAGCAGAGGCAAATATGGTATTGCTCCAGCTCTGACCGATTCGGCGCATATCATCCTCAATCATGGTTCGTCCGTCATCATAAAGATGATTCGACCATGTTTCCTCGCGGCTCCACGATTTACCGCGCGTCAGTCCATAGTTTAAGTCAAAAGTCCAGTCTTTTATAGCGTATGTTGCTGCAAGCACACCGCCATACGAACCATAGTGAGCCTGATTATATCCGGCTCTGACCTGTCCCTGCAAGCCGTCGAGAGGCGTGGGCGTTTTCAGAACCACGTTGATTACCGCACCGTTGACATGATACTTGGCCGGAGCTGAATACATGATTTCAACGTTTTTCAGTCGATCAACGGGAGTGTTGTAGAGAAGTTGATAAAGATTCTGGAGCGGCATATTGGTCAGTTCGCCATTAAGAATAATAGTGACATCAGATGCACCCGCAAGCCATACCATACCGTTGTTGTCCATTACCCCGGGTAAATAGCCGAGGGCCTCAAGAATATTGGTTACAGGCTTATCTTTTACTATGTCCGGCAGATCAACAACCATGACTCCGTCATGACCTTTTACCTGTGGTTTCTCCCCTTTGACAACTATCTCACCAAGCTGTCGGCCTGAGATAGTATCCGTTACTTCCGTCTGAGCTACTGCTGATATAGACGAAATGAATGCTGCAATAACAATGGCTTTTTTCATAAGTAAGTCGTTTTACGCAAAATTACACGCATAAGAAACTTTTAAGGCAATCTCCGACCTTATTTAGTCTTAAAAGCCACCTTATTTAGTCTTAAATGAGGAGCTGCCCAATCGATTGTTTGACGGATTATTACTAAATTCGCATTATGAAACGCTTCAAGACCATATCAATTTCTTTCATCATTATAATTGCAGTGATTTTCAGCTGCAATGTCTATTATCTCATAAGCCTGTATAATTCCATAAGAAGCAATGTGGAACGCGATGTAATGACAGCTTTATCCGATGCCGACATTGATGACCTTATGTATCGGGCGGGAAGGGCGCAGGCATTGGCGTCAAACGTAGAGATAGTAGAGATACAAGAAGATATAGAGGAGTATCAGGCTCCCAGGAAAGCAGAGGCGTTGACTTACAGGGACAAAAACGGGCAACTGATCTCTATCAGGACGGAAGCTGACGGAACTGTTATTGAAGAGCGGGAGATGTTTTCAGAAAACTCCTCCTATTCCAATCAGATGGTTGATATGATGAGCCGGCAATTTCATGCTATGATGGATAAATACATCCCTTACGATATGGCGGTGATGGACAGCGTCTTATATAATCAACTCTCCTACAGATCAATCCACCCGGATTTCTTATGCGTTGAAGTTGTCAACAGCGCCGACTCCGTAATCTGCCATAATCCTAAATTCAACGGAGAGTCAGGATTGGATTCATTCCGCATAAACATTAATCCTGACGAAGGAATATATTACAAGGCATATATGACACCCCTGACACGCCATATACTTTCGCAGATGCTTGGTATCATTATTACAATATTCCTTCTGATGATTGCATTTTCTCTGGCGTTCCGATATCTGTGGCGCACAGTGTCGCGACTGCGCACCATCGAGGAGATGAAAGATGATTTTGTCAGCAATATGACTCATGAATTGAAAACGCCGATTGCGATAGCCTATTCAGCCAACGACGCTCTTCTAAATTATGATGCTGACAACGACCCTGACAAAAAGACAAAGTATCTGACGATTGCAAACAAGCAGCTGAAAAGACTTGGAGAACTTGTGGAAAACATACTTGCAATGAGTATGGAACGGCGTAAGACAATGAAACTCAAACCGGAAGAGATACAATTACACGAGTTTTCAGAGGAAATCGCTGCCGCCCAGCGTATGAGAGGCGATAAGGATATAACCATCAATGTCGATATACCCGAAAACGCCACCGTCAAGGCAGACAAGGCGCATTTGGCAAATATCATGAACAATCTGATTGACAATGCAATCAAATACTCTGACGATAGTGTCGAGATAACCATAACCGGCAATGATAATAAACTGACAGTAAAGGATAACGGCATCGGCATCCCGGCAAAGTCGATTCCATATCTGTTCAATAAGTTTTATCGTGTCCCGCATGGCAACCGGCAGGATGTCCGTGGCTATGGCATAGGGTTGTATTATGTAAAGAGTATTCTTGACAAAATGGGCTGGTCTATCGTGGTCAAAAGTACAGAAGGAGAGGGATCGGTGTTCACTATCAAATTCAGCAACGATGAGCGATAAGATACTGTTTGTAGAAGATGAGGAAGACCTGACGCTGATTGTCGCTGACACTCTGCGCGGTCAAGGCTATGAAGTCATCACTGCTGTAGATGGCGTAGACGGGCTTGAGAAATTCAAGTCCGAAGTTGCCGATATAGTAGTGGCTGATGTCATGATGCCCAAAATGGATGGATTCACCATGGCGAAAGAGATAAGAAATTTGTCGCCGACAGTGCCATTGCTATTCCTCACCGCAAAAAGCACAATAGATGATGTGGAGCAAGGTTTTGAAATCGGAGCCAACGACTATCTTAAAAAGCCCTTTGAACTCCGCGAACTGATAGTGCGGATTAAGGCACTATTAAGACGATATGGTGACAATCGCACCGAGGATATCCGGTTTGCAATTGGAGCATATACTTTTAACGTAACGACCCAGACATTGTCATTTGGCGACAAAGAGACAGAGCTATCTCACTTTGAAGCCAAGATTCTTGAACGTCTGGCAACCAATATCGGCAAGACTGTCGATGCCTCCGAACTGATGATTGCCGTGTGGCAGCGTGACGAACCAAGCAACCGCAATTCTCTCCACGGCTACATACACAAACTCCGCCGTGCATTGCGCCTCGACCCTGCAATCGCCATAATCAATCAGCGTGGCTTCGGGTATATGCTCACGCTAAGGCAATAATTTGATATAAACATATCAATATAGTCCGACAAATCTGCATCAGCAAATTTCCTGCCATTATGTGAAATCGCTTGTATAAGCCGCATAATATCACTATATTTGCGGTCGAAATTACATTGAACAACCTAACATCCATAAACAAACCTTACAACTACATGAAAAAGTTATTTCTGTCAATTGTATTGGCAATGCTCTGTCTTGGCGCATACGCCGACAACCTCAATGAACTGCAACAAAAATTCATCAACGACCGTTTCGGCATGTTCATTCACTTCAATATGCCCACTTTCGTTGACCAGGACTGGCCTGATCCAGATCAGCCTGCCGACACATTCAACCCTCGGAAACTTGACTGCAAGCAATGGGCGAAAGGCGCGAAACTCGCCGGAATGAAATTCGGATGCCTCACGACCAAACACCATAGCGGATATTGCATCTGGGACACGGAAACCACCGACTACAACTGTATGGACAGCGGCTTCGGCCGTGATGTAGTCAAGGAATACACTGACGCGTTTCGTGAAGCCGGCCTCGGCGTGATGCTCTACTATTCAATTCTCGACACACATCACCGCATACGCCCCGGTTTCATCAACGCCACACATACCGATTATATCAAAAAACAGCTTCATGAACTTCTTACCAACTACGGAGAAATATCGGGCATAATCATCGACGGATGGGATGCACCGTGGTCGCGTATCAGCTATGAGGAAATACCATTTGATGACATTTACCATTACATCAAGCAGCTTCAGCCAAACTGTCTGGTAATGGAACTCAATTCGGCCAAATATCCTCAGGACGTGCTCTTCTACACTGACATCAAGTCGTTTGAACAGAATGCCGGACAGCACATATCAACCGACACCAACGTGCTCCCCGCGCTGTCATGCCTTCCTCTTAACGGAGCATGGTTCTGGAAATCAGACTACCCTACCACAGATGTCAAATCGCCCGAATGGATTGTGAATGAAAACATCATACCTTTCAACGAAGCTTACTGCACATACATTCTCAACGTCGCCCCCAATACCGACGGGCTCATTGACGACAACGCCATGAAAGCGCTCGAAGAGATCGGACGCCTGTGGAAACCGCGCGAAGGCAAAGACAAGAAACTTACAGCCAACGCCCGCCCGATTACCGCCGAAAACATCGCAAAACGCCGTCCAGCTGAATCATCATGGAGCAACGACGGATCAATCATGGACTATGCCAATGATGACAATTTCGGCACAGCCTGGGTATCAAACCATTGTGTGAAAGAACCGTGGTATATGGTCAAACTCGACCGCTCTACTCCCATAAATACGATATCACTGACTGACCATAACTGCAGCTTTGACAGCTACCGCATCTATTATGATGCCGACGGACAATGGATTGAAATTCCGGTCGAACCTCAAAGCGGCAAAGTGAAAGTACACCACTTCGACACCGTAAACGCATCAGCAGTAAAAGTGACATTCCACCCGACAACCGGCAACATGACACTCCACGAAATCGGCGTCTACAACCAGCGTTGACACAGTCAGAAACAACAGCAAAACCATATCGCCCGAATTGTATCAGCGCAATTCGGGCGATATGGTCTTTTATATATATGTTCAATTATTGGCTGCGACGTTTTGCAGCAGTGTGATTTTACGCCATTGGTCCTCTGTCGTAAACGACGAAGTGTCATAGGCATCGTCATTGACCATGAAACCATCGACAGGACTTATTCTCAGCCATGCCGGCGTTATCTTTGCAAGCAGATTGTCAACCTTTGTGATTATCGACTGCTCCGATTCAAGCTGCGGTTGCTTAACATCGACTACTCCGAGTATCAGCCCCTTCCCGGCGGGAAATGAGACATTGCCGTCGCCAAGCAGATTGCAGGCGGTATCTGACTCAGCCATGAAAGCGCTGACGTTGGAATGATTGAATATAGCCTCGACAATAAGCGGGTGCATGCGGCTGGCATGACCGAAACGCTCCGTACAGTTGGCTTTGATTGACAATATGATTTCCATGTCGGCAGGCATTCCGGCAAGCGACTCATCGTTGACCGACGTCAGCATTGGCATCAGAGCCACCGGGTCAAGACCTCCCTGCAGCAGACGCTTCAGTTTGTCGTGATCGCAGAATGTATTCCACGAAGTGTCGCGCAGTATGACACTGCGGCAACCAAGTTCGTAGAGTCTGTTTATTGTCAGCTTGTAGGCCTCGGCAAGCCGACCGGCCACAGATGCAGTGTCGCTTACGTTGCCGTTAAGCATCAGCCAAACGAGCAGATGGGCAGGCGCGGGAAGAGTAACACGGGCCGTTTCCCCTTTCTTCAACAGATCTTTGAGAAACAGGAACTGTCCGAATATAGGATGCTCTGGATTGAACCTGATGTCACCTGTTATCTCGGGAACGGAAGCACACAGTTCGGTATCCTGCCAAAGATTTCCGCTCTTCACGCAACGGCATTCCACGCCTTCAAGGCCGCAAAGGAAATCAAGATCCCAGGAGTGACGGCGCATCTCTCCGTCAGTTATGGCTGACAGACCGGCCTCACGCTGGCGCTCAACAAGTTCACTGATACATTTATCCTCAACCTTTTTCAATTCATCGGCAGAAATTCTGCCTTCTGCAAAATCCTCTCGTGATTTCGTCAATTCTGTCGGGAACATAAATTGTCCGGCATGTTCCACTGCAATAGCTGTAAGTGTCATAGCTCCTTAAAATTATTGTACCTTTCAAAAATCAGTCTGACGACAGCCTGATAATGAATATCCGGCTGCCATGTATCCGGGAGCAGCATGCCCCGGAAATTCATTTCAGGCGCAAATTAACGAATTTTTTCCGTAATTACCAAACTTTTTCACTTTACAGCTTTCCAGGAGCAGGGATGGAAGAGTTAGAAATCGATTGTAAGTCTGACGTTAAACTGACGGCGTGTCAGATAGTTGGGCACGGCGTACTGGATATTGTTGACATCTGTGACCCAATAATAGGAGCTCACATTTGAGATGTCAAGAAGGTTGAACACATCAAAACCAAGCCACATCGATTTGAAATACCGATACATGCCCGACCGATTTTCGCCTTCGCCAAGAGGCGAAAGCAACGCGTATGACAGCCCGACATCCACGCGTTTGTAGGCCGGAGCCCGGAAATATCCCTTGTCACGCGAGCCATGAGGCGCGGTTGTGGGAAGTCCGTCAGAAAGTATTCCGCGCAGCGAGAATTTGAGTTTCGGAAACTTAGGGAAGTAATCGGTGAAGAAAACGGCAAACGAATATCTCTGGTCGGTCGGACGCGGCACATTCACACCATTGAGGTTTTCGTTGGTTTTCATCAATGAGAAGCTCACCCACGAATCAGTGCCCGGAACAAACTGCCCGAAAAGTTTAAGGTCAAGTCCGGCGGTATAACCTGAGGTCTCGTTTTTACCCGAATACACGATTTTGAGGTTATCGATTTCGTAAGGTATAAGATTTCCAAGATTTTTGTAGTACAATTCGCCGGAGAGTTTAAACGGGCGGCTGAACGCCCTGAATGTATAGTCCGTGCCAAGTATGAAATGGATCGAACGCTGCGACTTTATTTCATTGTTGAGCGCTATCACTGTATTTCCCAGGCCGTCGTCGACCGGCATACGGTATTCTTTATAGAACGGCGACTGATAGTATAGTCCTGCCGCCATGCGCATGGTGAGGTTGTTGTTGCGCTCGGGCACAAAAGCCACCGATGCACGCGGACTTACGAGAAACTCCTTGTTGAAGTCCCAGTAGCTCAGACGCAGACCACCGTTAATTGCAAAATAACCTGACGATGAGTTGACTCGATATGAGTCCTGCACATAAAAAGCGATGCGGTTTGACGAAAGATTATGACGCGACGAAAGATTATATATCATCTTGATTGCATCGGGGTCTGTGGGGAGTGTAAATCCGGCTGAATCTCGCAGCTCCCACTCGCGCGAACGCTCATGAATTGTTTCATGCTTGAAGTCAATGCCATACGACAGGTTGTGATGCCTGATGCCGGTGACACCTTTAAGTCCGAGCGACATCACCGACATTTTAAGGCGGTTGCGCGCATGCTCATGATAGCGCCCTACACCAAGTTCGCCGCCTACGGCATTGCCGGAGTCTCCGCCGCCGGTAGTTCCGGCCTGGTCAAGCCAGTACTCTCCGGAGATATCATAGCTTACAAGTTCATTTGTAAGATATCCGGAAGCCAGCAGTGTGAACTTCGTAGCGTCAGACGGACGGTATGACAGATTCAACGCTCCGAAATAAGTTTCGAACCGGTCTTTCTCCTTTCCGTCAAAATATACTTTAAACTGTTTGGCATCTTCCGAGGTGCCGAAGTTTGTCTGCCGGCTTGTCGGTGTGAAGTTATAGTTGTTGACTGCGATATTGCCAAGGAAAGACAGCTGCCACCGGCTGTTCATTTTAAGCACCATGTTGGTCTGATAATCAAGGAAGTTGGGATTGTACTCCCCTTTTGTATCCATAGAGCTCAGAAGCGACGAATTGCGCTTGTAGCGGAGTCCGTGGAGTTGCGAGAAATGACGGGAATTCTGGCCGAGAGTCAGGCTGCCGCCCATCAGACTTGCCGACAGTGAGCCCTCGAAGGCCTCAGGTTCACGATAAGTGATATCAAGCACCGACGACATCTTGTCGGCATATTCAGCGCCGAACCCTCCGGTAGAGAAACCGATGGCACCCACCATATCCGGATTTATGATGCTCAATCCTTCCTGCTGTCCCGATGATATAAGCTGCGGACGATACACTTCCGTGCCGTTGATATACACTGAATTTTCGTCGTATGTGCCACCGCGCACCGAATATTGCGACGACATCTCGTTGTTGGAGTTGACGCCCGCAAGCGTGGCGAGCATAGCCTCGACACTGCCTCCGGTGGCATCAGGAGAAATTCTGACATTGGAGGCATCGATAGTCTGCATCTGCGAGGTCTGCTTCTTGATATCGGTGACCTCTATCTCTCCGATTTCGTAGGTGGCCGGCATCATCTTGACATTTAACGTCACATCGCCGGCGGCATCGATAAGCCGGCGGTTCACCTCCTTGTAGCCGATGCAGGTGAACACAACGTTTATCGTATCGCGCTGCGGCACCGTGAGGGTATATGTGCCGTCAAGACCCGAAGTGGCACCCAGAGCCGTACCGGCTATGCGCACCGATACGAATTCGAGGTCTTTATCCTCGTTGTCAACGATCTTCCCGTGAAGTCTCACCTGGGAATAGCCGACAATTGCGCAGACCATGACAAGAACTGCCGATATGCAGAATTTATGTAGATTCATCTCAATAGTTAGATATATGTTGGACCTGACCGTTTTTATCCTGATAAAATAACGATAAAAAACATGCAAAATTATATGTCCGAATAATAAATTGAGTAATTTTGCAATATGGAAGAACAAATAAAACTGTCATTGCCGCATCTTGCCGGCAACGAAAACAAATATGTGAAAGACGCTATCGATTCGACCTGGATAACTCCGCTCGGTCCATACGTCAACCGCTTCGAGGCTCTGCTTGACGATTATCTCGGAGTTAAAAATGTGGTCGCGCTCAGCGCGGGCACTGCGGCCATACATCTTGCGCTTGACCTGCTCGGTGTCGGCAAGGGTGACGAGGTGATCTGTCAGTCGATGACATTCTCAGCTTCGGCCAATCCAATTGTATATCTTGGCGCCACACCGGTGTTTGTCGACAGCGAGCCTGACACCTGGAATATCGATCCGCAACTTCTGCGTCATGCCATAGAGCAACGCATCAAAGCCACCTCGAGAAAGCCCAAAGCCATCGTAGCTGTGTATCTCTACGGCATGCCGGCAAAAATCGACGAGATAATGAAGATCGCAGCCGAGTTTGACATTCCGGTCGTCGAGGACGCCGCCGAGGCTATCGGCTCGGAATATAACGGACACAAGTGCGGCACAATCGGCCGCTTCGGCATTCTGAGTTTCAACGGCAACAAGATGATTACCACATCGGGAGGCGGCGCGCTGATATGTCCCGACGAGGAAAGCGCGCGCCGCGCATTATTTCTCGCAACCCAAGCCCGCGAGAACCGTCCGTATTACTATCACGAGACTATCGGCTACAACTATCGTCTGAGCAATGTCAGCGCCGCCATCGGTTGCGCGCAGATGGAAGAACTTGACTGGCGGGTAAACCGCCGTCGTGCCATCCACGGCATTTATGCCGATATGTTGCGCGGCAATGCCAACGTCATGGTCCACTCCAATCCGGGAGCAGAATTCAATTCCAACTACTGGCTGTCGACAATCCTGCTCTCCGACTCATCTCCCGTCACTGCCGACCAACTTCGCCAGACACTTGCCTCACACAATGTCGAGACACGATTGCTATGGCGTCCGATGCACATGCAACCGATTTACAGCGATGCGCCGGCATATCTCAACGGAGTGTCAGAGCGTCTGTTTGACCACGGGTTGTGTCTGCCGAGCTCCACTACCCTTTCCGACGAACAGATTAGACACGTAGCCGAGTTAATCAACAAATACACAACCGTATGACGCCGACACTTGTAGCTTTCGACCTCGACGATACAATATATAAGGAGCGAGACTTCGTTATATCGGGCTACCACGCGGTGACCCGGGAAATAGCATCCATCGACAGCGCGTTCAACTACGACGAGATGGTGCACGTTATGGCTAACGCCCCTCTGAATCCGTTCGACTCGCTTGAGGAATATCTGCTCAACCGCTCGATACAACAATCCATAACAGTCGACTACGATATTCCGCACATGGTAGCCACCTACCGCAACCATTATCCCGACATAAAGGCTGACGACGCTTTAGATGTCATCCAAAATCTTAAAGATGAAGGCTACCGCATAGGCCTGATAACTGACGGACGCGCCATCACACAGACCAACAAGATAAAGGCACTCGGCCTCGACCGCGTCATCACACCGGATAATATCTCAATATCTGAACTTGTCGGCGGCGAAAAATATACACCTGTCGCTTTCGAGCACATGATGAAACAGAATGCCGACATCAGCCGTTTCGTATACGTCGGCGACAATCCGATGAAAGATTTCCTCTGGCCCAACCGTCTTGGCTGGGTTACAATACAGCTTATCGACGACGGGCGCAACGTCCACTCCCAGCAAGTATCTCTTCCGTCAGATGACTACCGTCCACAATACAGAATAAAATCGCTTGACCAGCTCTCTGCATTGCTCCATTCCCTCTGACAGTCATTCCTATAACATCTTGACGGCAATATTTCAGACACAATAAAAAAGCCGAAGTCGGTGATCAGTCGACTTCGGCTTTTAGTTTTTTAAGAGTCAAGGCATTGCGGTCTGTTGTGACCGTGATGCGCCTGCGTCACGGCTATTACTTGCCTGAGATGCTGTCAGAGACAGTCAGACGTGCGCGGCCTTTGGCGCGACGGCGTGCAAGCACTTTGCGACCATCGGGGGTCGACATTCTTTCACGGAAACCGTGTTTGTTAACTCTTTTACGGTTAGAAGGTTGAAATGTACGTTTCATCTTTATTTATCTGTTTAATTTGTTTGTTCACAATTCGGAGTGCAAATTTATGAAAATATTTCCTAAAATCCAAATTTTATTTCACTCACGGCAAAAATAGACTCTCAGAATCAAAGAGTCTGATGCGTCCGAGGTCATTTTTTACAGGCTGAAAGTTATCTGAGGATATGCCCCACAGAAAAGTGGCATTGATATGGTCGGGCGATTGCGGATCAAGTGAATTCAGACGGACACGTCCACCGCTGCTGTGCACAATGTTGCCTTGCCCGTCACGCAGCAACGCCACATGCGTGATGCGCTGAGTCGACGGATTTCCGAAGAAAGCGAGGTCGCCGGCTTTCAGTTTGTGCCAATCGGTGATTTTTTCACCCATCAGCGCCTGTTTGTAGGCATCACGCTGCAATAATCGTCCGTTGAGCCAATATGCCGTCCATGTCAGACCGGAGCAATCCATCCCTTTGGGTGACATTCCACCCCACAGATATGGTGCTCCGAGATTATCCATGCCGTAGGCGATAACTCTGTCGACTGACAAAGGCTGTCGGCTCCATTCCGTCAGAGACATCAGCACATCGGCCGGAAGTGTACCCTCCCGTCCGTCGGGAAGAATGACGTGGGCAGTCAATGAGTCTCCGGGACAAACTCCTTCATATTCGAGAATTGCACCGGGCACTATGTCGGAAATCTGCTTGCCGTCAGCAGCAGCGATTGCCTGTTCCTTGTTGGTATTGACTATGACCCGCTCGGAGTTTTTCCACTCGTTATATTCTTCAGTCGAAACAGGATGTAGCGTATTACCGATAATATATCCTTTATAACCGTCGATTGTCTCTACCCGATACCATTCGCCCTCCACAGCAAGAATTTTAACCGGGAAACCCATAAGCTGCTGGGTGACAAGCTCACCTGAGTGCGACGGGCGCGACCGCACGTATGCGGTGGAAATATCGACCAGAGCATAACGGTCAGTCGCAACGACTGATGACAGCGCCACGGCAAACAAAGCTGCGGTTATAAGAAATCGTCGGATTTTCATTTAAAAAGTATACTACAATATAAAGTTGTGTAACACTTACAATGTTGATGACACTTGTTGTGAGGTGGTTTTGCGCAGCCGCAACCGGCACCTTTATTTACCGGTAATACGGTTGATTACCTCCTTGATCTGCCCCACGAGAGTGTTTGCTCGCTCAGCGTCGGCAGCCTCGGCATAGATACGAATTATCGGTTCGGTATTTGACTTGCGCAGGTGCACCCACGAGTCAGCGAAATCTATTTTCACTCCGTCGATATCTGTAATCTGTTCGTTGCCGAATTGCTCCTTGACAGATGCGAGAATGGCGTCGACATCGATGTCGGGAGTCAGCTCTATCTTGTTCTTGACTATCTCATATTGTGGATAGGTGGCTTTGAGTTCACTCACCTTTTTTCCGCTCTTTGCAAGCAGCGTAAGGAATATAGCCACGCCTACCAATGCGTCGCGGCCATAGTGTGCCTCGGGATATATGACACCGCCGTTACCCTCACCTCCGATGACAGCACCCGTCTCTTTCATTTTAGTGACTACATTGACCTCACCTACGGCTGCGGCCGAATAGCTGCATCCGTGACGACGTGTCACATCGCGCAGTGCACGCGAGGAACTGAGATTGGATACGGTTGCTCCGGGGGTATGCCCGAGGATATAGTCGGCGACAGCCACAAGCGTATATTCCTCGACAAACATCTCACCGTTTTCCATCACGATGGCGAGGCGGTCGACATCCGGGTCAACGACAAATCCGACATCGGCTTTCGACGTACGCATCAGCTCTGAGATATCGGTAAGATTTTCAGGGATTGGTTCGGGTGTATGAGCAAAATGTCCGGTGGCCTCGCAGTTGAGTTTTATTATATTTTTCACACCGAGCGCTTCA
>ERZ778496.2090-NODE-2090-length-12458-cov-3.490123_pt1 | contig 12458 bp, 14 predicted proteins | sample MGYA00433099_ERZ778496 | MGnify/ENA primary metagenome ERZ778496 (study PRJEB29527, sample SAMN07138962) | mouse gut metagenome | material: feces | host: mouse | place: China:Nanjing | collected 2016-01-25 ... | reverse complement strand
TGGTCTGTTGAAGGATCGTACTACGGTAGAAGGACGTGCAAGACATCTGGAGGAAATCGGGCATACACAGGGCGGATTTTTTGCAAATCCTGCAAATAGGGAAATTGTTGGGAAAAAGATATCAAGATATACGGATAAAACATTTAAAGGAATTGATTAGTCGAAAGGAGCTTTTGTCATGAATAAGAGTTTGAAATACCGCGCAGTGAATGCATTGATTATGAACATTCCAATTGCTTTATCTATTTCTCTTACCGCACAGCTGCTTGCAATCCATACAGTCATTCCAAAGCTGCTGGCTGTCAATTTCTGTATTGCATATGTAATATCATTCGTGATTGGCGTAACTGTTCCGGCTGTGAAATGGGGAATCAGTTTTGCACTTTTCTGTAAAGCCAGACCAGATACACTAAAATTTGGTTTGTGCATTAATGTGATCGTAAATCTGGTTTATGTTGTGGTCAACTGTCTGGTCCTTTCCTATTTTAACATCTGCATTCTGGAGAAGGCGCCGTTGATTGCGTATTTTATTGGAATGGCATCTACATTTATCCCGATTTATATTGTGGGCTACATCGTTTCATTTTTGTGGAACCGGCCTGCAGAAAAAATAACAGACAATATCTGTGGTGAATAATTGGAAAATTCAAAGACAAGGAGGAATTTTTTATATGAAAGAGTTACAGACAGACGTAATTGTAGTTGCTGCCGGATTATCAGGTCTTGCTGCAAGTATTGCGGCAGCAGAGAACGGAGCAAAGGTAATTACTTTTGAAAAATCAACAACAACAGGAGGAGCGGCAAACATGGGTATGGGACCGCTTGGCATCGGTTCCAGAATTCAGAGGGAGCAGACGATTGCGCTGACACCAGGAGAGGCGTTCCGTAAACATATGTATTTCACACATTATCGTGTTGACGCAAGAATGGTAAGAGATTACTACTTTAAATCTGGTGATACGATTGACTGGCTGATGGATATGGGCGTGGAATTTGTCGGTGTTCAGAGAGCGTTCAGCGCGCCAGAGGCAACAAGAGCATACTCTGACGGCGAATTTACATGGCATGTGGTGAAACCGGAGGGCGGCGGAATGCCGGGACCAAGATGTGCAACAGCTATGACAAAGAAAATGACAGAAAGAGCGAAAGAGCTTGGGGTAGAATTTCGGTTTGAAACGCCTGTGAAGAAAATCCTTATGGAAGACGGGGCTGCGGTTGGCATAATTGCAGTGGACAAGAACGGAGAGGAAATTGAGGCAAGAGCAAATGCTGTCATTATCTGTACCGGCGGATTTGGCGATAATCCGGAGATGATCAAAGAACAGACAGAATTTGAATATGCGAATACCATTTACAATTTTGCGATTCCGGGAATGAAGGGCGAAGGCATTAAGATGGCATGGGAAGCAGGAGCAGGAAAAGAGCCATGTATCATGGAGCTGATGTATCAGCTTCCGGACAACATGAATCACTTTATCCTGGACGGTGCATTCCGTCAGCCATGTCTCTGGGTCAACAGAAACGGACAGAGATTTATGCCGGAAGATCAGATCGCCAATACGACATTTACAGGAAATGCGATTGCGGCTCAGCCTGGAAAGGTTGCATATGCAATTTTTGACAGTAAGATGTTAAAGAAATATAAGAAAAAAGGACCGGATATCATTTCACATGTTCACCCACATGATCTGTTCGATCATTTTGACGAGCAGTGGGAAAGAGATCTTGCAGATGGTTATGAGCCGATTGCACAGGCAGATTCCATCGAGGAACTGGCTGAAAAACTGGGAATCGATGTGGAAGGTCTTGTCCAGCAGGTAGAAGAATACAACGAATTGTGTGCAAATGGATATGATGAGATCTTTGAAAAAGACCGGATGTATATGCAGCCAATTGAAAAAGCGCCATTCTATATCTGTCGCCAGAACGTTGGCGCCTACGGCTCTCTCGGAGGTGTAAAGATCAACCATAAGACACAGGTATTAACACAGGATTCGAAAGTAATTCCCGGATTATACTGTGCAGGAACCGATGCCTGCAACATCTTTGGAGACAGCTATCCATTTATCCTTTCCGGAAATACAATGGGATTCTGCTTAAACAGCGGACGCATTGCCGGTGAAAATGCATCGGCGGATATGGATGATTTTGATGAGTACGGATTCTGATTCGCTTTTTAGAGGAGAACAAAATGAGAATTACAATTGATGGAAAAGAGATTCAGGCAAAAGAAGGGAGTTCGGTACTGGATGCTGCCCTTGAAGCCGGTGTATTTATTCCACATCTTTGTAGTCATCCGGATCTTGAGGCAAAGGGAGGATGCCGCCTCTGTTCTGTCGAAATCGACGGAGCGGAGGGAGCTGTCCCTGCATGTAAAACAAATGTTGAAGAGGGCATGAATATTACAATTCATGGTGAGGAAGCTGAAAAAGTACGCAGAACTGCAATGGAACTGATTCTGGCAACCCATCCGGCTGATTGTACCGGATGTCCAAAGTTCGGAAAGTGCGAATTGCAGTCCATGTACCAGTATATGGGTGTTAGTGCCGAGCGGTGGAGAAAAAAATCCAGAAGTGTGGCAAATGACGATACAAATCCGCTGATCTCGCATTTGTTTACAAGATGTGTAAGATGTGGACGCTGTATTCGTGCCTGTCAGGATCTGCGCGGGGTAAAAGTTCTGGATTATATTAAGACAAATACAGGAATTCGTGCAGGTATTCCGGAAGGAAAGACATTAAAAGAAGCGGGATGTCGTTTTTGCGGTGCATGTATCGAGGTGTGCCCGACAGGATCCATTATGGATGCTGTGAAGATTATGAAACCGGAAAGATCCTATGATGAAAATATTGTGCCGTGCAAAAGTACCTGTCCTGCACATATCGATATTCCAGCATATATCCGCTATATCAGGGAAGGTGATTTTGATAAGGCAGCTGCGGTTATCCGTGAGAAAGTTCCGTTTCCGGAAGTTCTCGGATCCGTGTGTACACATACCTGTGAGAACAGCTGTAAGCGGGGAGAACTTGGAGAAGCTGTTTCCATCTGTAAGTTGAAACGTGCAGCGGCAACAGAAGAATCCGGGTTATGGAAGCAGTATGTGAGAAAAGAAGCGTCCACAGGAAAAAAGGCAGCTGTAATCGGGGCAGGACCGGCAGGACTTACAAGTGCATATTATCTTGCCAAAAAAGGTCATGCAGTTACTGTTTTTGAAAAAAATGAAAAAGCAGGCGGACAGTGTCGGTATGGAATACCGGCATACAGACTGCCGGACGATTTGCTGGACCGGGAGATTCACACAATTCTGGAGGCAGGGATCGATCTGCAGGTAAATGCAGTCAGTGAGTCTCCGGCACAATTACTGGCAAACGGTTTTGACGCGGTTCTTGTATCTATTGGAACTCATAAGGGAACAAAACTTCCGATTGATGGAAATGATCTGGAAGGCGTATATGTCAATGCTGATTTTCTGAAAGCTGCCAGAGCCGGACAACCACTGCCTGTCGGAAAAAAGGTGATGGTACTCGGCGGTGGAAATGTAGCCTATGATTGTGCCAGAACTGCAATCCGGCTGGGGGCGGAAGAAGTTCATATTGCATGTCTGGAGAATGAGCAGCAGATGACATCTTCTCCGGAAGAAATCAGAGAAGGAGCGGAAGAAGGAGTGATCCTTCATGCAGCGCATGCATTCCTCAGAATTACCGGTGAAACAAAAGCAACAGGTGTGGAACTGAAGAAAGTAAATCGTTTTTATTTTGATGAAAACAGAAAAGCAGTTTTGGAACTGGAGGAAGGTTCAAATCAGATCATTGAAGTGGACAATGTCATTTTCGCAGTAGGACAGAAACCGGATGGAACAGAAAACATGGGTCTTGAACTGACACATGGACCATATATCGCGACAACCGAATCTGCGACAAGTATGGAAGGAGTATTTGCGGCAGGTGATGTTGTAACCGGCACAGCATCCGTTATTGAAGCAATTGCCGGAGGAAGAAAAGCGGCAATGGAGATAGACCGATATCTGGGCGGCAATGGGGATATCACCGAGGTACTTGTAGAACGGGAAGCACCAGATCCGCATATCGGGCGCGTAGAAGGATTTGCTGAGCTTGAGCGTGTAAATCCGAAGATGCCGGAGGCCGAAGTACGGGTAAAAGGATTTGCAGCAATCGCAAACCCGTTTACCTGCGAAGAAGCGAAATGTGAAGCCGGCAGATGTCTGCAGTGTGATTTGAGAACAACGATTACAAAACTAAAACTTTGGAATGAATATTAGGAGGACACCAATGAATAGCATTGAAAAAATCAGATCATTAAAAGAAAATCAGTGTATTGCAGATGTCCTTTTAAAAGAAATCATGACACATCCCTGCAGGGAATGTGGAAAATGTGTATTTGGTTATGAAGGAATTACACAGCTTGAAATGATCCTGAAAGATATCACAGAGAAAAAAGGGCGGGAGTCAGACAAAGCTCTGATCCGGGATTTGTGCAGCATGATGAAGACCCAGTCTCTTTGTGAAGAAGCAATCGATATCGCGGACGCCGTAAAAGAAGCGTTCGATACATACGGAGAAATATTTGACGAACATATCTCCAAAAAGACCTGTCGTGCAGGCGTTTGTAAAAAATTCATGACCTGTCATATTCTTGCAAATAAATGTATCGGTTGCGGAGAGTGTATGGATGTCTGTGAAGATGACGCTATCATCGGAAAGAGCAAATTTGTTCATATTATTGATCAGGATGAATGTACATTGTGCGGCAAATGTATAGATCACTGTGAGGAAGAGGCAATCGTTATGGCAGGAGCAGTAAAACCACGCTGTCCAAAGAAACCAATACCATGTAAGAGACGATAAAATATCATTTTTCAGAAAGGGTAACGGAAATGAGTACTTTAGGAAAATATCAGAGAAGTGTATCAATTATTGGAGTTGGCTGTACTCCGTTTATGTACACAGTAGATAAAGAAGAAACAAACGGTCTGACGGAAGGTGAGTTATTTGGATATGCCGCATTAAAGGCAATGGAAGATGCCGGTGTGAATCCAAAAGATGTCGATTTCTATTTTCATGGATGTGCCAGTCCATTAAATGGATCCAACTACCTGACACCGAATGTTCAGATCGCAAACTGGTTCGGAATGAAAGGAAAAGGTTCGATTCATCATTCGGAGGCGTGCTGTACCGGATACCTTGCAATCGAACAGGCTGTAAATGCGATCGCATCCGGAAAATACGACTGTGTATTAACCGGTGCAGTTGAATTTGGAGACAGTACGCCAAGTCCGGCAGACAACGTTGAGACGCCAAAACATCCATATAAGCGTGACAAAATGACCATGGAAAAATTCTTAAAAACAACGTCATGGCTCTATGACCGTACATATACGAGAAGTCTGATGGCTGGTCAGGAACTGATCTACGATGACGCGGCAGAATGGTATGTGCGCACACGTGGGATCTCACCGGAGGATATGAACAGGACATTGAATGCCATGTGTGTCAACAACAGAAGAAACGCATCTGTGAATCCGCTGGCAATCGAAAGAACTACTTATGAAGAGCTGGCAGAAAAAGCAGGAATGACTTTGGAGGAGTACATGAACTCTCCATATAATCCAAAGATGGGAGATTTCCTTCGTGCAGGGGGACTTGAATTAAAATGTGACGGTGCGGCAGCAGTAATCGTTTGTGCAACTGAGAAGATTCCGGAGATTGCGAAAAATTTGAAACACAAACCAGTTGAAGTGCTTGGAATCGGAAGTGCAGCATGTGAAGCGACAACTCCGCATTTTGAAGTTCGCGCAACGGAAGAGGCATGTCGTCAGGTATATGAATTAACCGGATTATCCGGTGAGGATCTGGATTTATTCTTTGCCAATGATTTTATTATTACTTCCCACCTTGTATCAGCGGAAATTGCGGGATACCTGCCATATGGCGAAGGATGGAAATATATCTGCGACGGACGTACGGCATGGGATGGAGATAAGCCAATCAATTCAAATGGAGGCAGAACTTCTTTTGGACATGCACATGCTGCATCCGGACTGGCAGATATGTATGAAGCCTGCAAACAGATGTGGGGAGAATGCGGAGAGCGCCAGGTTAAGAAACTGCCGAAAACAACAATGCTTCGCGGATACGGCGGCGCGCAAAATGTAGCTGCGATTATTGTCCGTACGATGGATTAAGGAAGGGAGAAAGATCCATGGCTATCAAATTGGAAAAAGTAGTAGAAAAATTTTATTTGTCTTTAGAAGAAGGAAAGATGATGGGACGTAAGTGCCCAAAGTGTGGAAACGTTGAATTTCCGCCGGTATATGCCTGTAATGAATGTGGAAACTATGAGACAGAATGGTATGAGATCAGTGGAAAGGCAAAATTACATTCCATTGTTTTACCGGCTGCACTTTCTTCAAAACCGGAATACAAGAAAATGGGCAAATTCGCGTATGGCGAAGTGGAACTGGAAGAAGGAACAAAATTAAATGCAGTAGTTCGTGGAATCAGTAAGAAAAACAGAGCAGAATTGACAGAAAAGCTGCCGTTGAATATTCACGCATCGATTATTGATCGTGACGGTGTTTTCAAAACGGTCGTATTTGATCTGGACGAAGAACAATAACAGACAATTCAGGAGAGGAAGGAAAACAGAATGTCAAGACAGGAAATTTTAGAACAGGTATTAAGCATGGTAGCAATGGCGTACAAAAAAGATGCGGCAGAACTTTCAGAAAGCACATCTTTCAAAGAAGATTTAAGCGGAGCATCGGTACAGATGGTTGCGCTTGTTGCAGAAATTGAAAATGAACTGGATGTAGCTCTGATGCTGGCAGATGCCAGTGCATGTGAAACGATTGCAGATCTGATCGATCTGATCGTAGAAGAGATGTAACGGGCAAGAAGAGGAGATAACAATGAGCGTACTTGATCAGATTTTTGAGAAAGCAAAACGAAATCCTCAAAGAGTTGTATTTCCGGAAGCCTTAAATGAGAAAATGATGCAGGCAGCATATGAAGCCGGATCAGAAGGCTATATCATTCCCATCCTGGTAGGAAATGAAGAGGAGATCCAAAGCGCGATTCAGGAACGGGGATATAACAAAGAAGTATTTCGTGTAGCGGATATGCAGAATGAGACATACAAAAGTTCTCTGATCGAAAAATATATCGCGTTGCCGGAGACACGGCTGAAGGAGAAAGCATTAAATCGGCGTATGCAGGATGCGCTTCAGTTTGCTATGGTGATGCAGGCGGTAGATGAGGCGGACGTAACATTTGCAGGAATCGATTATACAACCGGGGACGTACTTTTTGCAGGACAGATGATCATTGGATTAAAGCCGGGAATTACAACCATTTCCAGTATCGGACTCTGTGATATTCCGGGATATGAAGGAAGCGAAGGATCGCTACTTGCGATTGGGGACAGTGCAGTGTGTACAAATCCGAATGCTGAACAGCTGGCAGGTATTGCAATTTCTGCCTGTGACACAGTGAAATCACTTCTGGACTGGGAACCAAGGTGTGCCTGTGTATGCTATTCGACACTTGGAAGCGGGCAGGGAGAACTGATCGATAAAGTGGCAGAGGCGGTAAAAATCGCCAATGAGCTGCGCCCGGAGCTTGCTATCGATGGAGAATTTCAGCTGGATGCAGCAATCAATCCGGCTGTTGCACAGAAAAAGGTTAACCGGGACAGTCAGGTTGCAGGAAAAGCAAACGTAGTGATATGGCCGGATCTGAATGTCGGAAATGTGGCAGTGAAACTAATTCAGCAATTTGGTCATGCGGATGCCTATGGACCGATGCTCCAGGGATTCAACAAGGTGGTATGTGACTGTTCGAGAAGCGCGCCTGTTTCGGAAATCAAAGGAAATATTGTGATCAGTGCGGTGCGGGCAGCCGGAGAAAAATAAACGATATCTGAAAAGCAGGGGCTTTCCCCTGCTTTTATGCAAAACGGAAGAAATAAACAGAAAGGTGATAGTAATGAAAGAATATAAAGTATTAGCCATTAATCCGGGATCTACTTCTACAAAAATCGCCCTGTTTCAGGGAGAAAAATGTTTGTATGCGCAAAACGTATCTCATGATGCAAATGAGCTTGCACAATATGAAACAATTAGTGCACAGCTTCCTTATCGCAGAAATATGATTCTGGATCTGTTGAAAGAGGCGGGTGTATCACTGGAAGATGTGGATGTTTTCGTAGGACGCGGCGGAGGTCTTCTGGCTATGGAAGGCGGAACCTATGAAGTCGGCGAATTGATGCTGGAACACGCAAGAACCATGGCAAACGGCGTGATTCACCCAGCGGCTCTGGGGTCACAGCTGGCTTCTGAATTTGCCGGAACATACGGATCAAGAGCAATGGTCGTAAATCCTCCTGATGTAGATGAGCTGCAGGATCTGGCAAGGATGACAGGAATCAGAGGCGTCAATCGTGTCATTCATCTGCATGCACTAAACTTAAAAGAAACAGCGATTCGCCACAGCAAAAATGTTTTAAATAAAAAATATGAAGAAGCGAATTATATCGTGTGTCACATTGGTGGCGGAATCTCCGTATCTGCGCATAGAAAAGGGAAAATGGTAGATGGATTTGACATTGTCGGCGGGGAAGGCCCGATGGCGCCGCGCCGACACGGTGTGGAAGTATCTCGGTTGCAGATCTGCTTGGATATCTGAAAAATAACAATTGTGATATTGGAGAGGTAAAAGCGCTTCTTACAAAATCCGGAGGTTTTGTCAGCCATGTAGGAATATCAGATGCTCTTGAATTGACCAAACGGGCAGCAGACGGGGACAAGTATGCAGAGATGGTATGGAATACAATGATCTATCAGATTGAAAAATGTATCGGCTCCATGGCGGCAGTTCTTCATGGAGAGGTAGATGGAATCCTGCTCGGCGGCGGAATGGTCTACAATGAAGATCTGGTTCGTCAGATTACAGAAACCTGCTCCTTTATCGCTCCGGTTACGGCTTATCCTGGTGAATTTGAGATGGAAGCCATGGCTGCAGGGGCAATTCGTGTGTTAAATGGAGAAGAAGAATTAAAACAGTATTCCGGAAAACCAGGCTGGACAAAATTTGATTGGGAGTAAGAGGTGAAGTATGAATGAAAAGAATTTAAATATAGCAACTTTGGCATTGGGGATCGCTTTTCTGCCTCCCATCTGGGCAGTTTTGGCGCCCTATGCCGGAATTCAGACAGGCGCCGTTGCTTTGATCTGTGCCGCATTATATGTAACCAATGGGAATAAAGTATCAGATGCTTTCAGGATTACGGCTGGTTTCCTTCTTGGAGATCTGTGGGCAGTTCTTGCTGTGTTTATCATGGATACGATGGATTTTCACCCAGACGCAGAGCTGTATGGAACCTTATTTGTATTAGGAGGTGTTGCGGTTTTCATTGGAGAAAATCTTCCAAAGATCATTTTTACCCCGGCCTGGCTGTGTGGATGGGCCATAGGGCTTACCATAATGGGGCCGTTACCGATTGCTGATATCAGTACTTTACCGATTCAGATCGGTGCGGCTATGATTGCCGGTGTAGTATATGTGGGAATCGGTGTAGATTTCTTCCAGAAGAAGTTAGCAGGTATTTTTAAGAAACAGGAAGTAGAAAAATGATAACAACCATTCGATTAACGGATCGATTATATTTGTTTCAAGATACGGCAAACTGTTTTGCAAATCTGGTAATTGGGATTGCCAGTCATGGACATTTTGATCATGTTGGTGGAAGTCTATAGCAAAGGATATTTTTATCTGGATTCTCCGGAGGATGAACCTGCTGACCTGATTATTGAGAAAATGGAAAAATGATTTCTATAATTTATACAAAATATACGTTATTTAAGGGAGAGCACAGGTACCAGAAAGAGCATAACCTGGGCCGGAAATTACTTCGTTACGGGTTGGAAAAATACTATGGTCTGGTCTTTACGAACGAAGAACTGGAAGATCAGATCGATAGAAATGAATATGGCAAGCCATTTTTATCAGGATATCCAAAGATTCATTTTAATGTAAGCCATTGTGAAGGATGGGTCGTGTGTGCATTTTCAGAAGGAAAAATTGGTGTGGATGTGGAGCGGATTCAGAATTTTCCAGCTGTTATGGTGAAAAAAATACTGACGAAACAAGAGAGGCAGATGCTTGGCAGGTATGAAAAAAACACAGAAGATTATCAAAGGACATTTTATCGATTCTGGACATGGAAAGAGAGTTATCTGAAATGGAAGGGAGGAGGATTCTATATGGATCCGCTTTGTGTGGAATTTACGCTGGATAAGATATCATCTTTTCCGTGCTGTTCGGATAAGAAAAGCGCTTTCTTTGAAAAAATGTTAGATACGGATTGTATGCTTAGTGTCTGTTTTGATAAAGAAGAAAAGAGAGGTATGGTTTATGAATTATACAAAGAGAAGATGGCTGGTTTTAGCAGCTAGTTGTTTGATCAATCTGTGTATTGGTGCATTGTATGCATGGAGTGTGTTTGCTTCTCCAATGGCAGAGCACATTAGCAAGGTGCAGAACCTTTCCGGTGATCAGGCAATTACGGCAGGTTCGATTGCCATTGTCTTTTCTATTACTAATGTAGTCGGACCGGTCACCATGATCGGGGGCGGTAAATTAGTAAGTACATTGGGACCAGGAACGGTCATTCTTATCGGCGGAATCTGGTTTGGGATCGGTATGATTCTTTGCGGATTTTCAACCAGTGTGCCGATGCTGATTGTTGGTTTTGGGTTATGTTGTGGCCTGGCGATGGGAATGACCTATGGCTGTACAGTAAGTAACTGTGTAAAGTTCTTTCCGGACAAAAGAGGGCTTGCCGGAGGACTGACGACAGCTTCTTACGGATTAAGCTCTGTACTTGTCCCACTGGTCGCCAATGTGATCATTGCGAAGATGGATGTTACGATGGCATTTAAAATTCTTGGAATTGCTATCGTAATCCTTGTTTTTTTTGCATCCATGTTTGTTGTTCCATGTCCGGAAGGGTTCTTGCCGGAAGGGTATCTTTCACCAGAAAATACAGGAGTCAGCGCTGGTAAGGATTACACCTGGAAAGAGATGTTAAGAACACCGGTCTTTTATGTGATGATCGTAATGATGTGTTGTGGTGCGTTTATGGGTATGATGATTATTTCGCAGGCATCTCCCATTGCACAGTATCAGGTCATGATGAGCGCGTCAAATGCAGCGGTTGCCGTTTCGGTTCTTGCATTATTTAATACAGGCGGCCGTATTTTTGGCGGAATCATCTCTGATATCATTGGACAGGTTAATACCCTGACTATTCTTTTGTTATGTTCTATTGCAGGATTACTTTTGTTATCTGTTACAAAGGAAGGCGATCTTTTCACATTTTATGCCGGAGTGTGCATCATAGGTGTTTGCTTTGGCGGATTTATGGGGATTTATCCGGGATTTACCAATCAACAGTTCGATGCAAAATACTCTGGTGTAAATTACGGAATTATGTTCATTGGATTTGCCATTGCCGGTTTTTGTGCTCCTATGATTATTGGGAAAATTTATATGGCAACGGGAACTTATTTCGCAGCTTATGTGGTTGCCATGGGGTTATCGTTACTTGGAATTGTGTTAAGTTTTGTTTATCGTAAATGCAAAATTTGAACCTGGCTTCTGCCTTTTTCGGATGTTTTCTGATAATATTCCATCGGCGTCATACCGCATTCTTTTTTAAACATCTTAAAAAAGTGGTTATAACTGCTGAATCCGCATAACTGGCAGACGTCGCGGACTGACAGATCCTGAAGGAGATATTTTTTACTCAGATCGATTCGGGCGCGTGTAATGTAAGAGTGTAGCGTAATTCCTGTACTTTTTTTAAATTCTCTGGAAATATGCTCGCCAGAAATGAAAAATACCTCTTCCAGTTTTTTCAAAGAAAGATCTTCAGTCAGATGCTGGCTGATGTATTCAAATACATCGTCGATCATAAGCATTTTCTTTTGGTGAAACTGATACATCTGATCACTCTGGATACAGGTACGTAAAAACAGAACAAGGAATGTGGTGAACAGGCTTTTCTCATATAATTCAATGCCAGGCTTCATATCCTCGTCTTTTAATGTATCCAGTTTCGTGATCATATTACGAAGCAGCATGGTGGATTTCATTTCTCCCGGGATTACGGCTGTATTATATGGGGCGAAACGAAAATTTGCTGCCAGATCACAGGTAGGATCAGAAAGCATTACGAGGGATTCTTCCGGAATCGTGATGCCAAGCAGCCGACAGTTGCTTTTTTGTGAAACAGAAACAATTTCCTGCGTTTGCCCCGGTTTTAAAAAGATAATATCAGAGGGACGGCAGAGCTGCTGGATGTTTTCCAAAAAACGACACATTCCATGTATGACAAAGACGATTTGATAATGCGGTCCAGAGTGAAAAATGCGGCTGCTT
>ERZ778496.2080-NODE-2080-length-12499-cov-3.902282_pt1 | contig 12499 bp, 7 predicted proteins | sample MGYA00433099_ERZ778496 | MGnify/ENA primary metagenome ERZ778496 (study PRJEB29527, sample SAMN07138962) | mouse gut metagenome | material: feces | host: mouse | place: China:Nanjing | collected 2016-01-25 ... | reverse complement strand
AGCCTCCCCTCCGACATATCCCAACGCTTCTGACATTCTCAACCCATTTCGCATGGCACATGCCGCCCACACTGAACGAGCAAAGTCATCGGGATTGAATCCTTTTTTGCTGACATGTTTTTGAAACACGGATTGCACTCCTGCAGTCACAGCTGCGCTGAGCTGCTTTGGCGTGCGGCAGGATTGCTTCAGGTCAAACACGTAACCACGTCTGCCACTTATATTGCGGGATATAATGAAGCGGCTTACCTCATTGAAATTTGCGAGCTCATCTTTTTTTAGCAGACATATATCTTCTATAGGCAGCGCTCCATTAAGCAAAGAAAACAGAAAGATATCTTCATAGACATTGAACCCTTCCGTCTTTTTCATAGCATTCCTCAGAATGGCAAGGCAACTGCCATAAACCTTGCCGCCCATCAAGATCGGCACAACAAACTCGGAATCAGTGATTGTCTTAGAGAGCCTCCTTGCTGAATCATCAAAAGGGAGCAACCTTTCTCCTGCGGCTGATTTCATAAGGCTGCTGAAGATATTCAGATGTCTGGATACAGTGCTGACGGCCAGGCCGCGACATAGCAATTCCGATGCCCAGTCTGCCGTCATAGTCGAAGAATAATCAGCAAGCAGAGAATGGTGTCCTGATAGAAAAACATCCAATTCTGAGAGTGTTTTGCGATATCTCGCTCTGCTCTCAGAAGCCATGTCTGAAATCTTATATCGGAAAAATTGAAAAATCTCCTTATTCGTATGCCTTTTATTTACAACCACTTGAATAAGTATAAATTTTTACCGTTTATCGTTTTTTTGACAATCCTTCTCTTCCCCCTGTTTTTGAGTGACTATACTCTCAAACAGAGGTGACGATGCGTGTATATCCGCGTTTAAAACCATAGGCAGAAATAGCCTGACACAGCCATAGCCATGTCAAGCACTCTTAGTAAGAGATTGCATACATTTGTAAAACACTAAATAATAATTAGTTACACCGTTCAATTATCACTATTTTTTTAACAAATTCATCTTAAAACCATTTTCTTCGTTAGAATTAGGCAAAATAACTTGGTATTTATAATCAGATTTAGTAATTTTGCAATCAAATTAGTATCTCTTACTAAAAGATTTGTATATTTTTTAAACAAAAAAGCCTCAAAACCGACCTTTTGGTTTTGAGGCATTAATATTTTGTCATGGATGGGAGGTTGCATTTGAGAGTGATGCAAATACGGGATGCAGCTATCATAAGGCTGCATCCCGTATTTGGTTTCATTAGGAATCAGGTGATAATCCTAATCTTTGATTTTATCTTAATTCTAAAATTTATTTGTTTCAACGCTGAAGTTTGGCACGCTTGCTATCCCAGATGAAGTAAGCTATGAGGAGCATGTATGCCACGCATCCGAGAATCTGGGTGAGCTCGTAGCTGCCCGGGGTGTGATATTCAAAGCCTGCAAAACGTGTGATCGCTGCAAACACCCCGAAGAGCGCACCGCCTGCTATGAGGCCGGAGGCAATGAGTGTGCCACGGTCGCGACGGGCGTCGTTGAGCGCTTTGTCTTTGGAAGAATTGCTTACAAAGTAGGAAACTGCGCCGCCCACGAGCATCGGGGTGTTGAGCTGGAGCGGGATAAACATGCCGAGGCAGAATGCCAAAGCCGGAACCCCAAGCCAGTTAAGGATGCAGGCAAGGATCGCGCCTACCATATAAAGAATCCAAGGTGTGTCGCCACCCATCATAAGCGGCTCTATCACTTTTGCCATTGCATTGGCCTGAGGAGCCACAAGAGCGTTCTCTCCGGAGAATCCATACACCTGGTTCAACACCATGATCACACCGCCGACAGTGGCTGCAGACACAAGTGTGCCAAGGAATTTCCAGCTCTCCTGCTTTTTGGGTGTGGAGCCAAGCCAGTAACCAATCTTGAGGTCTGTCACAAAACCGCCGGCCATTGAAAGCGCCGTGCAGACCACGCCGCCAATAACCATGGAGGCCACGATGCCGGATGTGCCGTTAAGGCCGATTCCCACGAATATTGCAGATGCAATGATAAGAGTCATAAGAGTCATGCCCGACACCGGGTTTGAACCAACGATTGCAATAGCGTTGGCTGCCACGGTTGTGAACAAAAATGCTATTATTGTCACTACAAGCCATGCCACTGCCGCCTGCCAGAGAGTGTGGATAACGCCAAACCAGAAGAAAAGGAACACAGCCACAAGCGCGAGAACGATGAAGAACACGATGTGTTTCATCGAGATGTCGAGCTGCCAGCGCACCTCTTTCGCGCCTGCAGCCTTCCCTTTAAGCTCCCTGCCAGCAAGGCCGACAGCCTGAGCGATAATAGGCCAAGACTTGATGATGCCAATCACGCCGGCCATAGCGATGCCGCCGATGCCTATCATGCGGGCATAGTCGCGGAAAATTGCGTCGGGCGACATTTCTATAAACTCGGCGCTGCCGTATGTGCCAAGCAATGGAATGATGATCCACCACACAAAAATAGAGCCTGCGAAGATCACGAAAGCATACTTCAGCCCCACGATATATCCAAGGCCCAGAAGAGCGGCGCCGGTGTTGCAGCTGAGCACGAGTTTTGTCTTCTCGGCAATGGCCTGTCCGGCAGAGGAGGCCATGGAGGTGACTGTCTCCGCCCACCATCCGAATGTGGCCACTACATAGTCATACACACCGCCTATAAGCGAGGCAAGTATAAGAGTCTTGGCCTGGCCACCCTGGTCGGCACCTTTTGACTCTCCTGAGATAAGCACCTGGGTTGTGGCCGTGGCTTCGGGGAAGGGGTACTTTCCGTGCATGTCTTTCACGAAATATTTTCTGAAAGGCGTGAAAAACAAAATTCCGAGAATGCCGCCGAGGAGCGACGAAAGGAATATCTGATAGAACTGCACGGTGATGTCAGGATATTTCGCCTGAAGGATAAAAAGGGCGGGAAGCGTAAAAATCGCGCCGGCCACAATCACACCCGAGCATGCGCCGATGCTCTGGATTATGACGTTCTGTCCAAGCGGATTCTTCTTGCCAAGCGCGTTGCTCAAGCCCACTGCAATAATGGCAATAGGGATTGCCGCCTCAAACACCTGGCCTACTTTCAGGCCCAGATAAGCTGCCGCAGCTGAGAAAATCACAGCCATAAACAAGCCTGTGACCACAGAATAAGGAGTGACCTCACTCTGCTCATGAGCCGGATGCATAACCGGGGTGTACTTTTCATCGGCCGCCAGTTCGCGAAACGCGTTTTCGGGCAGGCCGGTGCCGGTTGTTAGGTTGTCGTCTGTCTCTTTCATTATGTTAGTTTAATTAGATGAATTAATTCAATCTCAAGGTCGGCTCATGCCCCGCGAGGCACAAAACCGGAATTTGTCGTGGGCGAATTTAATAAAATTATTAGTATTGTTAAAATATTTTCGTACTTTTGTAACAAGTTAGAGATATGCACCTATCTTAACAGCGACAGGCATATGCGCCATTATATGGATTCGTGACACATCTGCCCGAATTTAGTTTTGAAAACATTTTAATTTTTAATCTCATTCATTGCAATATGATTAACAACATTTCTTTGATGCGCAAAGCCAAAGAGCAGCTTGCGGGAAACTGGACTAACGCGGTGGTCGCGACTCTGATTTATCTTGTGATTGAAGGCGCCGCGTGCAGCACTACGATAGGCGAACTTATTCTGATAGGCCCTCTCACTTTCGGCTATGTGCTTTATATGGCTTGCCTCGCCGACACGCGTGTAAACAACTTCTCACTATTGTTCAAAGGTTTTGACCGCTTCGTGGAGACTCTTGTGGCGGGCCTGATTATCTCTGTGCTTGCAGCCGTTGGCTTCGCATTGCTTATTGTGCCGGGCATAATCATAAGCTGCGGCCTTTCGATGACATTTTTTATCATGGCCGACGACCCCAATATTTCCGGAATCGATGCTCTGCAGATGAGCTGGAACATGATGAACGGCCAAAAGATGAATTTCTTCTGCCTCGGGCTCCGCTTCCTCGGATGGGCATTGCTATGTGTACTCACATGCGGAATCGGCTTCCTGTGGCTTCAGCCTTACATGACACTCGCCTTTCTGAATTTCTACCGCAACCTCCGATACGGCACAGCATAACAAATAAAGACAAAACCATATCAATCAATTGCATATCCAAAGAATACCTTCACCACAAGAGGGCATTCTTTTTTATTTTCACACTCCGAGAGAAGCATGACAGCCGATTTTTATGTTTTGCAACATATTTTTTTAAACTTTTTCCAAATGGCTTTGTCAAAGGGAATGTTGAACCAAGATTTATTATGAACTTTAAATATCTAACTTCATTGTGCGCCGCACTACTTCCGGCTACGGTTCTTGCAAATGGCGATGTGACCGGAAAAGTGATAAACAAAGATTCCGGCGCACCTATGGATTTCGTAACGGTGCAATTAATTGATGCCGCCACCGGCAAAGCCCTTCCGCTGGGAGCCACTACTGAAGAAGACGGCTCCTTTATTATTAAAGGGGTGAAAGACGGTAAATATGTAATTAAAATATCTAACATCGGGAGCATCGACCAGGAACGCCCTGTAGAGATTGTCGGATCCAACGTAGACATTGGCAGCGTGCGTCTTGCCGATGACGCAAAACTCCTTCAGGAAGTTGTGGTGGAAGGCATTCGAAGCCAAATGCGCTTCGAGCTCGACAAGAAAGTGTTCAGTGTCGATGCAAACGTCTCGGCTGCAGGGCAGTCTGCTTCCGAGCTTCTCGAATCAATACCCTCTGTGGAGGTTGACCAGGACGGCGAGGTGTCTTTGCGCGGCAACTCGTCTGTGACCATTTGGATAAATGGCAAGGAGTCGGGGCTTACCGCCGACAACCGCGCACAGATTCTTGAGCAAATCCCTGCTGAAACCATCGACAAGATTGAGGTGATAACAAACCCGTCGGCAAAATACAGCCCTGAGGGAACTGCCGGCATAATCAACATTGTGCTTAAAAAAGACCGACGCGCCGGCTACTACGGAAGCGCAGAAATCAGCGCAAACTCTCGCGGCGGAGGCAATGTGGGCGTAAACATCAATTACAACAGCAGCAAGATCGATGCCTTCGCAGGGGCAGGCTTCAGAATGAGACACCCCAAAGGTGGCTCTATAATGAATCGCGAATTTTCTGACGGCACCTACACCCGGTCAGAGAGTGAAAGCCCCAGTCATGGCAACGGCCTTTTCCTCAGGCTGGGCGCAACATACCATCTCACTGAAAAAGACGACATCTCTCTGAACGGGTTCGGAATGTTCGGCCACAACTGGGGGCATTCCTCAACCGACTATGTGTCGAATGTGCCCGGCAACTGGACATCTAACCTTGACTATGCCCGAAACCGAGGCGACCACCGGGGAATGCACGGCGAACTAAGCTACACCCATAAATGGAGCGACAATCATCTGCTCGACATCACCGGCTCATACAACCACTGGGGCGGCCCTAACTGGAGATCCTATAATCAGGAGATAACCTACCCCGACAGGGAAGAGAACAGATATCAGGAACAGAACATGGACATGGGGGTAAACTCTTGGGAGGCAAAGGTGGACTACACCAATCAGCTCAATGAGTTTCTGAAACTTGAGGCAGGCTACAACGGCAACTTCAGCAAAGAAGACACCCCTGTTGACACCTACAACGGAACCTCCCCTTCCGACATGACGCAAGACAAAGCCCTTTACAATCGCTTCATTTACGTCAACAACGTTTCTGCATTATATGCCACACTGGGCGGGAAAGTGAAAAATTTCAGCTTCTCGGCCGGGCTCAGGACAGAATCCTGGCAAGTCAGAACCCGCTCCCTCGCATTCGGGGAATCGGAAAACGATGTGCCGGAATTCAAGAAAAACAATTTCGCGCTCTTCCCGTCGGCGTTTCTCTCATGGTCGCTACCCCACGACAACGAGATGCAAATCAACTACACCCGACGCCTGAGACGCCCCTGGGGCGGACAGCTCAATTCATTTCATGACATCTCCGACCCTACCAACATCTCATACGGCAATCCGGAATTGCAGCCGCAATATTCCAACGCTTTTGAATTAAACTATATAAAGAGCTGGACATTCCACATGGTGAGCCTTTCGGCCTATGTGCGCACATCGACCGACATGATGAACCGCATCAGCTATCTCGACAACGATGTGATGTATACCACCTGGGCCAATGTGGCAGACCAGGTTAATTCCGGATGTGAGATTGTAATGAAGAACTCGCTCTTCAGAAGCCGACTCGACCTCACCACCACAGTCAATCTCTATAACAACCACATCAGCGCATGGAATTATGATTTCAATGCTGAAAGCGGACATAAGATACCGTTAAGCGGACTAAAGCAGAACAGTTTTGCATGGGATGCGAGAATCATGGCCAATGCAAGGCTTCCATGGTCGCTGTCGGTTCAAGCCACAGGCAACTACAACTCTAAGATGCTTTCCGCACAAGGCTCCCGGCAAGGCGGCTGGAGCGTAGACCTCGGCGTAAGGAGAAATTTCGGGCCGTGGTCAGTGTCTGTCAACTGCAGAGACCTGTTTGACTCCCGCCGGTTCAAGAGCACTACCAACGGGCCCGACTACGTGCAGCACAACGAACGCTGGAGAAATGGCCGCACAATGCGCCTCACGCTCAAATACTCTTTCGGCAACATGAAGGCCAAGCCCAATAAAAATGAGGGCGAGCCGATGGATGGAAGCGGATATGGCGAGGGGGGCGAAATGTAAGAGACGTCTTGCAGATTGAACCCTTTTACAGATTGAAGTAGTAAGTGCCTGTGGTCAAGACGGTATAAAAGTCATATGTGTTGCCGCCAATATAATAGCTTGTGTTATAAGCCGGCGTGTCAAGACCTTTATCCCACATGTCTGTCCATGGATTCCACGCGCTCATCACGGTGGCGTCATATTGAGCGCCATTATAGACATATGCCACATACATCGGGATGGTGCGCCAGATTCCACGGTTGTCGTAGCCACAGGCTATTACATTGACTGTGCCTTGATTAGTCCACGACGGATTGTTAACGACTATAGTGGGAGAACTTGACCATCCCCACGGATTCGGGCCGCCCCACGCAGGAGGTGGCGGCGGCCCCGGATTCCCAATCGAACCCGGGCCGGGGCCCCAGCCTCCGCCCCATCCGCCGCCTACCGGAGCCGGATTGAATCTTCCGCTCGACCCGGGCGCGGGCAGGCTGTTTTGAGCGTAATCCGTGGCCACGCCTCCGCCAATCATGACAGCGGCCATAGCCAGCCCTATCCACATTGTGATATTCCTATTCTTTTCTACCTTAGTGTCTTTCATAGCCAGTTTTGTTTTAAGCAGCTTTAAACATTTAAACAAACATCAATTCAAAAAGATGAGTTCAGACTCCAAGTTTAACATTCGGCGAGCGGTGATTTTGCGACTAAACCTGCATTTCGCGACTGAACCAATTAAAAACCAATTAAAACCGGGGGAGGTGACTGCTATTATAAACTTTTTTTGTAAATTTGCAGATTATTACGCCTTTTAAATGTGAATCACGACCCAGACACATTTCTCAGGCAGAATGATAATATTTTTTTGTGGGTTTACTCCACATTTTTTCATTTTCGATTACATCTGATTCCGCAAGCGGAACTAAAAAATTATTTTTAATGGCTAAACAGGAAGACGTTTTCAAGACCATTGTAGCCCATGCGAAGGAGTATGGGTTCGTGTTTCAATCAAGTGAAATCTACGACGGGCTATCTGCCGTGTATGACTACGGACAGAACGGCGTGGAACTGAAAAACAATATCAAACGCTACTGGTGGGAAGCAATGACAATGCTCCATGACAATATTGTCGGCATAGACTCCGCCATTTTCATGCACCCCACAATCTGGAAAGCCTCCGGACATGTCGACGCTTTCAACGACCCTCTGATTGACAACAAGGACTCCAAGAAGCGCTATCGCGCTGACGTGCTCATCGAAGAGGAAATCGCCAAATTCGACGACAAGATCGGCAAGGAAGTTGCCAAGGCAAGAAAGCGTTTCGGCGAAAGTTTCGACGAAGAGATGTTCCGCCAGACAAATCCTCGCGTGCTTGAAAACAAAAAGAAGCGTGACGAACTTCATGAACGCTTCTCCGAGGCCATGAACGCCAATGACCTCACCGATCTTCGTCAGATTATTCTCGACTACGAAATTGTTGACCCAATCTCAGGAACCAGAAACTGGACTGACGTCCGCCAGTTCAACCTCATGTTCAAAACTGAAATGGGGTCAACTGCCGATGGCGCAATGGAGGTTTATCTGCGCCCGGAAACAGCTCAGGGCATTTTTGTGAACTATCTGAACGTGCAGAAAACGGGGCGAATGCGCATTCCTTTCGGAATCGCACAAATCGGCAAGGCATTCCGCAATGAAATCGTGGCACGCCAGTTCATCTTCAGAATGCGTGAATTCGAACAGATGCAGTTCTTCGTGCGTCCGGGCGAGGAACTTAAATGGTTTGAATTCTGGCGACAGACAAGACTCCGCTGGCATCAGGCCCTCGGCCTCGGCAACGAGAAATACCGCTATCACGACCACGAGAAGCTGGCCCACTATGCCAATGCAGCAACCGACATCGAATTCCAGATGCCGTTCGGATTCAAAGAGGTGGAAGGCATACACTCCCGCACTAATTTCGACCTCTCCCAGCATGAGAAATTCTCGGGTAAAAAAATACAGTATTTCGACCCCGAGCTCAACGAGAGCTACACACCGTATGTGATCGAGACTTCAATCGGTGTTGACCGCATGTTCCTGACAGTGCTCTGCAGCTGCTATGAAGACCAGCAGCTCGAAGGGGGCGACCGCCGCGTGGTGCTTCATTTCCCGCCGGCTCTTGCCCCGGTGAAATGCGCCGTGATGCCCCTCGTGAAGAAAGACGGGCTCCCCGAGAAGGCACGCGAAATTCAGCATAAACTCCGCTTCGATTTCACATGCCAGGTAGATGAAAAAGACTCTATCGGCAAGCGCTACCGCCGCCAGGATGCAATCGGCACACCTTTCTGCATCACTGTGGACCATCAGACTCTTGAAGACAACACTGTCACACTGCGCCATCGCGACTCTATGGAGCAGGAGCGTGTGAATGCTGACGACCTTGAGAAGATTCTTTCAGAAAAGGTGAGCCTCAACAACCTTCTGAGAAAACTTCTCTGATTCCTCCAACGTTTTATAAGTCTTACAGGCCACTTGCGGGAGCAGGGCCTGCAAGGCATGTAAAACCTTTAATACTTTATGAGATGAGAAAATTTATCAGCAAAATCATTATCGCGATTGTGGCCTTCACCGGCGCTGCGTCTCTTTCTTCGTGCAACTACAACTCTCTTGTGGAGCAGCAGCAAGGCGTAGACCAGGCATGGGCACAGGTGGAGAACCAATACCAGCGCAGAGCCGACCTCATTCCAAATCTGGTGAACACGGTGAAGGGTTATTCCACACACGAAAGCGAAACCCTTGAAAAGGTGACTCTCGCAAGGGCCAAAGCAACATCTATAACAATCGACGCCGACAACCTCACAGAAGAAAACCTCGCAAAATTCCAGGAGGCACAGGGGGAGCTGTCGCAAGCATTGAAGTCGCTGTTGGCTGTGACCGAGGCTTATCCTGACTTGAAAGCCAATCAAAACTTCATGAACCTTCAGACTCAGCTCGAAGGCACAGAAAACCGCATCGCAACTGAACGAATGCGCTACACAGAGGCCGTAAAAGAATACAACACAAGCATAAAGAAATTCCCCACCATGATTTATGCCGGCTGGTTCGGATTCAAGGAGAAGCCTCAGTTCAAAGCGGAAGCCGGAGCTAACAAGGCGCCCGAAGTTCAGTTCTAACTCATCAACAAAATCATGAGATTACAAAAAATCGGATTCATAGCCCTGCCGGCCGTATTGCTTTCGCTCTCTTCCTGTCTCGGCAATGACGACATTAGCAAAAATGACTATGCCGAATGGAGGCAGTCTAACCTTGACTATATAGAGAAAGCGGAGGCCGCCACTATCAACGGCCAAAAACAATATGAAAAAGTGATTCCCGACTGGGACAAGTCGATTTTCACGCTCATCCAGTGGCACAACGACAGGTCGCTGACAGCCAAGAATCTGTCGCCTCTGTCTAATTCCACCTGCAACGTGAAATACACGCTCACGAATATCGAAGGTGACACGCTCGACACTTCTTCCACGCAGACCGAACATGGAGACAGCATTTTCCAATGTCGCCCAAACAACATGATCACCGGCTTCTCTGTGGCTCTCACGAGCATGCACATCGGCGACAGCGTGACTGCCGTGATTCCATACAATGCCGGCTATGGCACTTCCGGATACAATTCCATTCTCCCTTACTCCACGCTTATATTCAGCATCAAGCTTGTGGACATTCCGGCATTTGAAAGCTCCTCTCCCCGGCAATAATCAATCTGACCTGTCATCGCCATGGCCTTGTGACTGCAAGGCCGTGGCGATTTAATTTTATATGACTATATAACCTGCGTATGAAACTTAAAAATCTGATTCCGGCAATTGTTTTTCCTGTTGCTCTATGCACTTTTGCCGAACCATATACCGTAAAAGATTTCAAGGCATCCAGACCTCTAAGCCTGCCTCTGCCTCAAATGCCCGACTCTGCCCTGGCCGGAAAAAATTCATTCGACAAGTCGGAACTTCTCTCGGCAAGAGAAGCCGCTCTCAGGTCGCAGCTTCAGAACTGGACCGCCATGGCGGCCGACACGGCAGGATTTCTCCGCCTTGCAAATGCAAAAGACGTGCCTGCCCTTCATTCGCTTTCATCCCGGATAAGAGCCTCCCGTTTTGCAAAAGGGAAAGTGTCAATATCATCCACCTCCATGGCAGATGTGCTTCTGAACGGCGTGTCTGTTCTGAAAAAGACAACCTCTGATTCAACAGCCACTTCTCAGGATGCACCCATAACCCTCAACCCTGAAACAGACTACGACATTCAAGTGAACATCCTCTCTCTGCCTGACGACAAGAGCGAGCCACAGTTTAAACTTGAATTCATACCCGACGATCATTTCTCAGATGTAGAAATCAAAAGCGGAGCCGACATCAGGAAGCGATTCAATCTTGACCAGACTTCTCTCGGCAAACGTGCAAGCGGAGCCTACCTTTCGCCCGACGGAAAATATGTGATATTGCGTTATTCGGAGATGTTCGACGCCAATAACCGCTCGTCACACACCGTTATGCTTGAGACTGCCACAGGCAACATCGTGAGCGCCAACATCCCGGACGACGCCGACTGGATGCCCACAGGCTCGCAGATTTATCATGCCGTGGCCGAAGGGAATCTGTTCGATGTCTACACCATAGACGTGCCCTCGATGAAATCTACGCTGATTGCGGAAAAGATTTCCACCAACAGCATTACCTGGGCTCCTGACGCGGAATGGTTCGCTTACTACAAAAAGGTAGACGGCATTGCCGACCAAGGGCCGCTTAAACGTGTGCAAAGCCCTGACGACCGCATCCCAGGACATCGCGACCGCTGGTATCTTCGCAAATACGACCCCAAGAATCGAATCTCGACTCCTCTCACTTACGGCGGCCCCGACACTTATCTCATGTCGATCTCGCCCGACAGCAAAAAATTAGTCTACAGTGTGAACATCGAGACCCCCTCGGAATATCCTTTCTATAAAAACAGCATTATAGAACTCGATATGGCCACACTAAAGACCGACACGCTCTTCACAGTGCCGTCGTCAGTAAGCAGCGCCATTTACTCTCCCGACGGAAAGCGACTGTTTGTGGTGAGCGGCCCTTCCGCATTCGGGGAAATAGGTGTAAACGCAGGAAAACATCCCATCCCTAATGATTTCGATAATCAGGGCTATATCTTCGACATCGCCTCAAAGACCGCCAAGCCAATGACCCGCGATTTCGACCCTTCGCTCCACGGCGGATACACCTGGAATGAGAAAGACGGAAAAATCTATTTCATAGGCGAGGAAGGGTTTGACAATCCGATTTTCTCGCTCGACCCGGTTTCCGGCAATATCACAAAGATCATGACAGAGCTTCCGGCTGTATATTCCCTTTCAATGGGCGAAAATTCTGATGAATGGCTCGCCTATGTGGCCCAAGGGTTCAACAACACCGGCGCGGCATATATGCTCAACCTGAAGTCGGGGGAGACACGCTTGCTTTCCGACACCATGCAGGATTATCTCAGCGATGTGGAATTCGGCAAAATAGAGCCCTGGAAGTTCAAATCTGAAAAAGGAGACATAATCGACGGCATCATGTGCCTTCCTCCGGAATTTGACCCGACAAAAAAATATCCGCTCATTGTGTATTATTACGGAGGCACCGCTCCCAGCGCGGCGGGAATGACATCGCCCTACTCTCCCCAGGTGTTCGCATCAAGAGATTATGTTGTGTATGTTCTGAACCCAAGCGGCACAACCGGCTACGGGCA
>ERZ778496.2070-NODE-2070-length-12580-cov-5.559361_pt1 | contig 12580 bp, 13 predicted proteins | sample MGYA00433099_ERZ778496 | MGnify/ENA primary metagenome ERZ778496 (study PRJEB29527, sample SAMN07138962) | mouse gut metagenome | material: feces | host: mouse | place: China:Nanjing | collected 2016-01-25 ... | reverse complement strand
CTTGTCTGATCGGAAGTGCTTTATTCGGTTTTACACAAAATTTATTGGGGTCTCAGAAGAAACGTGATAATATTGTGCATCTATTTTAATCCCTCAACGCCCCTACAAATCAACTTTACAGCAATTTTAATCATCTCCTCAAATGGGATTCTCTTTTTATCCGCAACCCACTGCTTATAGATCGCCAATGTGCTTTGCGAAACGAATGTCATAATGATATTCTGAAAGTATGGATTTTCGGCAGCTTCCTTGTCATCCTTCCATGTTTGTGCCAAAATATCAGATGTGATTCGGCGGCTTATGTAGTGATAGCTGCCGCTGCATGTTATACGTTCACCAAGCTCGCCAAGTTCTTTCTGAGACAGAAAAAACTCGCGTGTGATTTTGTCAATATCATGAGGTCGCTTTAAACCTTGTGTACGTTTTATAAAACTCTGAGCCATTTCGTTCTGCATTTCAAGCAGAAGATCGTCAAGCGAGTCATAGTGAAGATAAAACGTTTTGCGGTTAATCATTGCGCGTTCGGTAAGCTCTTTGACAGTGATCTGCTCAAAATCCATTTCGCAGATCATTTCCTCAAATGTCTTGCGAATAAATTCCTTTGTACGTTTTGATCTTAAATCTTCTTTCTTGTCGCTCATAATTTCCTCCTCATTTTCTGCAGTAAATGTGAAATAAGCCGCTCTTTGCGGCAAAATGTTGTTGATAAATTGTTCCACTTTTATTATAATACATTCAGATGAAATATGCAACCCGTGTGGATAATTTTTTCGCCACATTTTTGCAATCCGTGTGGCGTAAACCCCTCGACTTGCCGAAATGTTGTTGAGAAATCAGGAAAAGACATTTATAATATAAACAGAAAGCAGAAACGCTGCTTGACACGGGTACCAAGCATATCAAATCGACAGAGCAATTGAAGCATTACGCAGAAATGCTCATTAAATTTACGGAGGAGAATTTATTATGGAACAGACTTTTGTAACATTAAACAATGGTGCGATGATGCCGCAGTTCGGCATGGGAGTTTTTATGGTGCCGGATGGTGAGGAAACGAAAAAGGCGTGTCTTGATGCGCTGAAAATGGGTTATCGTCATATTGATACCGCCCACGCTTATCAGAACGAGCGCAGTGTTGGCGAGGCTGTCCGTGAGAGCGGCATCGAGCGTGAGGAAATATGGGTAACCTCAAAACTCTGGCCCAGTGAATATGGTGAGGGCAAGACAATGACTGCTATTGACAAAATGTTGGAACGTTTGAATATAGGGTACATCGATTTGCTGCTGCTTCACCAGCAAGCAGGCGATTATATGGGTGCCTGGCGGGATATGGAAAAGGCTGTCGAACAAGGTAAGGTGCGCAGTATCGGGCTTAGCAATTTCGAAAGTGAAAGACTCGAGGAGATATGCGCCGCCGCTAAAATCAAGCCTGCCGCATTGCAAGTAGAGTGCCATCCTTACTATCAGCAAGCTGATTTGAAGAAACGTATCGCTCCTTATGGCACAGTAGTCGAGGCATGGTATCCGATAGGTCATGGTGATGCGGATCTTATCAACGAGTCGATTTTCACGGAGCTTGCTAAAAAGTACGGAAAAACCAATGTTCAGATAATTCTCCGTTGGCATATTCAGGAAGGTAATGTTATTTTCCCGAAATCAACCAATCCACAGCATATTAAGGATAACTTTGATATTTTTGACTTTGAGCTGACCGCTGAGGAAATGGCGAAAATTAAGGAGCTTGACAGAAACGTTCGTTTCTTTAATGCAACTTTAGAACAGCAGGAAGCGCAGTTTGCATCGTGGAAACCCGAGGACTGATCTAAGAACCAAACACAAAACTCGATGAAAGAAGTGATCAAAAATGGAAACAAACGAAATGGGCAGTATGCCAATTGGCAGGCTTTTGAGGAAAATGTCAATGCCGCTCATTATATCTATGTTTGTGCAAGTGCTATACGGATTGGTTGACAGCCTGTTTGTGGCACAGCTTGGCGATAATGCCTTGACTGCCATTTCACTGTGTATGCCAATTCAATATTTGGTTGTGGGAGTCGGAACGGGAATAGGCGTTGGAGTAAATTCGGTACTGTCCAAAAAGCTTGGTGAAAAGGACAATGATAGTGTGAACCGCACAGCAGGCAACGGACTTTTACTGCTTTGGGCAGCAATAATTATTTTTGCGGTTCTCGGCTTTACTGTTATGAAACCATTTTATGAAGTGCAGACAGACATTCCGGAAATATTGGATATGTGCATTTCTTACAGCACAGTACTCTGTGTGTTTTCATTTGCAGCACTTCACCAGATCATGTCAGAAAGACTGTTATCGGCAATCGGAAGGGCAGATCTTACCATGATCCCGATGCTGACGGGTGCAATTGTCAACATCATTTTAGATCCGATTATGATTTTCGGTTGGCTTGGTCTTCCCGCTATGGGCATTACGGGAGCGGGAATTGCCACAGTAATAGCTCAAGCTGTCGCAGCTTTGACCGGACTTTTTCTGAATATCCGCTTCAATCATGGAGTGCATTTATCAAAAAACGCTTTTAAGCCGAATTTATCCGTTATTGGTGAAATCATCAAAATCGGTGTTCCGGTAGCTCTCAGTAACTGTCTTATCTCAGTTATTGCGCTGGGAATGAATAATATTTTGCTTGGACTTTCGGCATTAGCACCGGGGATTTATGTAATTTATATTCGTCTGCAAAGCTTCGTTATCATGCCTTCGGGAGGAATGAGCAGTGCGGGAATATCAATTATTGCATATAACTACGGCGCAAAGGAAAAGAAGAGGATCATGGATACGTTGTGGAAAAGTTTGCGTGTCAACACTATTATTTCAGTGATCGGCGTTGTAATATTTCTTGCATTCCCCAGACAACTTCTTGCAATGTTTAACGCTTCAGAGGATATGATGAGCATCGGAATCCCTGCTCTAAGATTTATTGCGGCAGCGTTAATGCTTACCACAACAACTCAGATATTGTCGGGCTTTTTACAGGCTCTTGGGCAAGGAACGGCAAGTTTTATTGTTTCTGTTTCACAAGCAGTTTTTCTGTTGCTTTCAGCATGGCTTCTGGCACAAACGGGAAGTGTTACGCTGGTATGGCTGGCGTTCCCCCTTATGGAAATTTTAAGGTTTGTTATTGCCGCAATTTTGGTAACAAGGGCTTATAAGGGGAAAATCAGTCAAATCCAGCCTGCGGTATAATTGTATATCAATGAGGTGAATTTAATGAAGCGAATTTTATTTACAGTATTGAGTGTGATGTTGTGTTTTTCATTCGCAGCTTGCAGCAATGAAAACGGCTATACCACGGACAGTTCATTGAATATGGAAGTAACCGGCTCATCAAATGTTCAAACAAGTTCTTTTGATAACATTAACTCGATAAACAGTACAACGCAGGATACAATATCAAACAGTTCTCAAAGCATACCGACAGAAAGCGATGATACACCGAGTAATCCTGTAAACGATGCCCCGGAATTTGATCTGACAAACGGAACGGTCATGCTTAACAGCGGTTATGAAATGCCGATCCTTGGCATAGGCACTTACAGATTATCGCAAGATGAAGCGGAAAATTCGGTTTATTGGGCGCTTCGTGACGGATACCGGCTGATTGATACTGCGCGTATCTACGGCAATGAAGAAGGCGTTGGCAGAGGAATTCGCCGTGCCATTGACGATGGCTATGTAACGCGTGAGGAAATTTTCGTTACAACCAAAATGTGGACATCCGATTATAACGATGGTGCGGAAGCAATTGAACGTTCTCTTGAACGGCTCGGTCTGGATTATATTGACCTTATGATTTTGCATCATTCACAGCCAAGCAACGATGTACAAGCGTACCAAGCGATGGAGCAAGCGGTTCAAGACGGCAAGCTGCGGTCAATAGGATTGTCTAATTACTATGAACCGGATGATTTTGACAGGCTTGTAAACGCTACAGAGATACTGCCCGCATTACTTCAGAACGAAACTCATCCATATCACCAAAGCGGTGTAATGAAGGAACATTTGGAGCAATACGGAACTGTTATGGAATCATGGTTTCCGCTGGGCGGACGCGGAAATACTCAGCGGCTCTTTAATGATGAGACTATCTCTGCGATAGCCGCTGCACACGGCAAATCTTCAGCGCAGATAATCCTACGGTGGCATTTACAGGCAGGAAATATTGCGATTCCCGGGTCAAGCAATGAGGCGCATATACAAGAGAATTACGAGATTTTTGACTTTGAACTAAGTACGGAAGAAATGGAAAAAATGACCGCGCTTAACCGTGACGAACGGTTCGCCAGCTATTGATCGGAGGCAGTTATGAGGAAGATTTTTTCGGTTGTAAGTTGTGTGCTGTTGGCTTTTTCGCTGACAGCCTGCGGTAACACCGGAAGCAGCACCTCAACGACCGAGAACAGCTCCGAAGATGTGAGTACAAGCAGTGCTTATGAACCGGAAAACTTCGAAATCATATCTGACGAACCGTCAAACTCTGAGATGTCGAAAATCTTAGTAGCATACTTTTATCTTGCTAATGAGCAATACGAGGTTGGGGTTATCGAAAGGGGTAACACTCAAATAATTGCTGAAATCATTGCAGAGAAAACAGGAGCGGACACGTTCTCCATTACTGCAACAACAACTTATCCAACAACCTACAATGAACTGCTTGATATTTCACGTAGGGAAGAAAGCAATCCGCCGGAACTCTTCGTGGCAGTAGAGAATATGGACGACTATAATACGGTTTTTATCGGTTATCCGATATGGTGGGGGGATCTGCCAACGATAGTTAAAGTGTTTCTTGAAAGTCACGATTTATCAGGAAAGACCGTAATACCTTTCTGTACCCATGCAGGCAGCGGACTTTCGGGAACGCAGAGAAGCATTGAGAGCCTTTGCACATCTGCAGAAGTAAAAGACGGTCTTGCAATAAAGGGCACAACGGCTCAGAACGATCAATCCGCTGCCGAAAACATTATTGCGGATTGGCTGATGGAGATAGGGATAAATGACTGAAAAAAACTTATGCATCAATTGCGGTAAATGCACGATCGGTTGTCCTGCGCAAATCAATATCCCGAAATACCTTAATGCCTACTACAAAGGATTATCCGTTAAAAATATTACATCAGTGGGAAAGTCTTTGGACTGCATTGAGTGCGGGTATTGTTCATTATGCTGTCCGCAAAAGATAAATGCGTTGTCAATCATTCGCGAAATGGCGATGGAGGCTTGCTGCGATTACCGCAGCAAGTAGATTTTAAGATTTGTAAGAGTTTTGATTGTCTGTTGAGCAAAAGGACGGGTTTTATGAGGAGAATAGCAATTATGGCTTTGGGAATGTATCTTTTGTCAATACTGCACGGATGTACGGGAGAAACAAAGAAAAGCAGCGGTGCTAATCACAGCGAACAGAAGGAAGTAACCGAAGTTTTTTCCGGAAATTTCGAAACGCGTGAAATCCATGTGGACAAAAATGGAATGGACATTTACGGAGTTGTTCATATTCCGACCGGCATTGAGGAAAAAATGCCTGCGATCATTTTATCACATGAGCTTGGGGCGACACTTGATAGAGTTAAGGGGTATGGAGAAGCTCTTGCAAAGGCGGGATATGTAACCTGTTGTTTTGATTTCTGCGGTGGCGGCTGGAACAGCAGAAGCGACGGAAAACTGCTTGATATGTCTGTTCTGACAGAAAAAGCAGATTTGGAAGCTGTACTCAACGAGGTAAAAAAAATGGATTTTGTTGATACGGATTCAATCTATCTGATGGGTAACAGTCAAGGCGGATTGGTTACGGCAATGACTGCTTCGGAGCACAAAGACGAAATCCGGGCAATCATTTTAATTTACCCTGCGTTCTCAATTTATGACGATGTTCACGAGATGTTTGATTCGGAGGAAGAAATTCCCGATACCCATTACCTTCTTGGACTGCGCCTTGGGCAAATATATTTTAAAGATATATGGGATCGGGAGCCGTATGGAATAGTTCGGGAATACGGAAAAAATATTTTGCTTATACATGGCGACAGGGACTCTATTGTTCCTATCGAATACTCAAATAAACTCGCCGAAACGGTTGATAATGTAGAGTATCATGTGATTCGCGGTGCGGATCACGGCTATCTCGGTGAAAATTTTGATTTGGCGGTATCCTATATCTTGGATTTTATAAGCAAAAATCAGCAGTCAAATTGCGATTAATACGAAAGGAGCGTTATTATGAAAACAAGAAAAATAGGAACTCTGACCGTATCGGAAGTCGGCATGGGCTGTATGGCATTTTCACACGGTTATGGTCAGATTCCGTCCGAGCAGTACAGTATTGAAGCAATTCAATACGCCTATGATCATGGTTGCACATTTTTTGATACAGCGGAGATATACAGCCCTAATTTGTCAGGAACGGGACATAATGAACGAATTGTGGGAAAGGCTTTACAGAGCGTTCGAAAGAATGTGGTGCTTGCCACCAAGCTGTTTCTAAACTCTTCGGAGGTAAGGCGGGATGGATCGGTTTATGGCGCAATCCGCAGACATCTCGAGGTTTCAATAGAACGTCTGAAAACAGACACGGTAGATCTTTATTATCTTCATAGAGCGGGCGGCGGTATTTATATTGAGGATATTGCTGACGCAATGGGGAGACTTATCAGTGAAGGACTTATCGGCGGATGGGGATTGTCACAAGTAGATGTTGACATTATCAGCAAGGCACATGAAGTTACACCGCTCTGTGCTGTTCAGAATATTTATTCAATGGTAGAGAGGGATTCGGAATCTACCGTTATACCATACTGTCTTGAGAACAACATTGGATTTGTTCCGTTTTCCCCGATAGCGAGCGGATTGTTGTCGGGAAAGATAACTGCCGACACAAGATTTGAGTCAAACGACGATGTACGCAATTGGGTTCCGCAGTTAAGCAGGCATAATATAATCGGAAATCAGCCGATAGTTGATCTGTTAAAGGAATATGCGGCACTTAAAAATGCCACCCCCGCACAGATTTCCCTTGCGTGGATGCTGCACAAATATCCGAATGTCGTACCTATCCCCGGCTCAAAGAACAAGGATCGAATTGTAGAAAATCTCGGTGCTTCGGAGGTCAAATTGACAGAGGATGAGTTCCGCTCACTGGAAACAGAACTTAATAAGTATAAGGTTTACGGACATAGGGGTTTTAGCAGATAGGAGGATAATATGAAAAAACTGGGCTTTGGTTTAATGAGACTGCCACAGACTGACCCAAACGACTGGTCAAGCATTGATATGGAAAAAACAATGACAATGATAGACAAATATATGAAAGCGGGATTTACCTATTTTGATACCGCTTATGTCTATCACGGCGGAAACAGCGAAAGAGCCTTTGGTACATTGGTGGCAGAGCGTTATCCGAGAGATTCGTATATAGTTACCACTAAAATGCCCGTATTCATGACCAAAAGTGCTGAGGATTATGAACGAATATTCAACGAGCAGCTTGAACGCTGTAAGGTGGAATACTTCGATTATTATTTTCTCCATGCAATGGGGCGTTCCGTTTATGGAGCGGTTCAAGAGCAAAAAGGCTTTGAATTTATGAGGCAGAAGAAGGTTGAGGGGAAAATCAAGCATATCGGTTTTTCATATCATGATGACGCTGATATGCTTGATAAAATTCTTACCGATCATCCCGAAACCGAGTTGGTTCAACTGCAATTAAACTATATCGATTGGGAAAATGAAAGTGTCAAATCGCGGAAATGCTATGAGGTTTGCGTAAAACACGGTGTACAGGTTACGGTAATGGAGCCGTTGAAAGGCGGTGCGCTGGTGCGTTTGCCCGAAACAGCGGCGAATATTCTGAAAAAAGAAAATCCCGAAGCCGGTTTTGCCTCATGGGGAATACGGTTTGCGGCTTCACTTGATAATGTTATGGTAGTGCTGAGCGGCATGAGCAACATTGAACAGGTTGAGGACAATATCGGATATATGAGGAACTTTCAGCCGCTGACAGACAAAGAACATGAAGCTGTATCCAAGACTGTACAGATCATCAATGACAGCATAGCCATTCCATGTACAGCCTGTCGCTACTGTATTGAAGGTTGTCCAAAGCACATCGCCATTCCGGAATATTTCGCGTTATACAACAATCAAAAGCAGTTCGGTCTGTTAGCGGGACTTGCGACTACATACGGCAATCTTACGGCAACGCACGGAAAACCCGATGACTGTATAAATTGCAAACAGTGCGAAAAGCATTGCCCGCAGCACTTGCCGATAACGGAAAATCTGAAGCTTGTTGCGGAAGCGTTCCGTATTTAAAGATAATGGGTTTATGAGAAAATTGATCGTCAGAATAACGGAGGTGTAATTATGCCCAAAACAAGAAAACTCGGTAAGACCGAAATTGAAGTAACGGCGATAGGTTATGGCTGCATGGGGCAAACTCATGCTTATGGCGTAGTTGAAGCGGAAAATGATATGATACTGTTAATGCGATATGCCTATGATGTCGGGTATACCTTTTTCGATACTGCGCCCGTTTATGGTGAAGCCAATGAACGCTATCTCGGGAAAGCTGTCGAACCTTTCCGAAAAAACATTGTGATTGCTACAAAGTTTGGCATCGTCGACGATTCCTTTTTTACAGGAAATGAAAATGCATTAAACAGCAGCCACAAATCTGTTCGTGAACAGGTAGATGCATCACTGAAAAGGCTCGGTACGGATTATATCGATCTCTATTACCAACACAGGATCGATCCGAAAACCACACCCGAGGAGGTTGCTGAAACCATGGCGGAACTGATAAAAGAGGGAAAAATACGCGCATGGGGCGTGTCATTTGCTCCGGAGGATTATATCCGTAGGGCGCATAAAATATGCAAAATATCGGCGATTGAAAATATGTACTCATTTGTGGCACGACAGGATGAAGAAACATATTTTCCGTTATGCCAGGAGTTGGGAATAACCTATGTTTCAGCTTGTCCGCTTGCAAAAGGTTTTCTGAGCAACCGCTATTCGCCCGAAACACAATATCGGGAGGGTGATTGGCGTGGTAATATGAAGCTCTTCAAAAAAGAGAGCATGGATCGAAATCGCGGGCTTATGGAACTGATAACGGAATATGCCGATAAAAAAAGTGCTACTCCCGCACAGATCGCTCTGGCATGGGAGATCATCAAGAAGCCATTTATCGTGCCCATACCCGGAACAACAAAGCGTGAACGCGTCAAGGAGAATTTCGGCGCGATAGACGTGGAGCTTACCGCCGACGAGATGAATGAGATTGAAAACGCATTATCACATATGGACATTGCAGGTATGGGATAACAAATTGACAAGATGAATCAAAGGAGAAGATATGGACAGAGCATATGTTATATGTCACATGACGACCTCTCTTGACGGAAGGATAGACGGGGATTTTCACGAAGCCGAAAGGGGCGTGAAAGCGGAGAAATACTATTATGATGTTATATTTAAGCTTGGCTCATCAATGGCTGGCGGGCGGGTCACGACTTGTATGTACTCACCGCAACCGGAAATTGATTATGGAAAATACAAAGATATAGAATTTCCCGATGGTGATTATGTTGTAAAAAATTCCGAGGGACATTACTGCCTTGTATACGACAGAAACGGCAAGTGTAATTGGGACAGTTCCACAAGCACAATGAACGGAGTTACCATGCAGATAGTTGAGGTCGTTTCAAAGAATGTTTGCCGCGAATATCTTGCACATCTCAGAAATGTCGGGGTTTCATATATCATTACCGAGGACGATGAAAATCCCGTGAGGGAATCTCTTGAAAAGCTAAAAAAACTTTTTGGTGTGGAAAAGCTCGTTCTGACAGGCGGTGCGGAAATAAACGGCGGTTTTCTGAAGGAAGATATGATAGACGAGTTTTCAATTGTAATGCTGCCATATGTTGACGGTGACAATCAGCACAAATCACTTGTAACAACGGGGGCTTTTTACGAAAAAGATTTCTCCTTTGCAGAAGCTAAGCCGCTTGAGGATGGCGCGGTTCATTTGTGGTTTAAGAGGGCAAAATAAAGGCGTGGTGACTACACTTGAGGAATTTTGTGCTTAAAATTATTGAGTCGAAGCAAACACTTCCGAAAAAACAACAGCGATTTGCCAACAAAGACTTGTTTGCGCTCATAGTACCCATACTTATTGAGCAGCTGCTGACAATGCTTGTTGGTATTGCGGATACGCTGATGGTGAGTTACGCAGGCGATGCAGCAGTCTCGGGAGTGTCACTGGTCAATCAGTTGAACAATGTTTTTATTTTTATTTTTGGTGCAATAGCTTCCGGCGGGGCGGTGGTAGCAAGTCAATATGTCGGCAGACAGGATCGGGAAAACGGCATAACCGCTGCAAGTCAGCTTTTAATGATAACAGTTCTGATCTCTGCGGTGCTGACTTGCGTATTAATATTTTTCCGTGTACCGATATTATCATTACTTTTCGGACAGGTCGAACCCGATGTTATGAATGCAGCACTTGAATATCTGGTATTGTCCGCACTGTCCTTCCCAGCTTTGGCAATATACAACAGTATATCAGCACTGTTCCGCAGCATGGGAAAGACCAAGGCTATTATGAACACTTCAATTGTAATGAATATCATAAATACTGCAGGAAACGCAATAGGGATATTCGTACTTCATGCAGGGGTTGCGGGAGTGGCTGTGCCGTCATTGATCTCACGAACATTTGCTGCAATTGTGATGCTGATTTTGGTATACAACAAAAATAATACGCTGTATGTTAAATCAAGACTTGTACTGAAATGGAACGCCTGTATGCTGAAAAGAATTATGAGCGTGTCAATACCGAACAGCATTGAAAACGGTTTGTTTCAGCTGTCTAAGGTCGCTCTTTCCGGAATCGTTGCACTTTTCGGAACTGTGCAGATAGCCGCCAACGGTGTAGCACAGAGCTTTTGGTCTATGGCTTCGCTTTTTTGTATAGCATTCGGATACGCATTTGTTACAGTGATAGGACAATGTATGGGTGCAGGAGATATAGAGGCAGCGGATTATTATAACAAAAAGCTGCTTCGCATAACTTACATAGGCTCTGCATTGTGGAATTTTCTGATAACCGCACTAACTCCGCTTGTACTTATGCTGTACAGTCTGACAAGCGAAGAGAAAAATCTCGTATTTGTGCTGGTTCTTATACACAGCGTTTTTAATGTACTGCTCTGCCCTGTCGCATTCTCATTGTCCAATGGTTTGCGGGCGGCTGGCGATATCAAATTTACCATGTATGCGTCAATTCTTGCAACGGTGGTCTGTCGAGTGATTTTTTCGGTGATTTTCGGAATCTGGCTGGATATGGGCGTTATAGGTATCTGCCTGGCTATGGCTGGCGATTGGTTGGTTAAAGCTGTAATGGTATCAGCGCGTTACAAGGGGCGTAAGTGGACAAAATTTAAAGTAATAGGATAGGTACGTTTATGAGGATAATTTTGAGATCAATAGTTGCTGCGGCGCTTTCGATGATGCTGCTTGACGGTTGTTCACACGACACATTGCCTCAGGGTGAATCGTCAGGCGAACAGAACGGTGTGCAAAGTCAGCCTGTTCAATCCGAGAATAGCTCAACAGAGGAGGCGAGCAAATCTATGGAGTCATCGGTTGCCGAGGAAGTTCAAACCGGAACAGACGCACCTGTGCTGCTTTATATGGGGCAGGCGAGCATCCGAATTGTAACTCCCGAAAACAAGGTTATTTACATTGATCCTTATGCGGGAGATAAATATGATCTGCCCGCGGATCTGATACTGGTAACACATTCGCATTTTGACCACAGCATGGTAGAAAAGGTATCAAATCGCACCGATGACTGTCAGATCATAACACATGAGGAAGCAGTACAGAATGGCGAACACCGAATTTTTAAATTGGATTACGTTACAGTCGAATCTGTTGAAGCAGGTTATAATCGGCTTCACGATGTGAGAAACTGCGTGGGATATGTATTAACATTTACAAACGGAAAATCGGTTTATGTTACAGGCGATACGTCAAAAACCGAACAAATGCCGCTGCTTGCTGAAAAACAAATAGATTACGCGTTTTTCTGCTGCGACGGCGTGTATAATATGGGATTGGAGGAAGCGGCTGAATGTGCGGAACTCGTCGATGCAAAACACAACATTCCTTACCATATGACCACGACAACTACGGGACGGCAGTTTGACAGAGAGATCGCCGAGCAGTTCGAGGCGGAAAATCGTTTGATTGTTGAAGATGGAGAAGAAATTCTCATTAACTAATCTATAGAAGGAGGTAAATCATGACTGATTATTTTGGAAAGGAAACACCAAAACTTGGTTTTGGATTGATGCGTCTTCCTCAAAAAGGTGCGAAAACGGACATTGAACAGGTAAAAAAGATGGTCGATATGTTTTTGGGAGCGGGTTTCACTTATTTTGACACTGCTTTTGTGTACGGCACTTCAGAGGAAGATATCAGAGAAGCATTGGTAGGATTGTCGGAACGTGGCAGCCTACAATACGCTTATGCGGTACGGACGAAGAA
>ERZ778496.2067-NODE-2067-length-12593-cov-3.115808_pt1 | contig 12593 bp, 12 predicted proteins | sample MGYA00433099_ERZ778496 | MGnify/ENA primary metagenome ERZ778496 (study PRJEB29527, sample SAMN07138962) | mouse gut metagenome | material: feces | host: mouse | place: China:Nanjing | collected 2016-01-25 ... | reverse complement strand
CCGGCAAACGGTAGTTCACGATAACCGTTGGCAAACATTGCAAAATCTTCCACTCCAAAATAACGGCTTACGAAAAATTGACTTGACGAACTGATTATAAATCCGTAGACGCTTGAAACTAAAGCCGGAGTCGAGAATCGGAATATATTCTTGACTGTCAAATCGGTTTTCTTTGAAAGGACGTTTCTGAACGGTACGGAAGATAATTTGAGACCGACAAGGCAAGAAACCAGTGATGAAACAACAAATCCGATGAGTGCGCCCGATGTTCCGGTATTGAGTGCGACAACAGGGAGCACAGTACATGCAATCATCGCTATGCGGCTGATCATTATATATATGACTACAAACCGCGACATGCCATACACTGTCAATATGTTTTCCACTCCCATAACCGGCATAAGCAACATGGGAGTAATGGCGAAATATTTTAAATTGTTTGTTAACAGTGGGTTGTTGAGCAATTCTGCAATTGTCCGGGCTCCGGAAAACAGGATGATTGAAAAGATAGATGAAAAGGTTAGAAACAACAGGCTTAATTTACGCACAACGTCTCTTCCTTCTTCAACCGGTACGCGGGGAAGGAAATAAGAATAGGCCTTGGGAATGCCCATTGAAAAGATGATCAACAACGTGGAGTAAACATAAAATACCTGGCGGTAAGTACCGTATTCGGTTACTGTCATGAAACGGCTGAGGATTGCCGATATGAACATACCTGCACTTAACGACAACAGGTTAGCTATGGCCAGCCAAGATGCCTGTATGGTCCGGTTTTTCTTGATTTCCAAATCATTGATCATTGATTCACTTATATTTGTGATATCTTCTAATCGTTAATATTAATGTCTTGCTTAAAGTATATTAAAGTTCAATGCAAAAGTAAGTATTATTTTAATATTATGAAAGTAAATATGGCTGTAGTGCAGGGCAGCCGCTCCAAAATCATAAAGCGTCCATCTGTTTTCGCCACCGATACGGACTGACCCTATAAATGTTTTGCAAAAACAACTGTCATGCTTTAACATATTGTGAAACAGTAGTTAACAACCGAATATGATAGTATGACAGTTGGTTTGTGAAATTTGCATGGAAGAAGAGATGTGATTCCGGATAGCAATTTCTGGTGCGTTTGCCTTGGGCTGTAGTGAAAAGCCTGAAGAACGATTGCTTATACCGTTATATTTCAAATCCTTCCTGCTCATTGACGATTTGTCCGTCGAAAAGATTGAGGATTCGGTCCGCGTATGTGGCATCGTGCTGCGAGTGTGTCACCATGACGATAGTCGTTCCTTCGGCGTTCAACTGGCTGAGCAGTTTCATTATTTCGAGACTGTTCTTGGAGTCGAGGTTGCCGGTCGGCTCGTCGGCCAAAATCAATTTAGGTTTGCCTACCACGGCGCGGGCGATGGCTACTCGTTGCTGTTGGCCTCCGGAGAGTTGTTGGGGGTAATGTTTGGCGCGTTGGCTGAGGCGCACTTTGCGCAGGATGTCAAGTACCTGCTGTTTGCGTTCGGCTTTGGGTACGCCAAGGTATTTCAGTTGGAGGTCTATGTTTTCTTCCACCGTCAGCTCGTCGATGAGGTTAAAACTCTGGAAGACGAACCCGATACGTCCTTTGCGGTAACGGGTTCGGTCTTTCTCTTTCAAGTGTCCCATTTCTTCCCCATCCAACAGGTAGCTGCCTTCGTCCGGGTTGTCCAGCAGGCCGAGAATATGCAGCAAGGTCGATTTGCCGCATCCGCTGGGGCCCATGATGGCGACGAACTCGCCCTTTTTCACTTCCATGCTTACGCCGTTGAGCGCGATGGTTTCTACTTCTTCCGTCCGGAAGCTTTTGCTGAGATTCTTTATTTTAATCATGACTTGTTTCGTTTTTTATAATGATGTTACCTGTTATATACTGTTGTTTTTATTCCGTCCGGATGCTTTCGATAGGGTTACGGCGGGCGACTTTTAAAGTTTGACTGATGATTGACACGAAAGCGATGGCTACGGTTGCCAAAACAGCCGCGGCTATGAGATGCCACGGGAAGGCGATGCGGTTATAGAATGACTCCAAACTGATTTGAACCGCTTTCAAACTGATGGGCAGGGCGAAGCAGGCGGCAAGCAACGAGAGCGTCATGAACCGTTTGGAAAGTTCCCATACCGCACCGCTTGTTTCGGCTCCCATCACTTTGCACAAGGCAATCCGCTTGCTTTGCTGTTCGGTGTAGCTTATCGACATGGCAAACAGTCCCATGGCAGAGATGAGGATGGAGATGACCATGAAGCAAAGGACGAGCATCACGATGTTCTTCTCGTGTGTCAAATCTTTGTCCAGATAATCATCGATATAATCGGCCTCCAAGTCTTTCGGTATCCCGATCACCTCTTTGGACACTTCCCGGCAGGTATGGCGGATGGCTGTCAGGGCTTCCGAACGGTCACCTCGGGTCCGGATGACTTGGCTGATCACATAGCCTTGCGGGTTCATCACCCCGACCGCTCCGTGCGAATCGGGTGTCGGAGTGCTTAACGCCATGAGTGAACGATAATCACGGATAACACCACAGACGTTATACCGGTAGCCTCCCTCGTTGCCGTTCTTTCCGAAATGGGGGTTGTCGGCCGAAAGGTTGTAACGGCGGCAGGTCTCTTCCGTTACCCAAACCATGCCGGGTAGCGGGTCTGACCAGCGTTCTGCTACTTCGAAGCCCAACATCCGGAATGTTGTGCTGTCCATATCCGAGAGGTGGAGCCATGACATTTCCTCTTCGTCCGGCTGGTGTACGCCGTCGTGGCCGCTGGCGAAAGGCAGTTTCCGTGCCAACGCCACTTCTGCCACCTGGGGCAATGCCTGCAAACGTTTCTGGAGGATGGCTTGTTTGTCGTAGGTCGCTCCTAAATCCCAGGTCCTTACAAAGACCAGATCGGTATTATAGCCGGTCGGCAGGGTAGCAAGGTAGTGCATTTGGACGGCCATTGTCAGTCCCAACGTAATGAGGAACGTGCTGATCACGTTCTGCACGATGATGAACAGGCGGCTGAACAGTTGCTTGTTCTGCAAGCGGAAGTTCCCCTTTACAATATCTATCGGGCTGTATTTACGAATGATGAGTGCCGGTACTAATCCTGATATGCCGGTGATTCCAACTAATAACAGCAGGCTGTAGGCGACCGTTGCGGGAGAAAGCGACATGGCGATTTGGGTAGAGAGCAAGTATTCGAAATAGGGTTTGGCAATGACGGCGATGAGGCATCCGCCGATGAAGCACCCGGTTGTGAAGATTGCCGACTCGGCGAGATAGCGCAACACGATTTGCCCGGCAGAATCGCCCATCAACCGGCGAGTCGCCATCTCATGTGCCCGCTTGCCGGTTTGCGACACGGTCAGGTTGATGTAGTTGAAGACGGCCGAAAGGAGCAAGATCATCGCGATGGCCAATAAGATTTGAACCTGTTTCCGTGTCCCGTTGCGGAAAGGAGTGTAATGGTTCATGGGGGAAAAGTATATTTCGTCCATGCGTGTGAGTGATGAACCCCATATAAAGGAGTTCGTGCTGTTGTCTTCTTTCCAATAATTCCAATAACTTTTATAGCTGTCGAGCAGTTTTCGGGAGACGGTGCCGGGTGTAGCCCCTTCTGCCAACGTGACGAACGTTTGGGTTGAACCGAAGTTATCCATCCAGGCATAAGCCTTTTCCACCAATTTGATAGAGACCAGGAGGTCGACCGGTTTCAGCAGTTCTGTCGGATCGAAGGCCGGGAGAATCCCGATGACCCGTAGCGGTGTTTGGTTCTGGTACATGATTGTGCGTCCGATAGGATTTTCATTACCGAATACTTTACGGGCTAACGGTTCGGAGATGACGGCCTCGTCTGTTCCGCTTAGCGCCTTGTCGCAGTTGCATCCGATGAGCGAATAGCCCAGCATCCGGAAGAAGTTGGAATCGACGGCAAGGCTGTTTGCCTGGTAGTAGTTGTTGTCTATGGTCAAGTCCGCCAACCCGCTGTTGATAAAGCGTGTCCATTCTTTTATTTCCGGAATGGAAGGGAATAATTCCGGGGCGGTACCGACTGTCATACCGATGCGATCGCCGTGGCCGATGGCATACAATTGGTGGGAGTATGGCTGTCTGTTACCGATATTGAATTCGGTTTTAGCATATAGCGTTAAGAGGAGGACGACTCCCAATGCGATGGCCAGTCCGAAGAACTGGATAGCCGTGTAGAGCTTGTTGCGGCTGAGAAAAGTAAAGTACGATTTCATCTTTGTTCATTGTTTTATTTGTTGCAAATGTATAAGGTTGCCGGCATTCGGCAATGGATGGAAAGCGCGGTTGGAGCAGTTTGTATGAAAATCATACACCTGTTTGTATGATATTCATACAGCCTTTTTCCGTACCTTTGCCTCTGATAAATGAAGGTAATCTAAACGAATCGGATATGGCGAATTACGGGACGATATTGGTGGTGGATGATAATCCGGCGATTCTTACGGCAGTCAGGATCTGTCTGGCCGGTGAGTTTGACAAAGTATTGACGCTTGTTTCTCCCGACACGCTTCTTACGGTATTGGCACAAGAGGAGGTGGATGTGGTTTTGCTCGACATGAACTTCACGCAAGGGGGAAACTCCGGACAAGACGGCTTGCTTTGGCTTCGGGCAATCCATAAGAAGCATCCGGCCATTCCGGTGGTGCTGGTGACGGCATACGCTGATATCAAATTGGCGGTGCGCGGGTTGAAGATGGGAGCGGCAGACTTTGTTGCCAAGCCTTGGGACAACCAGGAGTTGATCCGTGTCTTGAAAGATGCGATTGATGCCGGCCGGAAAGTGGTCTCGTTGGAACAAGTCGAGACGGAACATGTGCATAAGGTCGTGGAGCGTTGCCACGGCAACATCAGCCGGGCTGCCGAACTGTTAGGGATTACCCGGCAGACGTTGTATGCTAAAATGAAAAAACTATGATTCTGATAGTCTCTTTTTTGGTGGTCGTTGTTGTCTTCTTCGGGTGGTTCTATCGTCATCAGGTGTTGCTGAGAGACCGGGCGCATCTGATGCGTGAGGCGATTCGCAACGAAGAGTTCACGTTCCGTCTTCCAGTGAAAGGTCTGTTCTTCGGAGAGCGGGCGTTGCAGGAAGCCCTTAACGAAACAGGTAAGGATATAGGCGTGCTGCTTGCCCGCAACGAAGTGGAATCGTGGCAGCGGCTGACTCGTGTGCTCACCCATGAAATCATGAATGCCACGACACCGATTGCCAGCATCAGCCAGGCCTATTTGGATAATCCTGCGATTGCGGGGACGGTTTACGAGGAGGGAGTCCGTGCCATTCATGACACCAGCCGGGGACTTGCCTTGTTTGTGGACAGTTACCGGAAACTGGCAGAGTTACAGGAGCCGGTTCTTGCGGAGATCCCATTGGCCGCTTTCGTGGAAAGAATCCGGGCGCTTTATCCGGATTTGGAGTGGCATATTTCCATCCCTTTGTCTGCCACGATGTTTACGGATGAGAATATGTTGCGCCAGGTGTTGATCAATCTGGTCAAGAATGCCTGCGAAGCCGGGGCGACGGCTATGGATGTGCGTTGGAACAAGAAGTTGTGGATCAGCAACAACGGTGCGCCTATTCCGGCAGATGTCGAGCGGGAGATTTTTGTTCCGTTCTTTACAACCAAAAAGAATGGTTCGGGTATCGGCTTGTCGCTTTCCCGGCAGATGATGGTCCGGCAAGGCCGGGACCTTTGTTTGGCTGAACGGCCTGTGCCCGGTTTCCAGGTGACGTTTATTGTGTCTTAGTTTGAAAAATCGAAGTGTTGTTATTGGCATGGATGGCAATCGTAGCGGCGAGTATCGAATAAATGATGTGTGGCAAATGATCATGCAAATGACAAATAAATGAGTGAAAACATTTATGTAAGATGAAAAAGGAGCAGGATTTTATAGCGCATGTCAGGGTGGAAGATGGCGCTTTTCGGATACAGACGGTTAAGGAGCATGCTGTCGGTACAGCCGGTTTAAGCGAATCGTTCGCATCTGTTTTCGGTGCTGCGGCCTGGGGAAAGCAGAATGGCTGGTGGCATGATATGGGGAAATATACGAGGGATAGTTTTCAACCTTATATCCGTGGTGCATCCGGTATGGCAGTGGAACAGAAAGCGGTCAATAAACCCGATCATTCCTCAGCCGGAGCTATACTGGCAAAAGAGAAATTGCCGGGTTATTATCAGCCGTTGGCTTATTGTATAGCCGGACATCATTCGGGATTGCTGGACTGGACTTCTTCCGGGGAGGCTAATTTGAATAAACGTCTGTCTAAAACAGATTGTTACCAGGAAATGTTGAAAGATGCGCCGCAAGAGATGCAGGAAGCGGTCGTTTCGCTGAATGCGCCTATGATTAGTGATTTTCAGAAAGAAATGCACCAGTGGATTCGCATGTTGTTTTCATGTCTGGTAGATGCCGACTATCTGGATACGGAGCAGTTTATGCAGCCGGAGCAGGCTGCTCGTCGCAGACAATATGATTCTATGGAAACGTTGAAAGAACGATTCGATACATATATGGAATCGCTAACGGCAGGTGCTCCTGTCTCTTTCATTAATGAGAAGCGCGCTGCTATCTTATCCCGTTGCCGTGAGATGGCGGAAAAGCTTCCCGGCTTTTTCAGTCTGACAGTACCGACGGGCGGGGGAAAGACATTGGCTTCGATGGCTTGGGCGCTCCTCCATGCTGTTCGGCATGAAAAAGATCGGATTATCATTGTCATTCCTTATACGAGTATTATTGTACAGACGGCTGCCGTGCTCCGGGATATTTTCGGTGCGGAGAATGTGGTGGAGCATCATAGTCATTTGCAGCCGGATAGTAATGACGAACGGTCTCCTTCCCAGTTGGCAACGGAAAACTGGGATGCTCCGATTATTGTGACGACGAATGTGCAGTTCTTCGAGTCGCTGTAGGCTTGCCGGACTTCACGATGTCGGAAGTTACATAATATCTGTAATTCGGTTGTTATTCTGGATGAGGCGCAAATGTTGCCGGTTGAATTCTTGCAGCCGATATTGGATATCTTGCAGAGCCTGCAATCGTCTTTTAAAACCAGTATATTGTTTACCACAGCGACATTACCTGTTTTTACCGGTCGTATCGGAACGGGGCAGAAGGCTTTTAACGGGCTGAAGAGTCCTGTGACAGAAATTACTTCCGTGCATGATCATTTGTTTGAAGCTTTTAAACGGGTAGAATTGCATTGGCCGGAATCGACCGTGACTTTCGATGACCTTGCCGGCGAACTGTCCGGATATGATTGTGTATTATGTATTGTAAATACCCGAAAAGAGGCGCGGGAACTTTATCAGCGGATGCCTGAAGGTACTTTGCACTTGTCACGTATGATGTGTTCTGCACATATCATGGAAGTGATAAAATTGATCAAGCAGAAATTGAAGGACAATGAACCTGTCCGTGTGATAAGCACGCAGTTGGTTGAAGCCGGGGTAGATATTGATTTCCCGGTAGTGTACCGTGCATTTGCCGGTCTGGATTCAATCATACAGGCGGCAGGAAGATGTAACCGGGAAGGCAAATTGAATAAGAAGGGTGAGTTGGGGCAGGTCTTTGTCTTCAAACCGGAGAATGGTCTTTTGCGTGGTTTGATGGGAAAAGGGGCGGCTGCTTTGCGGGAGATGTTATCTGTTTCCGATGGAAGTGACTTGTTTTCACCGGATTGTATGGCTCAATATTTCCGGTTATTCTATAGTAATTGTAACACCTTTGATAGGGCAGAGATCAAAGACTCTTTATATAAAGGTGCTGGGGATATGAATTTCCTTTTTGCTACGGCAGCCGATCAGTTCCGGTTGATAGACGATAAAGACTCGGTATCCATCTTGGTCGGCTATGGTGATGGCGCGACCTTGCTGGAGGAACTGAAACGGATTGGTCCGGAATTCTGGTTATTACGTAAGCTGCAACAGTATAGCGTATCTGTCAGAAAATGGGATTTCGAACAGTTCCGTAAACAGGGAACTGTAGTAGAGTATGCCGGAATTTTTATATTGGAGGATGGAAGGTGTTATGATGAACGGGCCGGGTTGGTTTTGGATGGCGCTTGGGTGGAGGAGTTGCTGTTGGTGTGATAGGTGTTAGAGATTGAATTGATTATAATAGGTTCGTGGATTGAAACTAATCTCATAGTTTTTTTACAAGAGATATCAAGTATCGTACTTCTGTAAGATACGATACCAGTGCGACCGGTTCTGTGTCGGATGATAGTTTCAATCCACGTACCTCTGTTAGATACGATTTCCACCACGAGGCATTTGTCGTCGGGGATGGTGTTTCAATCCACGTACCTCTGTAAGATACGATTGCATTACAAATAACACAAACATTTACAGCCTGTTATCAATGCTTTTATGCGATGATAAACTTTTGGGATTCTTTATTGATGGAATAGAGTCAATAGGTATGTGCAATAGACTAACAATCAATGAATGCGAAAACCCCAGCTTTTTGCTAATGCTTAATGTTCGTGAACAGTTATATTATAAGTTCGTCTTCTACATTATAGGATGTGACGACACCTATGTATTCAACCCTCTTAGAATAATTATTTCCCAGAAAATAGAAACGGATACTATCTTTTTTATGATCTATGATATCCGATAGTTTTAATCTTAACTCGGTAAATTGGGCAGGCGAAACAGAGCATTCAAAGACGGAATTCTGGACGCGTTGGCCATAATTCAAGCATTGACGTGCTACCTGACGTAACCTGCGCTGCCCGTCGGGCGTCATCGTTTCTACGTCATATGTAATTAGAACATACATAAAATCACTTCATTAAAAATACCGGATAATTATCTAAATCGTTTCTCAAAAAACGAGCTAAAAGCATCGCCTGAATATATGGGATAAGCCCTATTGGTACGGATTCATTTAAGTAGGGGTGGATTATTGTCTCCTTTTTTCTCTTCTGCCAGGCGAGTAAGACTTCTTTTCTGATATCGTCATCCATAACGATCCCGTTATCTCCGTGTTCAACAAAACCTTTACCGGATATCTGTTTACGATTGATTAAAGACAAGACTAACCTGTCTGCCAGGTAGGCTCGTAACTCTTCCATCATATCTAACGCTAAACTGGCTCTTCCCGGGCGATCGGTATGTAAAAAGCCTACGTACGGATCGAGCCCTACTGTTTCCAATGCAGACTGTACCTCATGATTCAGCAAGGTATAAACAAATGATAACAGGGCGTTTACTTTGTCTTTGGGCGGTCTTCTGTTCCTTCCGTTAAAAGGGAAATCCTCACATTGCGATATGATCATCTGGTTAAATACTGAGAAATAAGTTGTAGCGGCTTCTCCCTCTATACCTCTTAATGTATCGGAAGACTCAGCTACTAAAGCCTGATTCTTTGATCTCTTTAATTTTTCAGATACGGATAAAAACAGGGAAAGCTGTTCGTCGGAAGAAATATGATCTCTTTTGAAACGGTCGATAACCGTCCGGGAATTTGCTATCTTTCCGGCAATAAACAGACGGCTGATCTCCAGTGATTTATTTGCATCGTCGGCAATCCTGTATTGTGTTCTTCGCAAAAGAACATTTCCTTTTATCGGACCGGAGACTCTACCCTGGAACTGTCCGTTGGCACTTAAAAAACATAACCCTACGTTTCTTTCGGCACACATCTTCATTAATGCCGGGGATGCACCCATATATCCGAATGTGACAATACCTTCTATATTCAAAATCGGAATTCTGAATATATCTTTTTCCTTCGCCCTGATTACTACGTTTTCTCCATCTTTAGTTAAATAGGCTTCAGGGGTAGTTACATATAATGTGTTCAATAATTTTCTCATATTTTAATCATATAACTGGGACAGGTAAGTATTCACTTTCGGTGTTTTTATCAGTACTTTAGGCATGCATACGTCACATAATGAACATGACTTGCAATGTGCTTTGTATATTGCCGGAGGAAGGACTTTTTGTTCGTATAACCGGTGCATTTGGGCGCATTTATTTTCAACCAGTTTCCGCAATTCTCCGGTAAACGGAACCTCTTCCCGGTGGCGGGTTTCCCCATAATACAAAAATCCTTTTTCTATGCTGACGTTATACATTTCTTCCAGGCAAATCGCTTGTGCGCATAGCTGGACTTCATCTATCTGGTCTTTTTTAGGTTTGCCCCGTTTGTATTCGACTGGGATTAATTGCCAGAATCCCGGATATTTAGGATGTTGTATCGCATTTTGTCCGGAGGAGGAAGCAACCATCTCTACTACATCAGAGATTCCATAAAGTCCCAGCCGTCTGGAGACAAGCGTAACAGACCTTAATGTGACTATGCCTTTATTACGGTTCATCAGGGTCGGATCATCTACTTTTTGATGCATCCAGTTCCCTTCAATAGTGAGGTTGTTTTCCGCCCACTGCTGTTCGATATGTATAAGGGCCCATTGACGTTCACAGAAAGTTATATGCTGGATTCCGGAAAGCATCAACAGGTCCTCATCTCCGTATTCTATCATATCATGTCCAGAACTTCTACACCTTCCGGTAGTTTATCCTTGTCGATGGTAACAATATAATCGTCGAACGAACGGGGTGGGCGTTGCTCATCTTTTAGTTGAACCTTCACTAAACCGAATAAGGAATGAGCTGAAGCATTACCTAATGCTGTACTGTGTTTGAATACGATCAGTTTGCGGGCATTCATCATTCCTCTGGCTGCTGAATGGTCGTGGTCGAACATGTTTTTCAGTGAATCCCAGAATAAGTTCAGATCCTCTTCATTGAATCCGGTCTGTGCGGCTAAATGAGCGGAAATAAACCCGTTAGCTTTATATAATCCGTAAGGAACGGTGAATTTGCGTCCCATAGTGCGGTTATCTCCACTCTGTTTTTTAGCTTCATCTTCCGTTGCCACAGCCATACGGGTTATACTATGTTCGGCAGTAACAATCGGACTGATGGAACGGGCAAAAGTAAATTGGATAGGGCCACGGACCTGTCCTGCATTTTCACCAGTACTTAGTACGGCTCCAAATGTCCTTATGTCATAAAAGTTTCTGCACATCCATTGTCGGGCAGCTTCTGTTTTATCTCCTTTCTCTTTTATGTCTTTAACCCCTTCCTGTTTATGAGCTTCAGTGATCAGATTATTCAATACCGCTTTCTCTTTAATGAATATATCATACGGTCTTTCTCCTCCTTTTACTATTTGGACAAAGTTCCGGACTTTACGCTTCAGGCAGACATCGGAAACCAGGCCTTCCCCTGTTTCCGGATCAACTCTGGGTAAGTTTCCGGCATCGGGATCACCGTTCGGATTACCATCCTGTACATCAAATAAATAAATGAAGTCGTAACGATTGTTTATTGCTGTTTCCATGTTTGTATAGTATTAATTTTTTTCTTTATCTGTTGTTGTTTTATATAAATCTTCTCTTTGATGGTAATAACCGATTGCGAAACGCGACTGGTCGTCCATCGATAAATATTTAGGTAACCCGTTACTATCCAGATCAGTGATAACACTTTGCAATAACTTTTCATAATAAACAGATTTCCCTGTATCAAATTTTGCAAGATGATGTCTGGATAGAGACAACAAACGGCCGAATACAGTCGTCGGGGTTGTCGATGCTGCACCGTAGTAGCGCTCTTTAATCGTAGAATTAGCTCCCGGGATAGCATCACTCTGGATCTTTTCAAGGATAGCAAACAAGCGGCCACATAAGTACGCCTGGTTTTTATTTTCTAAATCTAATGCCATTTGAATTTCTTTAGGTGGATTATTATGATTTCTGAATTTTCTATTTAAGTAGGCTTTCAGTATAGCGGCTCTGATCGACGTTATATTCCGGTCTGCTTTGATTCGTATCAGACATTGCATCTGCAATGTGGTTGGGTATGGTTGGTTGTCCCATATACTTTGGCTTAAATCGTTGGCTAAGTTAGGCGGCAGATTTTCCATTTTATTTAAGGATGCAACCTGGGTCAGTAAATTGAATATGGAAAAATAGACTCTTTGATTCTTGCTTTTAATGATTTCCAGGTCCTTAAAATGTTGTCTGATATGGCTGGCAAATTCGCCTACTGTTCCTTGTCGCCAGAATCTAATGGAAATACGGGCGGCATTAGGAGCTAAGCCTAAAATGTAAAAGGGTGTTTCATCCTCATCATTCAATACCCCGGAAGAAAGGGATTGAAGGAAGTCTCTGATAACTTCCGTATTTTTATCCGGATTATCTTTTGAAGGAGGTGCAAATATGAAACTGACACATTGCTCCAGTTTTGTCGGTTTCTGCGACCAGAAAACAACGGATGTGTCGTGTAAATGATATTTGTTGGAGGAGTCTTTTCCTAATAACGTATTTAATGCTGTGGTATAAGCAGCTTCAGCCTCTTTTGAAATAGGCGCGTTCATGCCTTGTTCTTTATAATATGAATCATAACCTGATTTCTTCTGAAAGCCGACCAGCTTTGCTCCGCTTTTGCCTCCGGGTATGGTAATGGCGCTATTGAGTATAGCTATCGGAGCCTTTTTTCCGGTAATAAGGCATATCCCTATCGGCTCATCCTTCTC
>ERZ778496.2057-NODE-2057-length-12640-cov-4.756297_pt1 | contig 12640 bp, 13 predicted proteins | sample MGYA00433099_ERZ778496 | MGnify/ENA primary metagenome ERZ778496 (study PRJEB29527, sample SAMN07138962) | mouse gut metagenome | material: feces | host: mouse | place: China:Nanjing | collected 2016-01-25 ... | reverse complement strand
AAATATTTAGCTTCTCTTCAACCACTTAATGAAGAAATTGCGAAAGTGAAGCGCCAGGTAAATCCTAATAATAATCGTGTTGCAGTTAGTGAACCAGTTTTTGATTACGCCTTAGAAAATGCTGGTTATCAAGTTATGGACAAACATTTCGAAAAAGCTGTTGAAGATGGGAACGATCCATCACCAAAAGATATTGAAGAAATTCAACAAGCAATCATTAATCACCAAATTGCCTTCTTTGTTGCTAATTCGCAGACAAGTGATAAAGTTGTTGATAATTTAGTTAAGCTTGCCCATGAACATGATGTTCCAGTATTAAAGGTAACGGAAACAAAGCCGAATGGGGATGACTATATGCAGTGGATGCTTAAGCAATACCAAGCATTGTCTCGCATTCAACAAAAGGAGAATTAAGAAGATAATGGCAGTTGTATCAGTTGATGATTTAACGATCGCTTATGGAAATCATACTGTAATCGATCATTTAAGTTTCTCCATTAATGAAGGAGATTTTCTCGTCGTGGTTGGTGAAAATGGGGTAGGAAAAACGACTCTTGTTCGCTCGATGCTTGGGTTTTTAAAACCGAAAAGCGGGACAATAACTATTCCGCAAAGTACACGACTTGGCTACGTTCCTCAGTTTCGTAATATTGATGAGGAATACCCGCTATCTATTCGTGATTTTGTTGCTTTAAATACTAAACCACGTCTTTTGCCATGGCTGACTAAAAGCGAACGAAACCGCATTGAACGGATGATTCGTGAAAATAACCTAACAAAGATTGCTGAGCGACCTCTTGGTTTAGCATCAGGGGGTGAGAAGCAGCGAGCATATCTTGCTCAAGCCTTATTACCCAATCCTAACCTCCTTATTCTGGACGAATCGACGGCAAGTCTGGACAATGAAATGAAGTATGAATTGCTAGACCTAGTAACCCGTTTTCAACAAAATGGTTTGAGTGTAATGTTTATTACTCATGATTGGGATCTAGCAGAACAATATGGAACTCGTTTCTTGTATTTGTCTCCCGGTTCTTATTCCACTGGGCCAATTAATGAGTTACCCAGTCCGGTAAAGGGGGATAAAAAGTAATGTTAACTTTAAGTTTTATGCGTCATGCATTTGTCGCTAGTACATTTATTGCAATTATTTGTGGAATTATTGGAGTTTTTGTCGTTGCACGAAATTTATCATTCTTAACGCATACCTTGTCTGAAATTGGATTTGCTGGTGGTGCTTTTGCCGTTTTTGCTGGATGGCCAGCGCTAAATGGGATGATTCTGTTTACAATGTTAAGCTCAGTTATTGTTGGACAAATGAGTATAAAAGAATCACGACGAGAAGCGGTTATTAGTGCCGTTTCAGCGCTGTTTATTGGCTTAGGAATTCTTTTCTTATCTTTGAGCAGTCAGTCAGCTAGCTCAGCAACAAGTATTTTGTTTGGTAGCGTAGTTGGAATTAGTTTGAATGAGGTATGGCAACTTGTCTACCTTTCTATTCTTGTTTTGGTCATTCTATTGTTAATGTATCGCCGGCTTAAGTTTGACTCCTTTGATGCGATTGGGGCGCAGGTCAGTGGGATAAATCAAACAATAATTTCTGTTGTTTTTCTTTTATTACTTGCTTTGAGTGTTAGTGTCGCTGCTCAGATTGTCGGTTCTTTGCTAATTTTTATTCTCCTAACATTACCCGCTGCTAGTGCTAAATACTTTACGCATGGCGTCGCACGGATGATTATTTTAGCAATTTTATTTTCACTGCTAGGGACATGGCTTGGTCTTTTTCTCGGTTATTTGACAGATTGGCCGGTTAGTTTCTTTATCGCAGTGATTGAAGTTATCATCTATACCACAGCCTTGATTTATAGTAAATTTATCGAATCGAATTAGACTGGGGCTTAAGTAGGTAAATAGCACAGTACAACAATGGTCTTCAACGCCCAGCAAAGTGTTGGAGACTATTGTTATTTGCGGGGCTTTCAGATGCTAGCTTTATGGTGATAAAATGCCCCTATTTCGTACTCTTTTTCTTCAGTAAATACTAAAATTTTGCCGAAAATCCGAACATTTTATGTTAAAATCAATGTTAACTAATCCTTTTTGAAAGGCAGAGAAAGAACATGAAAATTAGACGGAGTAACCGATTGGTGGATATGACACGTTACTTGCTTGAACATCCGCGATCATTAGTATCGTTGAAGTTTTTTGGTGAGCGTTACGACTCAGCTAAGTCATCAATCAGTGAAGATTTGGGAATTGTTAAACATACCTTCCAAACTTGGGGACAGGGACGATTAGAAACAATTCCTGGTGCAAGCGGTGGCGCGGTATTAACGCCATTTTATTCTAAGGAAAATGCTCAGGCGGCCATTGATAACTTAGTTGACCGGGTTAATGATGATTCGCGTTTGCTACCGGGAGGTTATGTTTACTTATCAGATTTAATCGGCCAACCAGAAATTTTGCGGCAGATTGGTAAGTTAATCGCTACTCAATACGTTGATACTGATGTTGATGTTATTATGACAGTCGAGACTAAAGGAATTCCGATTGCTCAAAGCGTTGCGATGTATATGAATAAACCATTTGTTATTGTTCGTAATAGTTCACACATTACTGAAGGACCTACTGTAAGTGTTAATTATGTTTCTGGCTCCGTTCAACGGATAAAGAAGATGGAATTGTCCCGTCGTACATTATCAGCTGGGGCAAATGTCTTGGTTGTTGACGACTTTATGAAGGGCGGCGGCACGATTAATGGAATGAAATCTTTGATTAAAGAATTTGATGCTAACTTGGTTGGAATCACTGTCTTTGCAGAGGGTCGTCCAGTAAACGGTCAACGGTTAGTCGATAACTGTACTTCATTAATCAAAGTGGAAACTAAAGATGGCACGGAGAAGAAGATTGCAGCACAAGCAGGAAGCTTCATGGAAAACGTGTTTGATAAGAAAGTGGAGAATTAGGAAATGACAAAACGTAATGCAATTATTTTAGCTGCTGGTAAAGGTACCCGGATGCGCTCAAAGCTATACAAGGTTTTACACCAAGTTTGTGGTAAGACAATGGTTGAGCATGTTTTAACCCAATTGGAAAAGGCCAAGATTGATAATATTATTACAATTGTTGGTTTTGGGGCGGAAACGGTTGAACAGCAATTGGGACACCGTACTAAGTATGCGCTCCAAGAACAACAGCTTGGAACCGGGCATGCTGTAATGCAAACAAAGGATCTTCTTGCAAATGAAGATGGCGAAACTATTATTGTCAGTGGTGATACTCCTTTATTTACGGCTGAGACTTTTGAAAAGCTCTTTGAATATCATGAACAACGGCATGCGGCAGCCACTATTTTGACTTCTATTGCTCCTGATCCAACTGGTTATGGGCGGATTGTGCGAAATGATGTTGGAATCGTTGAACGAATCGTGGAACAAAAAGATGCTACTGTTCAAGAACAAGCAATTAAGGAAATTAATACCGGAGTTTACTGTTTTGATAACAAGAAACTCTTTGCAGCCCTTAACAAGATCACGAATGATAATGCTCAGGGTGAGTATTATTTAACTGATGTTATTGGCATTTTAAAGCAAGAAAATGAGATCGTAACAGCCTACAAGATGGATAACTTTGACGAATCAATGGGGGTAAATGACCGAGTTGCCCTTGCACGCGCAAACAAGGTAATGCGTAACCGGATCAATACTCATTGGATGCGTGAAGGTGTTTCAATGATTGATCCTGAAACAACTTATATTGATGCTGATGTTAAGATTGGTCGTGATACAGTTATTGAAGGTGGCGTTGTAATCAAAGGTCATACAGAAATTGGTAACGATTGTTATATCGGTGCTGGTTCACGGATCATTGATTCCAAGATTCACGATGGGGTTAAAATTATTTCGTCTACCCTCCAAGAAGCAGAAATGCACAATGGCAGTGATATTGGTCCTAATAGCCACCTGCGTCCAGAAGCAGAAATTGGCGAAAATGTTCATATTGGTAACTTCTGTGAGGTTAAGAAGGCTTATATCGGTGAGGGAACAAAGGTCGGTCACCTCACTTATATCGGTAACGCTACTTTAGGTAAGGATATTAATGTTGGCTGTGGAGTAGTCTTTGTTAACTACGATGGGACAAATAAGCACCATACCAATGTTGGCGACCATGCATTCATCGGTAGTAACAGTAACTTAGTAGCCCCTGTTAATATTGCAAAAGATTCATTTGTTGCTGCTGGTTCGACCATCACGGACAGTACGGAACAATATGATATGGCAATTGCGCGGGCACGGCAGGTTAATAAAGAAAATTATGCTAAGAAGCTACCATGGTAACTTGCTTTTTGCCTCACTAATTTATATTATGTAAGTGGTAGTAGTATAACTTTTATTAATCAGCGGAGGACCTAATGACACAGCAATATTTTGATCAAAATTTAAAAATCTTTGCGTTAAATTCAAACCGTCCCTTAGCAGAAAAGATTGCTAAGCATGTCGGTGTTGATTTAGGAAAATTATCTGTTAATCGTTTTAGTGATGGTGAGATCCAAATTAATATTGAGGAAAGTGTGCGGGGAGACAATGTTTATGTCATCCAGTCGACTTCTGCCCCAGTTAATGACAACTTAATGGAGTTATTAATTATGGTGGATGCGCTTCGCCGCGCTAGTGCCAAGACGATTAATGTGGTGATGCCATACTATGGTTATGCCCGTCAAGACCGGAAAGCACGGAGCCGTGAACCAATCACTGCTAAGTTAGTTGCTAATATGTTGCAAAATTCCGGTGTTGATCGGATTATTGCACTTGATCTTCATGCCGCACAAATTCAAGGGTTCTTTGATATTCCTGTCGATCATTTGATGGGTGCTCCTCTTTTAGCGGAGTATTTTATCAACCAGGGTGTTGCTGAAAATGCAGTTGTTATTTCTCCTGATCATGGTGGAGTAACACGGGCACGAGCACTTGCTGAGTTTTTAAAATCTCCAATTGCGATTATTGATAAGCGGCGTCCACGGGCGAACGTTGCTCAAATCATGAATATTATTGGGGACGTTAAGGGTAAGAAGTGTATTATGATTGATGACATGATTGATACTGCGGGAACTATTAGTTTAGGTTCGCAAGCACTGATAGATGCCGGCGCAGAAGAAGTCTATGCATCATGTACTCATGCAGTATTATCTGGCCCAGCAATTGAACGTTTACGTAATGCACCGCTTAAAGAAGTGGTTGTGACGGACTCAATCCAATTACCAAAGGAAAAACAAATCGATAAAATCAAGCAGGTATCAGTTGCGCCACTAATTGGGGATGCAATCAAACGGATTAACGAAAATCGTCCTGTTAGTCCATTATTTAAGCAAGTATTCCAAAGTGCACAATTGGAAAAGTAATAATACTTAAGTAAACTGAATTTAGTAAATAAAGTGAGGTCGGAAGGAAAATAGTTTCGTTTTCTTTCGGCTTTTCTTGGTTCCCATCTCTGTGTTTAAAAGAAGATAAAGATTTAGGAAAGACAAACAGTCATTATCAATTCATGTTATAATACGATGTGAAATAAGGAGGAGAAAAATGACAACAATTAAGTTTTTCAAAAAAGCAATGGTTGGAACAGCTGCAGTAGCCACTGTCTTTGCCCTCGCTGGTTGTGGTAAACAATCTGCGTCAAGTAGTGATACAAGTTCTTCCAGCACATCGTCGTCTGTCCGTTCTTCCGAAAGTAAAGCTTCAAAGGCTTATCGTACAGCTAATAAGCTTATCCAAAATCATGACTATGAAGGAGCATATGAACAATTAAGTCAATTAAACGATCATAATGCTCAAACGGAAGCACTTGCTGATGATTTACAAAGCTATATGAATGCCCAAAAAGCATATGAAAATGGCGATTATGATGGTGCTAAGAACAATTTGAAATCACAAAAGTCGACTAGTACGGCAATGCGCAATGCATACGCTGACTTACAAAGCAAGGTAAGTTCTGCACAAGGTTCCACGAGTTCTCAAGCTTCATCATCTGCCAATAGCAAGCAAACAAATAAGCAATCCAGTTCTACAAGCTCAGCAACGCAACGATCATCCTCTGCTGCTAACCAAGCTGCATCTGATGCAACTAGTGATAATGTAGTCCAACAATTTGCTAACAAGATGGGCTTTAGTGGCTCCCAAGGTTACCAAATTATGCCAACAGGCAAGGATGGCAATGTTTACAAGTTTGAAGTTCGGCAAAACAATAGTGATAACACTGTTGCAAGCTTAATTGGTATTTACCAATATAACAGTCAAACTGGAGCGGTAACAAAGATCGTTTAATAATTTATTGATAATAACGATATTCGAGCAAGAGCCAGCGAATAAGTAGCTGGACTCCTGCTTTTTTTGTATGAGGAGGGAAAGTATGCATCAAGAATCATTATTCAACCAAAATAGCAAACAAAACACGCCGCTAGCTAATCGTGTTCGTCCAACTAGTATTGATGAATTTGTTGGTCAGCAACACTTATTGAGAAAAAATAAGATCTTACGGGAAATTATCATGAATGATTAATTATCATCACTGATTTTTTTGGGACCGCCAGGGGTTGGCAAAACCACATTAGCTGAAATTATTGCCAAGCAGACAAAATCCCACTTCATTACTTTTAGTGCAGTAATAAGCAGCATTCGTGACATCCGTAAAATCATGGAAGAGGCAGAACAAAACCGTGAATATGGTGAACGAACGGTTTGCTTTATTGATGAAATTCATCGTTTTAACAAGGCTCAGCAAGATGCATTCTTACCCTTTGTCGAACGGGGAAGTATTATTTTAATCGGTGCGACAACTGAGAATCCGTCCTTTGAAATTAATGCTGCCTTGCTGAGTCGGTGTCGGGTATTTGTTCTTAACTCTCTTAGTATTAGTGATGTTGAAGAAGTGTTACAACACGCTTTAAAACATCCGCATGGTTTTCCGGGGATGATAATTAACTGTGAGGAGGGAGTTATTCCATTAATTGCTCAATTTGCGAACGGGGATGCCCGGATTGCGCTTAATACGTTAGAAATGGCGGTACTAAACAGCGAAAAGAATGAGCAAAAGGTTACGTTAACGATGGACACCTTGAAACAATTGATTAACACTAAATCATTAAGATACGACAAAAAAGGTGAAGAGCATTACAATATTATTTCTGCTCTTCACAAATCAATGCGTAATAGTGATGTAGATGCAGCCGTTTATTGGTGCTTGCGGATGATTGATGGTGGGGAAGATCCATTGTATATTGCGCGGCGATTAGTTCGCTTTGCTAGTGAAGGCATTGGACTAGCAGATACTAATGCCTTACAGGTAGCAGTTAATACTTTTAATGCTTGGTCAGTTTTTTGGAATGCCTGAGTGTGATGTCCACTTAACGGAGTGTGTCATCTATCTCTCACTAGCTCCTAAGTCTAATGCGGCATATATTGCTCGCCAGATAGCAAAACGCGTGATCAAAAAGACGGGGAATTTACCTGTCCCCTTAACGATCCGAAACGCGTCGACAAAGTTAATGAAAGAGTTGGATTACGGTAAAAATTACTAGTATGCGTATGATGCTAAAGATAAATTAACCACGATGAAGACGATGCCGCCAGAACTGGATGGTCAAACTTTTTATCATCCTAGTACTCAGGGGCGGGAACCACGCTTTCAAGCACGGATGGATCAAATTAACGAATGGCATCGTAAACATAATTAAAAACGGTAACTGTCCTAGCTCGTGAAAAGAGCTACAGTTACCGCTTTTTTAGTTTAATACATATTCTTCAATCGCTTTTCCAACACCATCATGATTATTATCAGCAGTTGTTACGTCAGCGATCTTTAAGGTGCCAGGAATTGAGTTTCCCATCGCTACCCCTAACCCCGCAAATTCGATCATTGAATCATCATTTTGTGCGTTCCCAAGAGCCATTACTTCATCTTTTTTAATTCCGAGTTCTTCACTAAGTAATTGAAGAGCATTTCCTTTACTTGCTTGTTTATTCATGAATTCCAAATAAAAGTCTTCACTGCGGACAATGGAAAAGCGATCATGCATTTCTGCCGGAAGTTCTGCCCATGCTTTGTCAATTTGTTCTTTAGTATCAACCATCATTGCCTTGGCGATTACGTATTGATCTTGCATTTTAGAAAGTTCTTCAAAGGTGCGGTAACGGATTGGCATACTTACAAGGTCTGACTCGTAGACTGTATAGGGACTTAAATCTCGGTTAATTGTGTAGATGTAATTCCGGGTTTCAATCTGGGACTTGATACCCTCTTTAATACAATAAGTTTGCCAGTCTGCATAGTCATTGAAAGACATAGTGTAGTTTACCAAGACGTTGCCACTAGTTGATTGGGCCAACGCACCGTTGAAGCTAATAACAAATTCATTATCTGAATCATTTAAGTCCAGTTGGTCAAGGTATGCCTTTACGCCTGTCATTGGACGTCCAGTGCATAAGACGATCTTTACTCCCTGTGCGCTGACTTTTTTTATTGCGGCAACAGTTGGTGGTGTAATTTGGCGTTGGTCATTGATTAATGTTCCATCGATATCGATTGCGACTAATTTAATTGCCATTATTTTTGCTCCTTTGGATTGATAATATGATTATTTTTGATATAGCTTTGAAATTCTTCATAGATTGGTTCGAAAATTTCAATATTGTTTCGCGTTTCAAGCATCTCTTTTGGGAAAAAGAACCGTTGATCCCCGGCCTCTCGTCCCGACACGCTGGCGACCAAGGTACTAACTTGGGATAACTCAATAGAATCGCCATTAGGTTGGAGAAGCTCGATTTGCGTTTGGGTATTAGAATCTTGTGGATGATAAGTATCATACGGAAGTTTAAAGCTGTCGTTAACTGCGGTGTAGTACTGGCTATTAAATCCAGCAGTCTGAATTAGCTTTCGTAAAATTGGCAAAAGCTTTTGTGTATTTTGATCATAAATGACTGATTTAAATGGCCGGCGATTAAGAAAACGACTAGCAAGATCACTTAAAATATCATCACGAGAATGGGTCCAATGAATAAAATAAGTGGTTAAAACACCATCGTCAAGTGCCAAATAGTCATCCAGGGTGAACTTACCATTAAAAAACGGCATCAGCATATGAGGGGTGAAGTCAGGTTCAAAGTCATTGGGGTGCTGGTAAATATATTTTGCCCGCATTAAGAGGTGGTCCAAGATAACTTCCATTGAACGAGAAACGGGATGAAAGTAGACTTGCAGGTACATCTGGAGCCGGCTGATAATGTAATCTTCTACCGCATGCATCCCCGAAATTTCAAAGGCAATCCCCCTCTTAGCCGGTCGCATAACATGAAGAACACGATCAAGATCAAACTTTCCGTAGTTTGTTCCTGTGTAATACGCGTCTCGTTGCAAGTAGTCCATCCGGTCTGCGTCAACCTGACTTGAAATCATTTGAACTACTTGTGGATTCTCATAAGTATGGTCGATCACACTAGCAACTTGATGGGGGAAGTCAGGTGAAACCCGTTGTAATATCTTATTAATGTTAGTGCTGCTATCGGTGATCAACTGGCGGGTAATTCGCTCATGGTTTGTATGGAAAATATGTTCAAATGTGTGGGAATAAGGACCGTGACCTAAATCATGGAGGAGGGCTGCGCATAAAGCAACCGGCCGTTCATGATCATCCCATAGGCCGTCGCCAGGATGCTGACTAGGATAGTTTCGTTGAAAATAGTTGCACATTTGCCGGGTGATTTCATAGACGCCTAGGCAGTGGCCAAAGCGTGAATGCTCTGCGCCATGAAAGGTAAATGATGAAGTTCCTAGCTGCTTGATTCGTCGTAATCGTTGGAATTCAGGCGTATTAATTAAGTCCATAATAATTTGATTATCGACAATAATTTGTCCGTGAATTGGATCGCGAAAAACCTTTTCACGGCGAAGTTTTTCGTCATAAAAGTGATTCATATTAATCTTCTTTCTCTAAACGTTCTTGTAAACGTTTCATGCTGATTAGTTCTTTACTGAGAGTTGATATAAAATTAGGCGACCACATTAAGTTATTAAGGCTGTCGGGAGCAATGATTTGAACGATTGATTGGATTCGCTGGATCGCATCCTGAACACTTAATTGTGAGTTGAGCACTTTAGAAACAGTTGTCATTGCTCCTGGCCAAACATCTGGAAAATGCCACTTGTTTTGATCTTGTTGCAGACCTGTATCATAGAAGTCACGAATTAGCTTACCCCGATCCTGCTGATTACCACAGACGCTTAAGTAAAGCATTACTGTAACTCCCACTTTGTTCCGTCGTTGAGAAATTCCACCAATCTTTTGGCCGTTAACGCTAATATCGAAGCTTCCTGGACAGTACGAATGCGTGATTTCACCAGTGGCAATTTCTAGGCTAGGGAAAGCTGCCTGAATTAGGTCGACCATTCGCTGGTATGCTTCATCAATAGTTAATTCATGATCTTCGAGGTGCCATGGATAGAAAATTGATAGGTTTAAAATACCGTCGTCACTCACAACTGCTAATCCCCCTGAATTACGCATGAAATAGTGGAAACCGCGGTGCGTAAGTGAAGCAAGGGCAGTTGATAAATGCGGTAATCGTTGATCTTTTAACCCTAAAATAACCGTATCCTCTAATGTCCAAAAATGAAGGAGGGGAAATTTGAGTTCGCTAGCTGAACGTAACAAAGCGTTGGTATAGATGAAAGACGAAAGATTATCCGCTGGAGTTAAAGGTTGAATAAACTGTTGAAAACACTGATTCTTAAAATTAGGCATCGTACTTCTTCTTTTCTGTGAAATAATATATCTATATTATACAAGAACTCATGAGAACATGGACGTTTCACGGGGTATTTATCCATAAATTTGCGAGAATACCCCCACTTCTATAAGTAGGGGATGAATCGCTCTCTTAAAGCACGTTAGTGCTTTTTCTTTTGTTCTATGATATATTTAGTATATATCTATAAAATGTGGTGATAACAATAGAATTAGATAGAAATCAGCATTCAGTATACTTACTTAATTACCATTTGGTAATGGTGGTTAAGTATCGTCGAAAAGTAATTAACGATGAAATATCTGAATATCTTAAACATCGTTTTGTAGTTGTGGGACAAGCATACGGCATTAATTTGCAAGAATGGAATCATGATCAGGACCACGTACATGTTTTGTTTAGAGCAACGCCTCATACGGAAATGGCTAAATTTTTAAATGCTTACAAATCGTCTAGCTCCAGAATGGTCAAAAAACAATTTCCAGAAATCAAGCAGTATCTTTGGAAATCAGCTTTTTGGACACAAAGCTATTGCTTAATTAGCACTGGTGGAGCGCCTTTAGAAGTTTTAAAACGATATATTGAAAGTCAAGGGAGAAAATAATGGTTCTAAAAGCCGTTAAAATGCGCGTCTATCCAAATTCAGCACAACGAAATCAGCTCTGGCAAACCTTCGGTTGTGTTCGTTTTGTATGGAATCAAATGCTTAATATGCAAATTGAACGGCGCAAGAACAATCCGGAAGCTAAATTTGTGAATGCCTTTGGGATGAATAATCTGTTGAAACAACTTAAGGTTGAGTATCCTTGGTTGAAACAAGCAGAATCAACTGCTTTGCAAAGTGCTAATCGCAATTTAGCCGATGCTTTTCAACGCTTTTTTAAAGGTCAAAATAAGTTCCCTCGATTTAAATCCAGAAAACATTCTCAGAGCTACAATTCAAAGTACGTTAATGGCAATATTAAAGTTTTAGATTGCCATCATATAAAGTTACCAAAACTCGGTATCGTCTATTTTAGAGCTGGTCGATTGCCAATGGGTAAAATTAAGAATGTCACTGTTCGTCTGAACGTTGCTGGTCAATATTACATTACTGTTTTAGTGGAAAGCGAAAACCAAACTCTTCCTAAAACAAGTAAATATATTGGTGGCGATTTAGGACTTAAGTCATTACTTAATCTTTCAGATGGATGCAAGGAACCGATCAATCATTTTGAAGACAAATACCGTAAAAAGTTGTATCGTTGGGAGAAATTGCGTAGTCGTCGGTTCTTAAAGGCCCAGCAGGAAATCGCCTGGGATCATCATAATAAAGTGTTAGTTCCACGGCAATTAGACGATTTTAAGAATTATCAGAAAGCTCGTATTATGGTGGCGAAGTATCGGCAAAAGATTGCCAACCAACGGTTGGATCAGCTACAAAAATTCACTACTAAATTGGTCAAAAAGTACGACATCATTGTGTTGGAAAAACTTAATACTAAGGGAATGATGAAAAATCACCATTTAGCTAGAGGAATCGCTAACGCTAGCTGGTCAAAATTAGTAGATATATTGCAATATAAGTGTGACTGGTACGGTAAAAAGCTTATTCAGGTCAATCCGTCATATACTAGCCAAATTTGTGCTAATTGTGGGAAGAATAATCATCGGTTAGGATTGAATAAATCGGAATGGTTAGCGGTACGTGAGTGGGATTGTCCAAACTGTGGTAAACATTTAGATCGTGATATTAACGCTGCACAAGTCATCTTGCAAAAAGGATTAGCTATCCGATAGATAAAGTTAGGCTCGGGACGAGCCTTGGTTAATAGTCGTAACCTCTGCTTGAAGGTTCGTTCAGAATC
>ERZ778496.2048-NODE-2048-length-12686-cov-4.603753_pt1 | contig 12686 bp, 14 predicted proteins | sample MGYA00433099_ERZ778496 | MGnify/ENA primary metagenome ERZ778496 (study PRJEB29527, sample SAMN07138962) | mouse gut metagenome | material: feces | host: mouse | place: China:Nanjing | collected 2016-01-25 ... | reverse complement strand
TTTGTGTGTTACCGGAATGTGATTTGCAATCCTACACCCAGAATCTCTTTAAACTGGACTCTGGGGCCGGCTTTCCCGTCTTTTTGGACGATTTTCACCTCGTTATCGTAGATCAGATTGGTGGACAGGTTGGTGGAGAACCAGTCGTTTATTTTCATGTTGAGCAATACGTCCCAAAAAATGTCGACGTTCTGCGGTTTTTCCAGGTAGTTGGAGTAAAATTCCAGTCGGGAGTAGATGGTCATGTTTTTGAGAAATTCATATTTTACTTCCATTCTTAAGTCTGCACCGAATTCGGACAGCAGGTGGTTCCCTTTTTTTACGCCGAATGCACCCGCATCCGACAGGCTGTCGTTGGTGACGAATGTCCCCCGCCATGCGGCTGGAGTAAAAGTGGCCGTGAAATAAGGTTTGGGTGTCCAGGTTACTCCGGCACCGACCAGGAGGTAGGCGGGAGCCATGAATTTGGAAATAAAGATGTTTTCCGACAGGTCGTAGTTGTATCCTTTGGCAAATTGGGTCTGGAAGGAGAACAGACCGCTCAGGTAGAGGTTTTTCCTCAGTTCGTAGCCGTAGGTGGAGGAGAGGTAGATTTTGTCGTTGGTTTTGCGGGTTCCGTTGCCGTCTGTTCTGTTCAGTCCGTATGCCAGTTCAAGGCGGTTGTTCAGCAGGTGTCTCTCTTTTTTGTAATCGGCGGTGTAGGTTAACAGGGCATCCAGTCCGATGGCGGATTCCCCTCCTGCCGACCAGCTACTGAGGCTTGCCTGGGAGAGATTGAAAGAAGCGATACCGTTGCGTGTCCAATAGGGATTCTGGTCGGGTTGTGCCGTGGCATCCCATGTGCTCCACAAGAGTAATTGGAGAATGATGCAGAGGGAAAATAGTTTCATTTGTTCCGTTTTTTGCAATTTGTTACGTCCGCAGTGTAAAAAGGTTTTAACTCACGGATGAATAAATTTTCATAACCGCTTTATTTTTAACAGGAGAAATGGGGAATAAATCCACAGTATTGAGGCGGAATTCCCCATTTTTGTGGGTTCTGAAAGTGCTGTATCTGGGTGTAAACGGTTGATAGATATTGTTTTGAGATGATTGTGCCGTATTGGTATGTGTTTTGCACTTCATCAAGCAATAAGTCAGATAAACCATAAAAATAGGAACATTATGAAAAAGTTTGTTTTTTTAGTCATAGGCCTGGTGGGTCTGTTTTTTATTAATGGGTGCGTGGAGAGTTCCCAGAAATATAAGAATTTGTTGGCTACGGTGGATACGTTGAAAGCCGTGAATGCTTCGCAGACGGCAGAAATGGAGAGTCTTTTTGCCGATTTGAATGATATTTCGGCAGGGATGCAGTCTATCCGTGAGGCCGAACATTTGTTGGCATTGGAAACTTCGGGGGATGTGCCTTCCGCAAAATTCAAGAAGCAGGTAGAGGCTTTGAAAAGTGATATAAGAGCCGTTTCGGAAGCCATCAACGGTTACAAAGAACAGGTGGCCCTGTTAGAGAAGAAGAATAAGAGACAGTCGGCTGAGTTTAAGAAATTGATTGCAGGGCTGAATGAAGAATTGGAGCAGAGGAGCCAGAAAATCAATGAGATTGTAGCTCAGTTGGCAGAAAAAGATAAGCAATTGGCGGCAAAAATCAGGGAGATTGCCGATTTGAACCAGAATGTGGCGCAATTGAATAAAGAGTCTGCCAGCCAGAAATCGACGATTGCCGAACAGGATCAGACGATTCATGAAGCCAATTATTTAGTGGGCACCCGTAAGGCATTGAAAGAAGCAAAGGTGATTTCACGGCAGGGCTTGTTCTGTCCGCCCATTGTTTCTTCGCAGGCTCAGGATGCGGATTTCAAGAGTATTGATGTGCGCCAAACGAAAGCCATTGCTTTGGAGAGCAAAAAAGCGAAAGTGTTGTCTGTACACCCTTCTGATTCATATACTTTAGAACCCGGCGAGGACGGAATGCTGGTCCTGAAAATTCAGGATGAAAATGCGTTCTGGAAACAAACGAAGTATCTCGTCGTTATGATTGGTTAATCTGTGTTTTTTACACAGGATGCAGGACTGTCCGGAAGGATGGTCCTGTTTTTTTGTGCAACGGCAAGTGTTGAAAGTAAAAGGCGGTCCGCAAAGACCGCCTTTTGGGTGTAAGGTGAGAAAAAGGTTTATAATTGATTGATTGTTTCAATATGCTCCATTCCCATGCGTACGGCTTCGATGTTCATCGGTATCATGCTGTGGTGGCGTGGAGGCAGGGATTTTTGAAGTCCCTTTTCGATGTTTTCCAGTTTCACCACCGGTTTTACTTTCAGAAAACCGCCCAGGATAATCATATTGAATATTTTTGGATTGCCGCTTTCTGCTGCCAGCCGTGCCCCTTCCACCCGGTAGATGTTGATGTCTTTGCGGGTGGGATGATGGGTGATGCCGTTCGGGTCGTAGAGGAGGGTACCTCCCGGTTTCACCTGCGACTCGAATTTGTCCATAGATTGTTGGTTCAGTATAATGGCCGTATCAAAACGGGTCAGAACGGGAGAGCTGATGCGTTCGTCGCTGATAATGACGGTTACATTGGCCGTACCTCCGCGCATTTCGGGACCGTAAGAGGGCATCCAGGATACTTCCTGGTCCTGCATAATTCCGGAATAGGCAAGAATTTTTCCCATGGAAAGGACGCCTTGTCCTCCGAATCCTGCTATAATAATTTCTTCAGTCATAGTTTTAAATAATTGAAATTAAATGTCTTTCATGTCTCCTAACGGATATTTTTTGAACATGTTTTCCCGCATCCAATTGTTGGCATCCACGGGAGTTTGTTTCCATCCGGAGTTACAGGTTCCTACCACTTCGACAAAAGAGGTACCTTTGTTCAGACGGGTGTTCTGAAATGCTTTTTTGATGGCATTTTTCGTTTTTCTTACCGCTGCCGGTGTTTCCGCACTCTGGCGGGTAACGTAACAGGTTCCGTCGAGTTGGGCTATCAGTTCTGTAATTTTAAGCGGGAAACCGTTTAATTTGGCATCGCGTCCGTATGGGGTGGTGGCTGTCACCTGTCCCAGCAGGGTGGTCGGGGCCATCTGTCCTCCGGTCATGCCGTAGATGGCATTGTTGATGAAGATAATGACAATGTTTTCCCCGCGGTTGCAGGCGTGCATGATTTCTCCGCAACCGATGGAAGCTAAGTCGCCGTCACCCTGGTAGGTGAAGACGTATTTTTCCGGATGCAGGCGGCTGATGGCAGTTGCCACGGCAGGAGCACGCCCGTGGGCGGCTTCCGCCCAGTCTACGTCAATGTAGTTGTAGGCAAAAACACTGCAACCTACCGGTGAAACACCGATGGTCTTGTCCTGGATGTCTAATTCTTCAATAACTTCCGCAACCAATTTGTGGACGACACCGTGGGTACATCCGGGACAGTAGTGCATGATGTTATCGGTAAGCAGAGACGATTTCCCGTAGATGAGGTTCTCTGGTTTTACTATATCGTTAATATCAATCATTGTGTTTAATTTTTAAATTTTGAATTTTAAATTGCTGTGGAGAAATTACAATTTAAAATTGGCTTTCAGTGCCTCGACAATTTCTTCCGGGGTCGGAACCACACCGCCCATACGTCCGTAGTGTTCTACCCGGGTTTTTCCGTTCACAGCCAGTCGCACGTCTTCCACCATTTGTCCGGCACTCATTTCAACGGTGAGCATCCCTTTTGTCCGGTCAGCCATTTCGGCAATCGCCTGTGTAGGGAAAGGATAGAGGGTGATGGGACGCAACAGCCCTACTTTTATGCCTTCCTGGCGGGCGAGTTCGATGGATTTTTGACAAATGCGGGCACTTGAGCCGTAAGCGATGAAGAGGTATTCCGCGTCGTCACAGCCGATTTTTTCAAAGCGCACTTCGTTCTGTTCGATTTCCCGGTATTTGCGCTGTAGTTTTTCGTTGAAGACTTCCTGACGATGGGCATCCAATTCCAGCGAGGTGACAATGTGCCGGTCGCGGTTTTTCTTTTTGCCTGTGAGGGCCCAGCTACCGCTTATTTTTTCGATTTCTTCTTCCGTCCATCGGGGTTTGTAGGGAGAGAGTTCCACTTTTTCCATCATCTGTCCGATGACGCCGTCCGCCAGTATCATGGCCGGGTTGCGGTATTTGAAGGCCAGGTCGAAGCCTAAGGATACAAAGTCGTTCATTTCCTGTACGGAAGCGGGTGCCAGGACAATCAGATGATAGTCGCCGTGTCCGCCGCCTTTGGTTGCCTGGAAATAGTCGCTCTGTGCAGGCTGTATCGTACCTAAACCGGGGCCTCCTCTGACAACGTCCACCACCAGACAGGGCAATTCGGCACCGGCAATATAAGTAAGGCCTTCCTGCATCAAGCTGACACCGGGACTGGAGGAAGAGGTCATTACTTTTTTGCCGCAGGCAGCTCCGCCGTATACCATGTTGATGGAGGCGATTTCGCTTTCTGCCTGCAATACAACCATTCCGGTTTCCTCCCACGGTTTCCTTAGCATGAGAGTTTCCATAACTTCCGATTGCGGGGTAATGGGGTAGCCGAAATAACCGTCACATCCGCAGCGGATGGCAGCTTCAGCAATGACTTCATTACCCTTCATTAATTTTATTTCAGACATTTTCGGTAGTTTTATTTTATTGTACATTGATTTTGTAAACACTGATAACGGAATCCGGACACACCATAGCACAGCTTGTGCAGCCGATGCAGGCTTCCGGTTCTTTCATGTAAGCATAGTGGTAGCCTTTCCCATTCACTTCGGAATGGAGGTCGATTACTTTGGTCGGGCACGCTGCGACGCACAATCCGCAACCTTTGCATTTTTCGTTGTCTACAACAATTGCTCCTCTGAATTTAGCCATATCTAAAATGATTATAGATTATTTAATATTTGTTATTTTTGATTTTGTATTGTAATCTTTTTCGGCTATAAAATTACATTTTTATATCAACGGTGCAAAAAAAAGTGTCTTTATTTTCATTTTGGCGCCCATATTTACACACTCTGCCGCCAGGTGTGCAGGTTTTGGCTTCTTCAGGTGTGGTCTTTTTTGAAAAGAGCCAGTCTTTTTTCCAGTATGTCGATTTTATCCCGTCCGATTTGTGATACGCATGCCCGCAGTCCTTCTCTTTGGCTGCCGCATTTTTTCAGGGGCAGGGAAGCGATTCCGTAATAGAGCAGTTCTTTGGCGAGTTGTCCTCCGGTCATTCCCGGATAGCCGATGGTGAAATAAAAACCGTCTGCAATTTTTTCTGTCCCGTCTTTCTCGTAGACGATGTGGAATCCGGCTTCTGTGAACAATTTTTTTATGATTCCGGCTCTGTCCCCATATTCCCGTGCATCTTCCAGGATGTTCAGCCTGCCTTCGTTTGCAGCCTTGAGAATGGCGGTGATGGCTAATTGGGGAGAGTGGGAGGTGCCGGAGGTCTGGGTGTATATCAGTTTGTAAACGATGGTATAGCCTAATTCCTCCGCTCCGTAGCGTGTTTTCAACCGGGCGGATTTTTTATGGTAAAGGCTGTCGGATATGCCCAGTAATCCTAAGCGTTGTCCGGCGTAGCTGAACAGTTTTGAGCTGGAAATCATCAGCATGAAGTTGTCGGTGTAATGTGCTACGCTGGGTTGGTAGGGCGGTTCGCCGGGCTTGGAGAGGTCTTTGCGGAAATCCATGGCGAAGTAAGCCAGGTCCTCCACAATGATAACGTCATAACAGGTAGCTAATTCGCCGATGGTTTTCAGTTCTTCTTCTGTCAGGCATATCCAGGCAGGGTTGTTGGGGTTGCTGTAAACGATTGCGCAGATGTTTCCTTTTTTTAGGTATTCTTCCAATTTAGTGCGCAGTTTTTCTCCCCGGTACGGATAGATGTCAAAGCTTTCATAAGGTTTGCCGATGACTTCCATCTGTGTTTTCTGAACAGAAAAGCCGGGGTCGATAAACAGGACGGTGTCTTTGCCTTCTTGGTATTCCGTCAGCGCCATGAAACTGACATAAGAGGCTTGCATGGCGCCGACGGTGGGAATGATGTGTTCCGGTTTCACATTGACGTCCATGAAGTTTTTTATGAACCGGGAGGCTTCTTCTGACAGGAGTTGGTTCCCTTCCAGCATGGGATAATATTGGGCGACTCCCGTTTTGAGCGCCTCAATTTCGGCTTCGGTGCCGATGCGGGAGGGAGGCAGACCCGGAACGCCCATTTCCATCCGGATGAATTTTTCGTGACTGGCTTTCTCTAAAAGATTGGTTATTTTTACAATATCCCGGATGGAAGCTGTGTCCATGTCCCGGATACCGGCTTGCAGAAGTTGTTCTTCTACCAGTTGTTTGTCTATAATATTGTTTTGCATGGTTTGGATGTAGTTGCTTTCATTTTGAAACAATATTATACTTTTTTCTTTAAAAATGCATATTTTATCCGTGATTTTTATTTGTAATTGATGTGATTCCCGGTTTTATTGTAGTTGAAAGCGGTTTTGGGGAGGGAATAGGAAATCGGAGTTTTTGGGAAAAAATGGAGAGGAATGGAGGTGTGGTCCTGAAAAGAGCGTGTCGGTGTTCGTTTATTCCGGAGATTTGCTTTAATTTTGTCGGGAACAAAGTTAACGGGAGTGAATCTGGAATTATTTATTGCACGCAGGTTGTTGAAAGGAAGTGAGGCGCATTCGGTGTCGGTGCCGATTGTACGCATCGCATTGGTGGGTATTGCGTTGGGTGTTTGCGTGATGTTGCTTTCCATATTCATTATAACGGGCTTTAAAAAAGAGATTACGGATAAGGTGACGGGTTTTTCCGCCCATCTGAATATTACTTCTTATGCCAATGCGGGGACTTATGCGGGGGCGAAAGTAAGTGTTACGGACACTTTGACGGAGGCTTTGGCTGCTATTGACGGGGTTGCGTCTTTTTATCGTTTTGTGACGAAACCGGCTATTTTGAAGAGTAAGAAAGAGATTCACGGTGTGGTGTTGTATGGTGTGGATTCTTCTTACCGGAGTGATTTTTTCCGGAAGAATTTAGTTGCAGGAGAGGTTCCGGTTTTTACGGGCGGGCGGGCTTCTGCGGATATATTGCTTTCTGCTGCTGTGGCGGGAATGCTGGATGTACAGGCGGGTGATAAGGTACAGGCGCATTTTGTACAGGATCCGCCGCGGGTGCGGGTTTTTACGGTTGCCGGGATATACAATACGGGCTTTAAGGAGTATGATGATGTGTTTGTGTTGTGTGACCTCCGGCATTTGCAACGGCTGAACGACTGGAAAGGGCGGGAGGTGACCGGAATTGCTGTCGATGTCGCGGATATTGCCCGTTTGCCGGAGGTATATCAGGAGATGGACGAGACGTTGCCTTTGGAAAGCGGGAATGATTTTTACAGAATAGAGACGTTGTACGACAAGGCGCCAGCTATTTTTGACTGGCTGGGGTTGCTGAATATGAATGTGTGGGTGATTCTCATTTTGCTGGTGATGGTTGCGGGGTTCAATATGGTGTCGGGGTTGTTGATACTGATTTTGGATAAAACGTCACTGATCGGGATATTGAAAGCGCTGGGATATAAGAATGTGAACTTGCGGAAGTTATTTTTGTACCTGTCTGCGGGATTGATAGGGAGAGGGATGTTGTGGGGAAATGCCCTGGCGTTTCTGCTGGGGGCTTTGCAGTATTATTTTCATTGGGTTCATCTGGACCCTGTCACGTATTATATGGATACGGTGCCGGTGAATTTTAACGGATGGTATGTGTTGTGGCTGAATGTCGGTGTGCTGGTGGTGTCTGTGGCCATGCTGATTGTGCCGACGATGCTGATTTCGCATATCCGTCCCATTAAGGCGATACGGTTTGAATAGGATTCAAGGTCGGGAAATGAGTTGGAAAGAGGATATAATAAAGAGTATGTATGCCCATAAGCACGGTATTATGGGCACGTTGATTTTTCATCTTTTGCTGGCGATATTCTTTTTAAGCATGGGGATTGCGGGGCTTCGCCTTCCGGAGGGCACGGAGATCGAGTTGGCGGCTCCGCCGGAGCAGGTGCAGAAGAAAATGGAGGAGGAGAAATTACGGAAAGAGGAAATCCGGAAAAAAGTGTCCCGTGAGGAGGTGCAGAAGATGTTGCAATCCATTGCCGTGAATGAGAATGCGGATAAGCGTCCGGGGCAGAAGGCCGATGCACAGAAATATATTGATGAGGTGATGAAGGAGCTGGAGCGGGAAAAATCGTCTTCCGGCCGTTATAAACCTCAAAAGGATAAGTACTATCAGGCGGACAGTTTGCGGAACCTGCGGGACAGGAAAGAGGCTATGCTGGATTCGTTGAAGTCTACATTTTATTCGGGGAAAAGCAGTGTGTCGTATAATGTGAAGGGGAGATATGCCCGTTTGTTGCCGATTCCCGTGTTCCAGTGTGAATTTGGAGGACGGGTTGTGGTGACGGTGGTAATCAACCGGAATGGGGCTGTTCAGCGTGCATCCGTGCTGGAAGCCGATTCTGATGCGGACGAATGTTTGCATGAAGCGGCAGTGAATGCCGCACTGCGTTCCCGGTTTAATGAGAAGCCGGAGGCTCCGGCCTTGCAAACCGGAACGATTACCTATAATTTTGTGAAACAATAGGATGGGAATGGCGGAGTTGCCTGACATTTCCCGAGAAAGGTGAAAGTTTTGATTTTTTTGGCTTTCATTTTTGAATTATTGCATTAACTTTGCTTTATTTAAGAAGAATCTATGGGACTGTTTTCGAAAAATAAGAAAATTCGCAGCACGTATGAGGCTGAGACTTTGCGGAAGGCGTTTGATGAAGATTATGAGATGTTTAATCGTGTGGGGAACAGCGAGGACCTGAAGCGTTATAACGAGTTGGATGCTTATGTGAATAGTCCTGTTTTCAAGGACCGGCGTAAAAAAACCGAACAGCTTTCCTATAAGGGCAGTGAATACCATACCGCTGAAAAGAAGTATAAGAAGCTGTTGAAATGTTCGAAGCTCAAATCGTATTATATCATCCGTGAATCGCAGGAGTTGAAGGGGTATCTGAAAGTCCGGGAGTCCTCTTCGTATGCCGAGTTTGCCAAGTTGCATGTTATTGTCAATGCTGCGGGATTTGATAAAAGACTGCGTCCGGAAGAGTATCTGGCCTACCGGAGTCTGTTGAAGGACCCGAAGATTAAAGCTCTGCTCCGTTTTGAGAAGAACAGGCAGTTCAGGGATTATACAGAGATGAGCCAGAGCCCGGTGCCGCAGGAGTTTGAGCAGTTGTCCGCTTATATCAAATCGGATGAGTTCAGGAAAAACAGGGAGTTTCTTCTGAATAAAAAGAGGTATTTTACGACAGATGATTATAAGCTGTTGTGTGAATTCAAGGAGTTGAAGAAACGTCCGGATATTGTCCGCTATTTTTCACTGATGGCAGATTCCAATTTCAGGAATATGTGCAAGTGGGAGCTGGTGTTCCGTGATGATTTTAACCAGGGAAAATTAGATGGGAAACGCTGGATTACCCGGTATTATGCCGGCGAGCGTTTTCTGGACGATACGTATGCGGTGGGGCAGGATGTTCAGTTGTTTACCGCTGACAATATGGCGTTTACCAACAGTTCGGTGGTGTTGAAATTCAAAAAGGAGTCGATTATCGGTAAATATTGGGATAACGCTTTGGGCATCCGGGAAAAAAGTTTTGAATACACGTCCGGGCTGTTGAGTACAGCCGTTGATTTCCGGCAGTGTTTCGGAAAGTTTGAGGCCAAGATAAAATTATCCCGTTCGGCGGTGAAGCAGTGTTTCTGGATGCGCGGCGATACGGATACGCCTCATGTGCAGATTATGGAGAATGGCCCGGAGGGTGTGAAGATGGGAACGATATGCGGTTCCGGTTGTAAACGTACTTCCACGGTTCAGCCGTTGAAAGATATGAAGTTGGCGAACGACTATTATATTTTTACGTTGGAATGGACCCGGGAGAAAATGGTGTGGAGAATCAATGACATGGTGGTCAAAGAAATCCGGGAGGATATACCGGATATTCCCATGTATGTCATTCTGAGCCTCGGTACGAATGAGGTGCCGGCAGACCGTTTTGTTCCTGCTACGATGGAGATCGATTGGGTACGTTTTTATAAAATGAAAAACTGACCGTATATGCCGGACAAAGAAAAAGACAGGGGGATATGCCTTTCTTTTCTTTATGCCTTGCTTGATTTGCTGTATCCCCGACTTTGTGTGGTGTGCCGGAAGAGCCTCACCCGGGGAGAGCGTTTTTTGTGTACGGACTGTTTGTATGATTTCCCTTTTTCAGATGTATATTTTTCTTCTAAACGGGAATTGTTTGCCGGATTGGAGGAGGAGGGCTGTTCCGGTAAAATTTACTCTCTTTTCTATTACAATAAATTCAGCGATTATAAAAATCTGATTCATGCTGTGAAATACCGTTCCAGAAAGGAGTTGGGCGTATTTCTGGGGAGAATGCTGGGGGAGAGGTTGCGTGGGATGGTGCAGGTGGATGTCATTGTTCCGGTGCCTTTGCATCCGGAGCGGGAAAAGAAAAGGGGGTTCAATCAGTCGTATCAGATTGCTTTGGGAGTGGCGGAGATTTTGCAGGTAGAGATATGGGACAATGTTGTTATCCGGACAAGAAATAATGTCTCCCAGACCGGGCTGGAACCGGAGGAGAGAAAGAAGAATGCAGAGGATGTTTTTACATTGGCAGACGCGGCGGCAATTGCAGGAAAGCATGTGTTGCTGATTGACGACGTAATCACCACGGGGGCTACCGTGCATGCTTGTATGAAGACTTTGGCGGGAGCCGGCGGGATGCGTTTTACGCTGGCTTGTCTTGCCTGCACTCAAGCATAAAGTCCTATTTTATTTTCTTCTTCCGTCATCGATTTAAAAAATCCCTATTCGTTATTTTTTAAAGCATCTTTCAATGCTATACCTTTATGGGTTAGTTGATACTTTTGATTTCTGCTGTTAGGCTTATCTGGATGGGTCTGTTGGAGTATATCTGCTTTTAAAAGAGGATGTATGTATTTCCGCCTGAATTTCGTTCTATCTGTATAATCCATAAAAGATAGCATCTCAGAGAAAGAACGTGTTTCAGTACAAAAAATGATTAATTTATTTATGTTCTCAATATTGGGTGCCGACTGGGTGCCGACTGGGTGCCGACTGGGTGCCGACTGGGTGCCGATTTGTACATTTATAGGTAAAGTTATACGAATAAAGTTATCTGTAAACTTGAAACATTCTTCACCATATGCTCGCAAAATACGAGGGATTCCGGATCCTAACGATTCTACCAATTCCACATCGCGGTAAATACGCATCAACTCTTTGTTGCGTGGAATTGATATGCCATTGAAAAACTCTTCCTTTGTGAGAGATTCGGGTAATCGGCCTGCCGAAGTTATTTCAAGTCTGTCGGGGAATATCTCAAACTTAGGGGGCACTTCAAACGAGTAGTCATTATGTACCATCGCATTGATAACGGCTTCGCGCAAAGCGACCTTGTTCCACAACGGAGTTTCAATGCGCTCCATAGGTGTTATTGTCGCAGTAACCTTGTTTTCAATATCAAGCTTAGACAATACGCTTTTAGTCGCTTTAATGAGTGAACAATATCCATATTCGTTGTTTTCCACCAAGTTGCAGCGGTCAAGGCTTGAATATTTCGCCACCTTGATTGAATTACCATTTTCATCAGCCAGAAGATAGGCTACATAGTTGTACTTGCCCTCATCCGTTAGCAACTCCAATGTCCGTTTAAAATTATCATTAAGTCTCTTGTCTCGTTCATCATAGTAGATGCGTAGTTGCTCAAAACTCAAATCCTGACGGTTAGAGATCATGCGTCCAATTGAATTGCGTGTACGCATAGCAAACAAACGGTCAATCTGCTCTTGTGGCATAGGTTCAGCTGATGTTCCTGTACGCATGTATGCCCCTCGTGGAGTCATTCCGTATTTTGTTTTGAAATATGGTTTCTCTATTCCGCTGGCAATTGTAACTTTAATAATGCTATGCCCATCCCATTGTTTCTCGGCAATATCGAAGAGCCCCATAGCAGAAGGAGAGATATTGTGCTTGATGCGGTCTTTCAACCGCAACATACAATCATCCACATCGTTCACTCCTACCGTTGAACCATCCTTATCAATTCCGATATAGATGTATCCGCCCTCCTTGTAATTCAAGAAAGCCACAACCTCCTTCTCTATATCAAGTGCCGAGGTTAATTCTCTTTTATATTCTATGCGGTTGGTTTCAGACATATAAAAGTATCATTTAATATTTTACAATTATATCATGAAAACGTCTACCTTCTTGCTTTGAAATATAACTGATAGTAATTATTTCATATCTGTTCTATTTCAAAGAATAGCAATAAGTTGATGATGTGTATAAAAGTAGTGATAATTTCTGAAAGATAGGAATGGATCGAGATAAATATTGCTCATAATGAAAGGGGCATATGTTATTTCTATGCAGTTCCTGAAATTGGGACAAAAAGAAAAGAAGAAGCGGAGAAAATCGTTGTTTCATTGCTCCGCTTCTTCTTTTTCTATCCTTCAACTTTTAATTTAGTGGCGTAATCCGCACTTGCCCATGCCCGGCTCTTGCTCCGGCTGTCATGGATGTATTGGTGAAAAACAGTCCGGAATAATGATTCGGTTGTCCGGTGT
>ERZ778496.2046-NODE-2046-length-12691-cov-3.123773_pt1 | contig 12691 bp, 9 predicted proteins | sample MGYA00433099_ERZ778496 | MGnify/ENA primary metagenome ERZ778496 (study PRJEB29527, sample SAMN07138962) | mouse gut metagenome | material: feces | host: mouse | place: China:Nanjing | collected 2016-01-25 ... | reverse complement strand
TGATACCTCTTGCTTTTCATAAGGAGGACACTAATTTGGAAACTTCCGATTTTGAAATAATAATCGGAGAAGCGGTGATCAGTAGTGGAAAGATGCCGGCAATTCGGGGATTTATTATAGAAGATGTGAAACATCCGGGGCAGGTAACCAGGCAGAACATACAGATCACAGAAGGTGCCAGGATTTTATCCGAATGTCCTGAAGGAACGGTGATTTTTGAAAATAAAGGAAACTGTCCTGCGGTTCGGCTGGAACTGCAGAGCGGCGAAATTATAAATGAAAGTCAGGGTCCCGCCATATGTATCAGCGATTTTTCAAGCATATCAGAAAATGCCGGTACGCATATCAGAACAAAGGGAACAAGTCCGTTGGCAGGATGGACAGGAAGTCAGCCGGATCTGAATATACCATTACCCTCAGGGTATGTACTGGAAGAGAAAGACGGATACTGTTGTCTGGTCTGGAATGGTATGGCAAGGACAAAGGATTTTACAGATCCGGTTCTGGAAGAATCGGTTGATAATCTGGATGTGACAGAAGATGATATTGACACAGAAGGGATTTCGGATACAGAGACTTCTGAGAATCTGGAAGATGATGTGCCGGAGGAAACAGATCTGCCATCTGCAGATTCAACAGAAGGCGAAGGAGAGCCGGAATCCGGAACGGAGTCAACAGAGAGTGAGGAGAAACCGGAAGACGAATCCGAATCATCAGACGGCGAGAAAGAGCCGGAATCCGGTTCGGAATCAACGGACGGCGAAGCAAAACCGGAAGATGAAGAACAGCCGTCTGAGGACAGCAGTTCTTCCGAATCCAGCCTTCTGCCATCTGCGGACAGCGACACGGAAGGAGCCGGCGATGCCCCGTCTTCGGAGTCAGACGGTTCCGGAGATTCCAGTGAGCCGTCAGAGAAGGACCGCAGGACGGAGGATGCAGTGCTGCCGCCCGATAAAGAGGAGGCTTTGAAAAAAGAAGAGTCTGAATCGGATCAGAGCGGCAGATGAGAAAGCAGAGGGAAGAGAAAAGTATGAGAATGAAAAAACGATTATCCGGCAGAAGGATGCGGTCCCTGCTGTCCGTCTGCATGGCGGCCGTACTGTGCGCTGCCGTGCCGGTACATGCCGGTTCCACAGAAGGAACAGATACGCTGGAAGCCATAGAGTCGGCGGAGGCGGCAGTCATGCAGCTGATGAAGACGGAGGGGGAGGTAGCCATATCCAACGCCAGCGGAAGGGATATCTCCCTGATTGAAAATATGAATCTGTACAATGGCTATTTTACCAGTACGGAGGAAACCAGCTATGCCTGGATCAGTCTGGACAGCGAGCGGCTGGCGAAGCTGGACGCGGTCAGTGAAACGCAGGTCCGCAAGAACGGAAAGAAGCTGGAGATTCTGTTAAATTCAGGGAACCTGTATTTTGATATATCAGAACCTTTGACAGAGGAGGAGACGCTGAACATCCGTACCTCCACTATGGTCATGGGGATCCGGGGAACCAGCGGCTGGGTGAAGGTGATCGACCGGTGGCATTCGCAGGTCTACATACTGGAAGGGACGGTTCAGTGCAGCGTGATGGATCCGGTGACCAACCAGATCAAAAGCACGACGCTGACCAGCGGGCAGATGGCGGAATTTGTCGTCTATGGGCAGGATCAGCAGGGGGATAAATGCGATATTCTCATGCAGGGTTATACGGAAGGGGATATTGACGGTTTTGCACTGGTGGAACTGGTGCAGGACGCTTCTTTGTGCGGACAGATTCTGGACGCCTCGGGGCTTGATATCGCGGGAATGGCAGGAGATGCGCAGCAGAGGCTTTTCTCAGACCAGGCAGAGATGAGCGGCAGTCTGGAGGGGATGAACAGCCGGCTGGCGGATCAGGAATCCTACATTTCACAGGATCCCGTGTGGACGGGGGGAGTTCCTGCTTCAGATGGTCAGGATGAAAATTCCGGCGACGATACGGACGGTATTGCAGAAGGTGCAGATGATGGTTCCTCTCCGGACTCCGGGGGCGGAGGATCTTCTGCTGCCGGAGAGACTGTCGGCGGACAGGATGCCGGTACGGCAGCTGTGAGCGGAGACACCCGGGCCGGAGCGGACACGCCGTCGTCCGGGAACTCTTCTTCCGGATCCGGCGGGTCTTCGGCACCGGAGACTCCCGGCAGTACGACACCGGATACCCCAGAGCAGAATTCGGCTCCGGTTACGCTGAATCCGGCGGATGGGGCTACGGCAGCGGATGTTAATACGCAGCTGAGTCAGGATAACGTAAATCAGGTCGTCGTGCAGCCGGATCCGGCAGGAGGCAACAGTACGCTGACTGTAGATTCCGGGTCAACAATGAACATTCCGTCGGAAAAGACGCTGACTGTGGAGGAAGGAGCGGCTTTGAACGTGGAAGAAGGTGCAACGGTAGAGGTGGACGGAACGCTGGATATCAAGGGCGATCTGGTCAACAACGGGACGATTATTGTGAATCAGGGAGGATGATGTGAATGAATCAGGAAGATAAAAAGATACAGGAAGAGAGGCTGGAAGATTCTGCTGCGGACCGCCGTGAGGCGAAACGGATCTGGCTGGTGGCGGGAACGGGAGCAGCGGTCGTGTTGCTGATCGCTGCTGCAGCAGTCCTGTGGGGGGTCCTGCGGCCTGAGGAGGAGACCCCTGCACAGGCTTCCGTCTGGGAAGGAACGATGACCGAGGTAAGCGCCATGGACGTCATGTGCGAGCCCAGCGGGATCGCGGCCATGGCGGATGGTTCCCTTCTGGTCACGGATACTTATGGGAAGCTTGTCTGGCGTGTCCAGAACGGCATAAGTACGGTATACGCAGGCGGCACCACCGTGGAGGATCCGTACGGGGAGCCCGTGGGCGGTTATAATGATGCGGATCCGGAGGGAAGCTACTTTAAGAACCCATGGGCAATCGCACCCTTTCTGGACGGATATGCAGTAACGGATACGGATAACAATGCGGTGCGGCTGATTCAGAAAGATTCGATTCAGACGATCAATGGAAGTACGCAGGAGGACCTGATGATGACGGATATGGGGGTGGCGTATGATCACCCCACCGGTCTTGCATCGGATGAGGAAGGGAATCTGTATATTGCCGATACATTGCAGAATGCAGTCCGAAAGATTACGCCGGAGGGACTGGTCACGACATTTGCGGACAACCTGTCGGATCCCATGGGGCTGTGCTGGAAGGACCGTGCGTTGTATGCGGCGGAGACCGGCGCCAACCGGATCGTGAAGATTGAGGAAGGGACGGTGTCCGTTGTGGCAGGCTGCGGAACAGACGGTATGGAGAACGGAGCGGCGGACCAGGCATCATTTTCCATGCCGCAGGGAGTTGCAGTGGGAGACGATGGAACGGTTTACGTCGCAGATACCGGCAACAGCGCCATCCGGAGGATTCGGGACGGAGAAGTTACGACACTGGTGGAGAGAGACGTGGAGGATCTGGGTTCCTTTGCGCCGGTGTCTCCTGTGGGGCTTCTTGTACAGGGAAAGCAGCTGTATATCTGCGATAATTTTTCCCGAAAGGTCTTTTCCGTTTCGCTGGAGTGAGTGTTTGCAACCGGCAGATGAAAATCTGATGAAAGAAAGAGGAGATCATGCAGAAGAAGACGAACAGAATCAGAACGCTGACCGGTATGGCGCTGCTTTCCTTTGCCATGACGCTGCTGGCGGCATCCGGCATTCTGAACCGGATGGATCTGGCAGTATCGGACGCTTTTTACCAGAGCCGCAGTGCATCGGACGGAGAGATCGTGCTGGTGGGCATCGACCAGAAGGCTCTGGATGCCATCGGACCCTACAGCCAGTGGGGGCGCGATATTATCGCCATGACTCTGGAGGCGCTGAATGCGTCGGAGGAATGCCGGCCGGCTGTGATCGCAGTGGATGTACTCTATTCCGGGGAGACGCAGACGGAAGCGGACGAATGGCTGGCGGAGGCAGCAGGACAGTACGGCAATGTGGTGACGGCGTGTGCGGCAGAATTCGGCAGTACGCTGGAGGAAGGAGCGGAGGGCGAATATTATCTGGACACCTTCTCCATTACGGCTTTTGACGAGCCTTACGATGCACTGAAGCAGGCGACCGTGCAGGGACATATTAACGCCATGCTGGACACGGACGGAATTCTGCGTCATCATCTGCTGGGGCTGAAGCTGGCGGATGGAACCGAAGTGCCGTCTCTTGCCTGGACGGTGGCGGAACGGTATCGGGAAGCATGCGGATTGCGTCCGGTAAAGCTTCCGCCCATGGATGCAAGAGGCTTCTGGTACGTTCCCTTCTGCGGGGTTCCCGGGGATTTTTATGAATCCATATCAGTGGCGGATCTGCTGTCCGGTGAGATTACAGCCGAATATTTTGCGGGAAAGATTGTCCTGATCGGCCCCTATGCGGCAGGACTGCAGGACAGTTACCTGACGGCGGCGGATCATGCGGCGCCCATGTATGGGGTAGAATATCAGGCCAATGCAGTTCAGGCGCTGCTTTGGGAGGATTATAAGCGGGAGGCAGGGGATGGAATCCAGCTTCTGGTCCTGTTTGCAGTGCTGATGGCCGGCATGGCGTGCTTCTGGAAGCGCAGAGTAAGTGTTTCGACGGCGTTGTGGCTTCTGCTGTGCGGAGGCGCCCTGCTGGCGGACCGGCTTTTATATGCCGGGGGCTGGGTGCTTCATGTGCTGTGGATTCCCGTGGGAGTCTCTGTTCTGTATGTGGGATGCATCGCCTGGAACTATGTGTGGGCATCGTTGGAGAAGCGGCGCGTGACCGAGATCTTCAAACACCATGTAGCGCCGGAGATTGTCCATGAGATTCTGAAACATGGGATGGATGAGGTGGAATCCGGGGGAAAGACGACAAACATTGCAGTGCTGTTTGTGGATGTGCGGGGATTTACCACCATGTCGGAGAAGCTGAAACCGGAAGAGGTGGTGAAGATCCTGAACCGGTATTTGACGCTGATCTCCGAGTGCATTCTGAGGCATCGGGGTACGCTGGACAAATTTGTCGGTGACGCTGCCATGGCGTTCTGGGGAGCGCCGCTGGCACAGGAGGATTATGTGATGAGGGCGGTCCGGGCAGCCGCGGATATGGTCAGCGGTTCCCGGGTGCTCAGCGAGGAACTTCTTGAAAAATACGGACAGACGGTATCCTTTGGAATCGGTGTCCATGTGGGAGACGCCGTGGTGGGAAATATCGGCTGTACAGAGCTGCGTATGGACTATACGGCGATCGGCGACACCGTGAATACAGCTGCACGGCTGGAGGCCAATGCGCCGGGCGGGAAGATCTATATCTCCAGAGCCGTGGCGGATGCACTGGGAGACCGGATTCGTGTGACTTCTCTTGGGGGCGGTGTCCCTTTGAAAGGAAAGCAGGAAGGGTTTGAAGTACTGATTCTGGAAGAGATTCTGGAATAGATTCCGGTACGGCAGCCTGGTAAGTCTACAGCAGGAAAGGGGAATGAAACAGTTTGGAACCAGTATGGAAGACAGAGGTGTGGGGCGTGCGGGGTGCGATTTCCATGCCGGAAGCGGATTATCTGGAATATGGAGGGCATACCTCCTGTATTTCGGCGGATTTTGGAGGCAGGCTGGTCATCCTTGATGCAGGCAGCGGACTGACGGGGCTGGGACTTCGGATGCGCCGGGAGGGCAGGAAACGGGCGGATATTCTGCTCAGCCATCTTCACATTGACCATGTCAGCGGGCTTTTCGGTTTTCCTCTTCTCTTTGATCCGGAGGCACAGATTCACCTGTATGGAAGACAGGGGGCCGGGAAACACCTGTCGGTACTGGCCGGTACGCCCTACTGGCCGCTGGGGTTTTCGGACGTTCCGGCGCAGGTGGAGATCCATGAGATCGAGGCAGGAGAGCATTTTTTTCTGGCAGGAGAGGAGAAGGAGCCGGATGGCATAAAGGTCCGGACGCTGCCGGGAAAACATCCCGGAGAGAGCATTTTGTACCGGCTGGAAGCGGAAGGCAGAAGCATCATTCATGCACTGGACTGCGAGATGGATGAAGAGATGTTCCGAAGACTTCAGAGCTTTGCAGAGGACGGCGATCTGCTGATCTGGGATGCGAACTTTACGGAGGAAGACCTGGCACAGCGGAGAGGATGGGGACATTCCTCCTGGAGGGAGGGACTTCGTCTGCGGCAGGAGGCAGGAGTCAGGGAAGTCCTGATGACGCATTATTCCTGGGAATATGCGGACCGCTTTTTACAGGAACAGGAGAAAATGGCAGTGCATGCAGATACAGCATGCCGGTTTGCAAAGGAAGGTATGGTGATATGGGTATGAGACAGGAAGAGATGAAGAAGATTCTGGAAATAGGCGTGTTGCTGTCTGCAGAACGGGATCTGGACTGTCTGCTGGAACGCATTCTTGGCTGTGTGATGGAGCTGGCGAACTGCGATGCGGGGACGCTGTATCTGCGGGAGGGTGATACGCTGCAGTTTGAGATCATGCGCAACGATACACTGAAGACATATTCCGGGGGAAGGGGAAAAAGGCCGGAACTTCCGCCGGTTCCGCTGCGCAGGGACAACGTCTGCGCCATGGCGCTTCTGGAGGACCGGACGATCTGTATTGAAGATGTGAAGAATAATCAGGAGTATGATTTCTCCGGTCCGGCCCGCTATGATGCCATGACCGGTTATAACACCCGCTCCATGCTGGTGGTGCCCATGCGCAACCGGGAAGGAGAGCGGATCGGAGTGCTGCAGCTGATCAATGCGCTGGATGATATGGGAAATGTCTGTGCCTTTGCGCAGGATATGGCGCTGGTGGTGGAATCTGTGGCGTCTCAGGCGGCGATTACGATCCAGAATGTGCGTTACATCAAAGAGATCAGGGAGCTGTTTCAGTCTTTTGTCCGGGTGATGTCCTCTGCGATCGATGAAAGGACGCCTTATAATGCCAGTCATGCCCGTCACATGGCGGAGTGCGGAGACCGGTTTGCTGATTATCTGGGAAGTTGTGAAGGACAGAAACGTTTTTCAGAAGATGAGAAGGAAGAATTTCTCATGAGTATTCTGCTTCATGATATCGGGAAACTGGTGACTCCGCTGGAAGTGATGAACAAAGCAGAGAGGCTTTTCCCGGAACAGTATACGGCATTTCTTCACCGGATGGAGGTCGTGCGCCTGACAGCCAGAATCGACAGGCTGAACGGAAGCATTACGGAAGAAGAAGAGGAAGAGCGTATCTGCCGGACCCGGGATGCGGAGCATCTGGTAAAAACCATGAACACGGCCGGATTTGTAACGGATGAGATGCTGAAGCAGCTGGATCGTCTGCGGGAAGAGACCTGCACGGATGAAAACGGGAAGGTCTGCCCGTGGATGGAACCGGAAGCGTATGCCATGCTGTCAATCCGCAAAGGGACGCTTTCCGAGGAAGAACGGAAAATCATGGAAGAACATGTATCTGTTACAGACCGCCTGCTGTCTCAGATCCATTTTTCTGGAAATCTGTCCCATGTAAGAGAGTGGGCGGCTGCGCATCATGAGTTCCTGAACGGAACCGGCTATCCGGCTCACAAAAAGGAGGCAGAGATCCCATACGAGGTACGCATGATTACCATACTGGATATCTTTGATTCGCTGGTTGCGGATGACCGGCCCTACAAGCGCGCAATGCCGGTGGAACGGGCCCTTTCGATTCTGGAAAGCATGGCAGAGCGGGAAGGGAAACTGGATCCGGAGCTTACCAGGCTGTTTATTGAGAGCAGGTGCTGGGAGGAGCCGGTTTGAGGGTTGACAGGGCGGAAGAACCATATGTCATTTTGACGGAATATAACGGGAACCCGTACATAAAGAAGGGACTGCTGTAACATGCAGCCCTGCCGGGTATACAGGCAGGGCTTCCTTTTGCAGCAGTCCCGAAAAGTCTGTCATCGGTCTATACCTTAAACCGGTATCCGACGCCCCAGATGGTCTCAATATACTGGGGTTTTGCAGTGTTGAACTCGATTTTCTCCCGGATCTTCTTGATATGCACGGTTACCGTTGCAATATCCCCGATGGATTCCATGTCCCAGATTTTGCTGAACAGTTCTTCCTTCGTATACACATGGTTGGGGTTCTGCGCAAGGAAAGTGAGCAGGTCAAATTCCTTGGATGTGAACGCCTTTTCTTCGCCGTTGATCCATACTCTGCGCGCAGTCTTGTCGATCTTGATGCCGCGGATCTCCACGATCTCATTTTCCTGTATGCCGCTCCCGATCAGTCTCTCGTATCGTGCCATATGCGCTTTTACTCTGGCGACCAGCTCGCTTGGACTGAAGGGCTTGGTCATGTAGTCGTCGGCGCCCAGTCCCAGTCCGCGGATCTTGTCAATGTCATCCTTTTTGGCGGAGACCATGATGACAGGGATATTTTTTCCCTCCCGGATCTGCTTGCAGATCTCGAAACCGTCCACACCGGGAAGCATCAGGTCGAGGATGATCAGATCAAATTCCTCCTTCAGAGCTCTTGTGAGTCCGGTGTCACCCCGGTCTTCGATCTCGACCTGAAAGCCGCTCAGTTCGAGATAGTCCTTTTCCAGATCAGCGATGGCCTCTTCGTCTTCAATAATCAATATTCTGCTCATTTACCGGTACCTCCTGATATTTTCTAAGGACAAAATACATCGTTGTTCCCTGCCCTTCTTTACTTGCTACCCAAACCTTGCCGCCATGGTCCTCCATGATCTTCTGCACAATGGAAAGCCCGATGCCGCTTCCGCCTCTGGAAGAATTTCTGGAAGTATCCGTCCGGAAGAAACGGTCAAAGATATAGGGAAGATCCTTGGTCGCAATGCCCCGTCCGTTATCTTCGATCTCGATCTGGATGAAATCGCCCACATCAAGTACCCGGATGTTGATGAAACGATCTGTTTTATCCATGTATTTGACAGAATTGCCTACAATGTTATTGATCACCCGTTTCATCTGTTCGGCATCTGCAATGACCATAATATCCCTGGCCACCTGATTTTCGTAGGTCAGACGGATCTGCTGCTGTCCAAGTTCCAGGCTGATATCCTCCACACAGTCGTCAAAATATTCACGTACGTTTATCTTGCTGAATGTATAGGGGATGCGGTTGGTATCGATCTTGGAGTAGAAAGTCAGCTCGTTGATCAGCCGGTCCATGTCATTGGCTTTGTTGTATATGGTCCGGAGATACTTTGTCTGCTTCTCCGGCGTATCGGCGACGCCGTCAAGAAGTCCCTCCACATATCCTTTGATGGCGGTGATCGGGGTCTTCAGGTCATGAGAAATGTTGCTGATCAGCTCCTTGTTCTGGCTGTCAAAAACAATCTTCTCTTCGGTGGTCTCCTTCAGCCGGAGCCGCATCTCTTCAAAATCGGCACACAACTCTCCGATCTCATCATTATCCTCAATGTCTACCTCAAAATCCAGATTCCCGTCCCGGATGTTCCGGGTTGCTTTCTTCAGAGTCTCTATGGGATTGAGGATACTCCGGTAGATCCATACGATCAGGAAACTGCTGGTCATGGCCATGATCAGTATAACGGATATGAGCATCTCTCCGAGAAATTCACGGGTCTGCGGAGTGGCAACCTCGACAGGCTGCAGGCTCATAAATCCGGTAAATACGATCGTGATCAGAAACAGCGGAACAGCGATAACCACAGCAAAGGTAATAATGAGTTTTGTCTTCAGATTCAATGCCTGCTCCTCCGTTTTTGCTTTCTTAAAGAATTATACCACAGGGAAGGACATATATTTATAAACTTTTTGTAAAACACTATAAAATCATCGGAAAACCTTGACTTTTGGGAGTAACCGTAGTATTTTAGAAAAGAAAGAAAAGCCCATATCGAAGTTTTCTCTTATTCAGAGCGGTGGAGATACATAGGATCTGTGAAGCCCGGCAACCCCTGCACGCAGGAAGGTGCTACCCTGAGCGAGTAATCGAACAATAAGAGGATTTGATGAACAGTCTTTATCAGGTCCGCTTATGCGGGCCTTTCTTTTGCGAAAAACCAGGTTGATGGAAGACTGAAAGGAGTACCTATGGAAAAATTATTATTTACCTCAGAATCTGTAACCGAAGGCCATCCGGACAAGATGTGCGATCAGATCTCCGATGCGATCCTGGACGCGCTGGTAGCGCAGGATCCCATGAGCCGCGTGGCGTGCGAGACCAGTACAACGACCGGTCTGGTGCTTGTCATGGGAGAGATCACCACCAATGCCTATGTGGATATCCAGAAGATCGTACGGGATACGATTCGTGAGATCGGCTATACGAGAGGAAAATTCGGATTTGACGCCAACACCTGCGCAGTGATCACAGCCATTGATGAGCAGTCCACAGACATTGCCATGGGCGTGAATCGGGCGCTGGAGGCAAAGGAAAACCAGATGGATGACAGCGAGATCGAAGCGATCGGCGCCGGAGACCAGGGAATGATGTTCGGTTATGCGACCAGTGAGACGCCGGAACTGATGCCGTATCCCATTGCACTGGCACATAAGCTGGCGCTTCGTCTGACGCAGGTTCGGAAAGACGGAACGCTTCCCTATCTGAGACCGGACGGAAAGACACAGGTAACCGTGGAGTATGATGAAGGAGGAAAGCCGATCCGTCTGGATGCCGTGGTTCTGTCCACGCAGCACGGGGACGATGTGACACAGGAGCAGATTCATGCGGATATTAAAAAACATGTCTTTGACGAGGTGCTCCCGGCAGACATGGTGGACAGTGAGACCAAATTCTTCATCAATCCCACCGGACGTTTTGTCATCGGCGGCCCTCATGGCGACAGCGGTCTGACCGGCCGCAAGATCATCGTGGATACCTACGGCGGATATGCGCGCCACGGCGGCGGGGCATTCTCCGGAAAGGACTGCACGAAGGTGGATCGTTCTGCAGCCTATGCAGCCCGCTATGTGGCAAAGAACATTGTAGCGGCAGGACTGGCAGACAAGTGTGAGATCCAGCTTTCCTATGCCATCGGTGTGGCAAGGCCGACTTCGGTCATGGTGGACACGTTCGGTACCGGTAAGCTTTCCGATCAGAAGCTGGTAGAGATCATCCGCGAGAACTTTGACCTTCGTCCGGCAGGCATCATCAAGATGCTGGATCTGCGCCGTCCGATCTACAAACAGACAGCGGCATACGGCCATTTTGGACGTACAGATCTGGATCTTCCATGGGAGAAGACCGATAAGGCGGACGTGCTGAAGGGATATCTTTCGTAAGTACAATTTGAATCAGGAATAGAAAAAAGCTGTCAGGCCATGGCAGGGAAGCCGTGGCCTGACAGCTTTTTTGGAAAGGAAAAATCAGTCGGCCTGATGCTGACAGGATGAATCAGCTGTATGATATTCTGCGGTATCCGAAAGCTTTGGCAGCATTCAGAAGTTTTGGAGAAAACTGCGGACCGGAGAAAGACAGCAGAAGAGATATTTCAGAAACGTATGGGAACTGCCCAGACGGATGAACAGCGCGCTGAATCCGGAGATAAAACAAATATAGAAGGATAAGAAACAGGAATTTCTCTCTTTTTATTGTCAGATTTGTAGAAATGAACTATACTATAATAAGTTTCTGTTGTGGGAATGAACCAGATATATGAAAAGAGGGAGAAAAGATATCATGAAGAAAATCTTACAAAGCCTTCCGTTTCGCCTGCTGGCGGGTGTTGTAATCGGCATCCTTGCAGGTCTGGCGGCAGGTGAAACGGGTTATTTAGACACGTTCATGAACATTGTTGTGACTCTGAAGCAGGTGATCGGTCAGGTGATTACCTTCTGTGTTCCGCTGATTGTGATCGGCTTTATTGCGCCGTCCATCACGCGGCTGGGAAAAAATGCTTCCCGGATGCTGGGAGTGGCGCTTCTGATCGCTTATGTATCCTCGGTGGGAGCGGCTTTTTTTGCCATGTTTGCAGGATATGGGCTGATTCCGCATCTGTCCATTGTATCTTCTGTAGAGGGACTGAAGGAGCTTCCGGAGGTGATCTTTCAGCTGGAGATTCCGCAGATCATGAGTGTCATGAGTGCGCTGGTATTTTCGATTCTGGTGGGCCTTGGAGTTACCTGGACGAAGGCGGACCGGACTGCAGAGATTCTGGAGGAATTCCAGCAGATCGTGCTTCAGATCGTAACGAAGATCATCATTCCGGTTCTGCCGGTGTTTATTGCCTGTACCTTCTGCGGGCTGGCATATGAAGGTACGATTACAAGGCAGCTTCCGGTGTTTCTGAAAGTCATCGTGATCGTGATGGCCGGACATTATATCTGGATGGCGCTTCTGTATTTTCTGGCCGGCATCTATTCCGGCAGGAATCCGGTTGAGGTCGTGAAGCATTACGGACCTGCGTATATCACGGCGGTCGGAACCATGTCGTCGGCAGCGACGCTTGCAGTCGCTCTGCGCTGTGCGCGGAAATCCTCTGTACTTCGTGAGGATATGGTGAGTTTTGGCATACCGCTTTTTGCCAACATCCATCTGTGCGGTTCCGTGCTGACCGAAGTGTTCTTTGTCATGACGGTGTCTCAGATTCTCTATGGCAGTATTCCGTCGATGGGTACGATGATTCTGTTCTGCCTGCTGCTTGGAATCTTTGCCATCGGAGCGCCCGGTGTGCCCGGCGGAACGGTTATGGCGTCGCTGGGACTGATCACGGGTATCCTTCTGTTTAATGATA